>QWCL01000516.1_pt1 | contig 22525 bp, 17 predicted proteins | sample 1972551 | NCBI WGS metagenome assembly QWCL01 (sample SAMN09866709, study PRJNA288562) | Human oral metagenome isolate term2_saliva, whole genome shotgun sequencing... | isolation source: mouth | host: Homo sapiens | place: USA: California
CTTGTCGCTACTGAAAATGACAGGTAGAAGATACTTGCGAGCGTCAAGAGAATGGCTACGCAAATTACTAATCCTTTGTTTTGCATTTTATTTGATTGTTTTTAATTATTGTTTCGCTACACTTGATAGACGTGCAAAGATAAGCAAATTTTCACACTTTGGGAAATTTATACCTTATAAATGTGTGTTTTTTAAGGTTTTGGGCGGTATTTAAGCCAACAATAGATGGGATAATGGTCGGAAGTAGTCACACTATTGTCGACCTTTGCCCCATACGACTCGAAATCGTCGGAACAAAACATATGGTCAATACGGAAGTACATTCCACTTTTATGATAGCTTATTCCGGGTCCGTTTCCACTCTCAACAAAGCAGTCATTCAGTTCTTTTGCGATGGTTCGATGTGTGTAACTTAACGGACTATCATTGAAGTCTCCGCAAAGAATAACAGGCACTTTCTTATCAAGATATTTCTTAACATAACGTGCAACAGTGTCCGCTTGCGGTGCTCTACGTGCCGAAACGTTGCCTAACTTAGTGATTAAGTGGACTGATTGTCTTTTCGCTTCGCCCGTCTTCAGTTCACCTTTTACGAGTGTCTTAAACCCTTCTTTGTCGCCAGAACTCAATCCATTACTCTCGAAATGATTATTCACAACGAGTGTATTAGTCCCTTTAATATCAAGCATATAAGCCACACTCTGATTACTACTTGAGCCATATGGGATACTATCTTGCCAAAGGACTGGATACTTACTCAGCAATACCATGTAATCAGCACCAGGTGCTTTTTTAATCATCAACTTGAAATATGGGTAGTGTTTCTTCAGTGTTGAGTAGATATGATCTTTGTCATCTAATGTCGCTTGTGCCTCTTGCAAACAGACAATATCTGCCTTACTCTTAACGATATAATCAACAATCGGATTCTTCTTAGCATCTGGCTCGCTCCATGAAGAGAACATAAAGACGTTATACGACAGTACTTTTATAGCGCCATGTGGCTTATCTTCAGGAATATTGAATGGTGAATACGTACGGATAGGACCATAACAAAGTAGGAAACCTAACAATGGCAACCAAATAATACGTAATCGGAGAAAACACCAGACAACAAGGAATACAAAATTAAACACAAGGAGTATCGGGAAGCCCAGTCCTAAATTAGCCAACAAGGGGTAATCAACAGGATTAAACCTACCTATATTTCCGACAAGCAACATCATCAGAATCACGATGATATTGCCTACCAACAACATTCTATATGTAAGTTTCTTAAATTTACTAAACATCTTAATTCAAAACTTTCAGGCGGTCCCTACTCCTGTATTTTTAAGCTTTACGAATAAAATAAATAGTTACCAAGTGGTTATATAACAAGCAGATAGACTTGAAGTTATAACAAGTTCCTATCCACTCATATTCTAACAAGTTGCTGATTAATAACATTTTTGTTATAATCAACAACTCATTTATTTGTCAATCAACCAGCGACTTAACTTTTACTACTATCAAAGAGTTTTTGTTTCTCGTCTTTTGTCAAGCTATCGTAACCACTCTTACGAATCTTGTCAAGGATGCGATCAACTTCTTCTTGCTGTTGCTTCTTCTGGGCATTGTAATCCCAATCACTTCTATTATTAGCATTATTGCTCTGAGAAGTGTTCGACCAAGACCCACTGTTGCCATTCGTAGCATTACCAGTGTCACGCCCTCCACGTTGTTCCCACGTATTCTTCATACGATCAAAGAACTGATGTCCCCGATTCATACCGAAGTCTCCATAGCCTGAATATGGATGCTTCTTCCAATAACGGATAAGAATGAAACCAAAAAGCATACCGCCTAAGTGTGCCAAATGCGCCACTCCGTCATTGCTTGTGCCTATCGCAGAGAACAATTCTACCACGATTGAACCCATAACAATCCACTTAGCCTTAATAGGAATAGGGATAGGAATGATGAACATACGCTCTTCTGGGAATAGCATTCCGAAAGCAAGTAGCACGCCATAGATAGCTCCAGAGGCACCAACAGTGTTCATCATATTCAGATAAACATTCATAGGAAGAACTGTAGTACCGATTCTCACGGAATCAAAATGAGCCAATCCCTCTACGAGATACGTACCATATTGTGCCAACTCCTGACAAAGTCCAGCACCAACACCACAGACAATGTAATAAAAAAGGAACTTCTTTGGACCCCATACATTTTCAACAACCATACCAAACATCCACAGCATAAACATGTTCATTAGGATATGTGTAAACCCACCATGCATGAACATATAAGTGAAGAACTGCCAGATACGGAAGTCAGAAGCTAAAAAGAAATGTAAGCCAAGAATATCATTCAAATCAATATTCAATCCTCTTAAAACGTATGTGGCTATAAACACCAGAATATTGATAATAAGAAGATTCTTTGTTACAATAGGTATATTTCGCATTTTACGTAATGTCTTATTCTTTACAATATATCATTTAAACAATGCAAAATTACGAAAATCTCTCGGTATTAAGCAGAAAATAAGCGAGATAACGACTTTTTTTTATAAAATTCTACACTTTTCCCATGATTTTATTTGTTTTATAAAAGGAAACAGCTATATTTGCAACATAATCTTGTATATCACTCATAAAATTAATCAATAAATAAATCAAAATTATGAACAAAACAGAATTGATCGAGAAGATTGCAGCTAACGCTGAGGTAAGTAAGGCTGCTGCTAAGAAAGCTTTGGATGCTACTACAGAGGCTATTAAGGAAGCACTTGCTGCTGGTGATAAGGTACAGCTCGTTGGCTTTGGTACTTTCTCTACAACTGAGCGTCCTGCTCACGAGGGTATTAACCCAAGAACAAAGAAGAAGATTAAGATTGCTGCTAAGAAGGTTGCTAAGTTCAAGGCTGGTGCTGAGTTGGCAGACGCAGTAAACAAATAATATGTAAAGATATTACATAATATATTAAGGCAAGCCACGGGCTTGCCTTTTTTGTTTTATAAATGCTCAAAAGACTTCTAATCTTAGCCTTAAAAAGGTTCTTACGTTAAAAACATAGATTGAAAATAGATAAAGAATCATACGCTTACATGGTATGACTACTCCAAAATTAGATAGCCTTACAAAGGGGAATAAACAACAGGAGAAAATGCAAAGTGACACGATGTCTATTCATCTTCCATAAACATCCCATCCCTATACCTTTGATTTTTGTAAACTATTTTCACTCAACTCAAAACCAACACATGCTCTTTTGGCTTCTAAAAGACGCCTAATTGACTTGCAAAAGACGCCCTTTAAGACCCTTACTAACGCCCTTTTGAAGTCCAATTAAGCACCTTTTCTCAAACCATTTTATAACCAACTGATTTCCTGATGGTTACAAACCTGCTTTTTACACATGTTTTTATCCTTATTTATAGATGCTTTACACGAATTTATGTAACGATTTTTCAAAGCCTTATCTACCTCTTCGAAGAGTTAAAAAGGGAAAAGGTCTTCCAGGTCAGAAACATGATAATTGAATAGAAAGACCTTTTCCTATAACGAGTTAAATTGTATTTTCAATACCCTAAGGGTACACCCCTGCAACTATCCATTATAAAATACTCGTCTGTTTATTCCCCTCATGCTGTACTTTCTTGTCTATTTCTTTATAGCTTTTACCCTTTGACAACTTCCAACTAAACCTAAGAGTTATCATATTTCCCAAGTCTCTGCTGCGATAAATATACTCTTTATGGAGGTTTTCATTCAGTACTTTTCCACGCTGTATAGCAGGATGTTGCTGGAAAGGATGCTGTAAAAAGAGTGACACATTACACGTTTTCCACCTGTAACTAACGCCTAAATAGACCGCTGGACCATTCCTTCCCTCATGCTCTCCTTCAACAAATTTCCAACCATTATCGGCATATCCCGTGAGTGTCCAGCGTCCAAGATAAGCCTGAATATTACCACCATAGTTGTAACTTGTAAGATGATGACGATACAGACTACTGATATTAAAAAAGCGATTGATACCTCCGAAAAGTGTTACAGACAGATGTTCAGGTACAACATCATACCTAAGATAGTTCTGAACAACAAACATCATGATATTACCAATGTTCTGTTGTGAATAAAGAAACTCATCTGTTGCCGTACGTTCATACACACTCATATTGCTCCCAAGGACACGTCGGTACTCCATATTCATACCACAGCTCACACGCCTACCATTATAACTGACATCAATAATATTCTTAATGACTCTTGAAGGTTGCAAATTAGGATTTCCAACCTTCCATTCACGGCTATTCTCTCTGATTCTTGCATCGCTCACCATAGCGTATGAAGACTCACTACGATAGGTTTCAAAGGTATAACGTGCATTTAATCCTGTCAAAATATCGTAATTCAACGTGAGTTCTGGACGGAAAGTCCAGTAGTCAAAGCTATAGTTTTCCTGCGAATAGGTCTTATTAGCAACCCCAATACCTGCCGAATAGCCTATTCGTTTCCACCGTCCTTTCACCTCAGAGAATAGATAAAGTTCTCCTCTCCGCATCTTGTTAAGAGCAGATACATCGCCAGTATATTCATTATTCGTAAACGTCATCGAGTGGTTTAAACCAGCAGAAAGGGTGAAAGGCTTGAGTTTATTCTCATAAATAGCTTCACTCTCCAGCGACCAAGTACGCCCATTTACCTCATAGGCATAATCTCCTTCTTCTCCATTATATCCTCGCTTGTCCGTATAAATACTTGAGCCAACGACATTAGCTGTAATACTCTGATGGTTACCAAGCTGATGAAAGAAGTAAAGATCAAGAGTTGGAGAGAAGTCACTTGACACATTAATCGTCCGAAAAGACTTTTCTATCGTTCCGTCCCGATACACAAAATCAGCATAATTACCGGGCGTATTACCTCCTCCCACTGACAGATTTGCTTGGAAAACATAGGTAGCCGAGTCTGCAAGACTGTACTTTATCTCAAACTGATTACCAAAACGACGACTTCTGCCAGCGGTCTGATTGCGTGAAACAAGATAATGACTTCCATTGTTCAAAGTATAGTCAGCCGTTTCTGAAGACCGAAAACCACGCTGGTCTTTATAAAGGGAAGTAAAGGTTAAAGACAGTTCTGAATTCTTATGATTGAGCTTTGCATAGACCGTATTATCACCATTCAACGTTGTGACAGCATTCGATAAGTCAGCTCCAAGCACGTAACCAGTGGTGTTACGCTTCGTCCGAATATCAATGACATAGCCTATTCCGTCACCATATCGAACTCCCGGATTATCGATGAAATCGATGTTTTTGACAAGTTTTGGGTCCAGTGAAAGCAGGTCTTCTTTACTTGCCAAAGTTCCATTCAGCCTAAGTTGAACACTTCCATTATTCGTCAAAGGCACAATGGTACGCATCACCTCGTCTACTCTGATGCGTGGAAGAGACAGCTTTCCAAGCAGACTATAACCGTCCGTTGCCGCTTCTCGTTGTGCATCAGACGGTACAATCAACATGCCATCAAGCTTTTTCGTCACTCGTGCAGCCTCAACTGTCACCTCTTTCATCTCCTAATTGAGGTCTGGTAAACAAGAAAAAGTACAACAAAAACTACTCAATAGTCCCCTATTAAGCATAATATTCCAATAAAGAATGCCTAAGATATATATTTTAAAGATGACACCTATTCCATTAAGAAAGACTATCCGACATTTTCTTTGAAGATGAATCAGACGCCAATCGGTAGCCATCACCCCTGTCAGCCACAATCTTTAATCCGCAACGCTCACTGACAATAGGTTTCAAACGACGGATAAGTGTGTAGAGAGTTTCGCTTGCATCGGGTTTCTTAGGCCAAAGCGTTTCACAGATAACTGCTTTCGACAACTTTCTATCAGTTGCATTGATAAACAGCTCCATCAGTTGCTGTTGCATCGGAGTAAAGGCTATCTTCTCCCCATGCCAGTCACGGAAACTATGGTCAGAAGTAGTATATACCATCCTACCCAATACCAACCTGCCTGCCCGATGACGACGAAAATACATAACAGATGCAGCCATCCAAACCATTGATAACAAAAGAAAAGCAAACGGCAAGCGCTGATCTGACATCCCCCAAACCGTAGCGAAGGAACAATCAGCATAACTTTGGAACATAAGCGAATGACCACCCGACTGCCACCTCATCTGTCTACTGCACAGCGAATGACTATCTTCACCCAACGCATATGACACAAACGAACGACGTCTAAGGTCGGCTATCTGTAAATATTGCCGATAACTTTGTATGGTATCGGGCGTAATCCACGCTTCACGTTTCCCAGCAAGTGTCTTCGACAAAGCTTGATTCATATCCTGTACAATAGCCGTTTCAGCACAGTGATAGCTGTCAAAGCCAGCCCATACTGCCGAGCAAACGAGTAACAAAAATATGATAACTGACGATATAGGTTTCATAGGCTTGTATCATAAAAAGTGATAGAATGTTTCAAGTTATTGTATGTTGCAAAGATAATATTTTATCTTATCAATGCCAAACGGAGTGCAAGAAATATACAGTAAAACAGGTATAATCAGCAAATATTTACTGCACAAGACCTATAGATGCGGAAAATTATACAGTAAAATTTGGGCATTAAACTAAAAAACATTACCTTTGCACCCACGATTGTCCTATGGTGTAATGGTAGCACTACAGTTTTTGGTTCTGTCAGTGGTGGTTCGAATCCGCCTGGGACAACACAGAAAATCCGCGGATTCTTTATGATTCTGCGGATTTTTTAGTATCAGCTAATTCCTAAATTATAACTATAATGATTGAGCAACTATCTAAACTTCGTAAATCACTTTTGTTTATTGCAGCCTTTCTGCTGGCTTCATTGCAGTCGACTGCTACTAATCGTGACTCTTTAGCACTGACACCTCCAATGGGTTTTATGACCTGGAACAAATATAAGGAGGACATCAACGAACAGCTTATCCGACAAATTGCTGATAAGATGGCGGCTGATGGCTATGCTGAAGCTGGATATAAATACATCTTCATCGATGACGCATGGCAAGGAGGGCGCGACAAACGCAATAACATTATCCCTGACCCTAAGAAGTTCCCAAGCGGAATGAAGGCACTCGCAGACTATGTTCACTCAAAGGGTTTGCTGCTCGGAATCTACTCTGATGCCGCTCAACTCACTTGTGCTGGTTACACAGCCAGTTACGATTTTGAGGAACAAGATGCCAAGACCTTTGCTGAATGGGGAATTGACTATCTGAAATACGACTACTGCCACGCACCTTCTGACAGTGCTGTTGCCCACAAACGCTATAAGAAGATGGCTGATGCACTACAGAATTCAGGTCGTAAGATTGCCTTGGGTGTCTGTGAATGGGGACAGCTGAACCCTGAGTTGTGGGCTCGTCAGGCTGGCGGTTCACTCTGGCGTGTGAGCTTTGACGTGCGTGATATGTGGAAAGATATCGTGAAGCAGGGAGGTATGGGTATCATTGATATCATTAACATTACCGAACCACTTTATAAATACGCAGGACCAGGTCACTGGCTCGATATGGATATGCTCGTCGTTGGACTTGACGGAAAGGGTGGACCATCAAGCGATTTAGGTGGTGTAGGCTGTACTTATACAGAATATCAGACACAGATGTCTATGTGGTGCATGTTTGCTTCGCCATTGGCAGTAAGCCACGACATCTTGAACGAGAACGCTGAAACACGTCGCATCCTCCTCAATAAGGAGATTATTGCAATCAACCAAGACGCCCTTGGCGAGGCTGCTCACAGAGTTGACTTCCCCGGTGCATGCCGTGTATACCTCCGAGACCTAAGTGGAAACCGTCAAGCTATTGCCATCATGAATCCTTCTGATACTCCTCAGCGTGTTCAGTTGCCACTTTCTATCCTCGGCAATGCGAAGGAATATAATTTCAGAGACGTATGGGAGCACAAGACAACACGTCAACGTAAAGCGTGGCAAGGAACCTTACAACCTCATGAAACAAAGGTCTTTACGGTTACAACACGCTAAACAGCATATTATTTTATAAAGAGAAGAATAAAAAAATAACATCTTTTTATCCTCAACCACTGGCACAGCATCTTCCTGCTGTGCCAGTTTTGTATTCCAATAACATCCTTTTATTATCATTCTAAGCTATTATTTCACATCGTGCTGTTGGTCCGCACCAATGGTGCGAACGGCAAACACCAATGGTGCGGATGCTTAGCACCAATAGTGCGGAGAATAAAACACCTTACAATTTGTTGTTAGTATTAAAATAACTCACACCTAAATCAAGTTACGATAAATTCAGCAAATAAATGAAAGCTATAGAGATTCTTTTCCCTGTCTTCTTTATGATGTTCCTCGGTTGGTTGAGCCACAGAAGAGGTTGGGTAACAGCGGGACAGAACGAAGGAGCAAAGTCATTGGTATTTAATATTCTTTTCCCTCTGCTCGTCTTTCACGTACTTGTGAAAGCAGAGTTATCGACGAATTTCATTTATGAGATTCTCTTTTTGGATGCCGCTTGGATTCTTGTCTACCTGATAGGTAAGAGCATAGCAAAGCCCATTAGTGGTCGTTATGCCCGATTGGCACCTTTCCTACTGATGACATGTGAGGGAGGTAGCGTTGCCCTACCCCTTTATATCGCATTGGTAGGAGCAGAACACGCAGTGAATATCATTACCTTTGACGTTGCTGGTATCCTTATCAACTTTGGACTTGTGCCAGCACTCGTCACCCGCCAGACATCAAAAGATGTAGCTTTCTTGCCTATGGCAAAACGAATTATTACAGCACCATTCATCATAGCCGTTATCGTAGGTATCCTCGTCAATATGTCAGGTTTGTACCAATGGCTGATGGAGAACGAACTTCACAGGATCTATGACGGTACGATGAACATGGCAATGACACCTATTGCGAGCATCATCCTCTTCACCCTCGGCTATGGTTTCCACCTACGGACAGCACAGCTCAAGCCACTTTTGGCATTGACAGTGGTGCGCCTTGTGCTGTGTGGAGCAATCGTAGGAGCCTTCTTCCTCTTGTTCCCAGAATTGATGGCAGTGAAGATATTCCTCGTTGGCGTACTACTTTACTTTGCTTGTCCAACAGGTTTTCCCGTACCGTTACAGATAGAAAGCCTTTGCAAAGATGAGGACGACGAAAGCTTTATGTCGGCTTTCATCTCTATCTTCATCGTGGTGGCAATGGTAGTATATACGTTGATAACATTATTATTGATATAATTTTTAAGGAGAGAATTAATAAGGAGTTAAGGAGTGAAAGGGAGTTAAGACAATAGTATAATATAAAGGAGTTAAGGAGTGAAAGGGAGTTAAGACAATAGTATAATACAAAGGAGTTAAGGAGTTGAGGAGTGAAAGGGAGTTAAGACAATAGTATAATATAAATCCAAACATCAGATTTGAGACATCATAACATTTGTCTTAACTCCTTTCAACTCCCTTTCACTCCTTAACTCCTAAATTAAAAGAACATGAACGATAACGTAAAAAGTCCGTGGCCAGGACCAGCGGGAATGATACCCGTAACAAGTGGCAAAGCAGATGATGCAAATGTATTTAACCGCAACTACTTGGATTCCATCCATGTTGAGATGCGTGTTATTGATGCCATTGAGCCAACATTGAAGACAGTTATCTTCGGTGAAGAGTTCGATTCACCAATTATGATGCCTGCCTTTTCGCATCTGAATAAGGTGCTGAAAGACGGCAAGAAACCAATGTTAGAGTATGCACGTGCTGCCAAAAAGTTGAATACAGTGAACTGGGTGGGTATGGAACCTAACGAGGAATATGCTGAAATCGCAGCTGAAGGAGCAAGAACGGTGAGAATCATTAAGCCGTTCGCTGACCATAATATTATTTTAGATGAGATTCAGTTTGCTATCAAACATGGTGCAATAGCTGTTGGCGTAGACATCGATCATGTTCCAGGAACAGACGGAAGATATGATGTTGTAGACGGTATTCCTCTCGGTCCTGTCACGCTTTCCGACCTCAAAGAATACGTGAAGGCTGCTGGTAACGTACCATTCGTTGCTAAGGGCGTACTCTCTGTGCAGGATGCTTTAAAGTGTAAGGAGGCTGGCTGTGCTGCTATTTTAGTCTCTCATCACCACGGACGTATTCCTTTCGGTGTTGCTCCACTGATGGTTCTGCCTAAGATTAAGGCAGCATTAGAGGGAAGTGGCATCGCGATATTCGTTGACTGTGGTATTGATACAGGCTACGATGCTTATAAAGCACTTGCATTAGGGGCTGATGCGGTAGCTGTGGGCAGAGGAATCCTCAAGCCATTGCTGCAACAAGGAGCAGAAGGAGTTGAGGAGAAGGTACAAAAAATGAACGAACAACTTTCAGAGCTGATGATGTACACCTGCGTGAAAGACATTCGTTCATTCGATGCGTCTGTGCTTTATATCTAAAGAAATAGCATCTATAGGTACTGCTTAGTATTCCTATAGATGCTATTTTGATCTTAATGTGTAGCCTGATAGAACCGGTTACTACTAAGAGAACTTGTCACTTTCGAGTTGGTTGATGGGTCAGAAATTGTTATACCAGAATAAGTCTGGATAGGTATTACATCTCCACTAAGACTACGAATAGCGGTATAATATGATGTTGTATTGCCTTTCTCAGGAACAAGGAGCTTGAGTTGTTGATTAAATCTCGTCAACAGTTGTGGTTCGTTCTGTGCAAGTTTACGCACGTAATCGCCCATGTCATAGAATATTGAAGGGACGTAACCATCCATACTCTGAATGTTACTCTCCACAACGGTTGCGAGAGAACTTGATGCGTTTATCTCCTTCATGATGTTGACCATGCCCTCAACCTGCGAACAATCGATTACGCTAATCGTCCCATAAGGATAAGGAGTATTCCCATACTTGTAGTTGCTATAGAAGTTGATGAAGTCGTTACAGATATTGTGATAATCTGGATTCACCTTTGACAGTTCATTCCACAGCAGTTTATAAGGCATACCATAAGCCATAATCTCCGTTGGACTACCAATGATATGGTGCGTTGCATTACGGAGTTCGTAGGCAACTTCGATACCTGTCATATTACAATCGTCAAAGAGGATGTACTGGAACTTACCAATACCAGAGTCTTCTATACCCTTGTCAAATTCAGAAATGTTCGTCTGATAAGCATCACCACCCAGCCAACGCGTTGGAGGTCCAGCCTTACCAGCATTTTTATTAAGTCCGAAAGGTGAGGCTACAGAACGATTAATGCGTGTACTTGGCTTGGCAGGTATCCATCCCATACCATGACAACCGACTATCATTGAGTAATGCTTAGCTGGTGCTTCTTGCTTAACTCGCTTCAACAGGGTTGTTATCCACTCTGCTGAATTCAGCTTTAAGCCTGCTAATTTATTGTTGTAGATAGCAACGGTATCATCTACACAGCGCCCATTCTTATACTGAACATTAATCAAAGCACCCTTATTCACCTTCGTAGAGATAAATATCATAAGTCGCTTGTTGCCAAGTCCACCTTGGTTAACAATCGCACTCTTTATGTCTTGTATATTGGTGAGGAAATAGCTATAAAGCCCAGAATCGGTATCACTAACACCCGACCATGGCATATAAACAAAGATAGTATTCTCTACCTCGGCACCTGGTTGAGGTATTGGGTCTGGGTCTTCACTACTACAAGAGGCAAAGACAACAAGCATTACCAGTTGTAAGAGAAAGAAGATTTTCTTCATAATTAATCTTTTTAGGCCCATAAATATCCTAAAAGGAGCTATGGGAGTGGTTAATTAAAAAGCCTTGCAACGCCACAATGAGCGTAGTAAGGCTTTTCATAGTTATGTATTATAGTTCGTAGATACTTATTTTACAATAATCAAAGAGTAGTTCTTCTTACCCTTCTGTACGAGGAGATACTTACCATCGATAAGGTCCTCGGCTGTTACTGGCTGGTCAAAAGCTGCGAGTTTTTCCTTGTTGAGCGCTACGCCACCGCCCTTAACGAGCTTACGCATCTCACTCTTACTTGGGAAAATCTGCATACCTTCCTGATTGAAGACATCAACTGCAGGCTGACCAAGTACGTCCTTTGATACCTCGTAATGTGGAACATCCTTGAAGACATCAGTAAAGGTCTGCTCGTCTAACTGCAACAAGTTCTCCTTTGTACTCTTACCAAAGAGGATGTTAGAGGCTGCTATCGCCATATCAAGGTCTTCCTGAGAGTGAACCATACGGGTAACTTCCTCTGCAAGACGGTACTGAAGTGTACGACGACCTGGGTCTTGACGATGCTCTTCAATGAGATTTTCGATAACATCCTTCTCCAAAGAAGTGAAGATCTTGATATACTTCTCGGCATCATCATCACTAACATTCAACCAGAACTGATAGAAGGCATATGGTGTTGTACGGTTGCGATCAAGCCAGATATTACCGCTTTCAGTCTTACCAAACTTCTTACCATCCGCCTTTGTTATCAGTGGACAAGTAAGGCAATATGTCTCAGTTTCGTTACCTAAAGTACGACGGATAAGCTCTGTACCAGTAGTCATATTACCCCACTGGTCATTACCACCCAACTGCAACTTAACACCAAACTTCTCATAGAGATAGAGGAAGTCGTAACCCTGTAGAAGCTGATAGGTGAACTCTGTAAAGCTAAGTCCATCGCGACTCTCGCCACTCAAGCGCTTCTTCACACTATCCTTAGCCATCATGTAGTTGACAGTGATGTGCTTACCAACCAATCGAGCGAAGTCAAGGAAGGTAAAGTCCTTCATCCAGTCATAGTTATTAACCATCTCAGCCTTGTTTGGCTCGTTGCCATCGAAGTCAAGGAACTTACTTACCTGCTTCTTGATAGCCTCTTGGTTATGGTAAAGTGTTTCTGTATCAAGGAGGTTACGCTCCTGACTCTTACCTGAAGGGTCACCAATCATACCTGTAGCACCACCCACGAGGAGGTAAGGCTTGTGTCCACAACGCTGCAAATGACGCAACATCATGATACCACAAAGGTGACCGATGTGCAATGAGTCAGCTGTTGGGTCAGTACCCAAGTAAGCTGAAACCATCTCTTTCTGAAGCATTTCCTCAGTACCTGGCATCATTTGAGCCAGCATACCACGCCAACGGAGTTCTTCTACAAAGTTCTTCATCTATATCTTTATACTTTAAGGAGTCAAGGGATTGAAGACTTTAAAAGCGTTCTGCCCTATCTTCATAAGCCTCAACTCTGTATTAATATTCTATTGTGAGCATCGTTAGGGTACTGGGTCATAGCCACTACCACCCCACGGATTGCATCTTAATATACGCCAAATTGTGAGTGCTAAACCCTTAAAAGGTCCATGCTTTAGGATAGCTTGTCGACCATACTCCGAACAAGTAGGAGTGAAGCGACAAGAAGGTGGCGTAAAAGGAGATATGAACTGGCGATAAAAGAGTATCGGAAGTAGCAACAGCCATGATAAGACACGTGTAAAAAGACGCCATAGCTTAGCAAAAACGTTATGAGACTGCTGCTCACGTGGCATACTCTCGTTTCTCTCCTTCTCATCCATCATATCCGTTCTCCTATTCTTTGAAGCAGGTTACAGACCCGCTGTTCAATTGTAACAGAATCCATCAATTCGTTTGAAAGCCATATAAAAGCTATCAACAACTGCTTATCTGTTTGTTCGTTCACACGGAGCGTGACAAAACTCTTGTGCTTACGATAAGCCTCACGCACCTGCCGCTTAACCCTATTGCGCTTTACGGCACGTTTGAAATGCTTCTTCGGAACACTGACTAACACCTGTACATTCGACTCCATGACCGTTTCTTCTGGTGCTGAAGTCTCCGACTTACAGTCAATTAATCTGTAAACAGCCTTCAAAGGGAATGCTGTCATCGCATGACTTCCACCAGTTCCAAAGAGCGTATCTATGAGCTTCTTGCTACATAGACGTTCTCCTTTTCTTAGTCTTTCTTCATGCTTTTCCATTCCTTATCAGCCTTTATTTACCGTATGTCCGGTACTGATGTCGGCTCCTTCCCCATCCTTTCAGATGAGGCAGAAGCCGTTATATTATTTATTCTTCTTCTCTTTTTCCAAGAAAGCACGCAACGCACCAGTCATAGAAGGATACTCCTTAGAAGGTGCTTGAAGGTCAAGTCTCAGACCCTGTGCCTCTACTTCCTTCGCTGTAGCGGGACCAAAGGCAGCTATCTTGATGTCTCCCTGCTCAAAGTTAGGGATATTCTCTTTCAGAGCCTTTACTCCTGTTGGGCTAAAGAAGACAAGCATATCATAATCAAAGTTCTTAACTTCTTCCTCTGTTAAGCCATTGCTCACCGTACGATACATCACACATTCCTTGTGCTTGAGCTTATTTGCATCCAACAACTCGCTCAGAGCCTCCGTATGTACAGAGCTCTGCGGAACAAGGTACTTCTCAGTCTTATGCTTAGTCATTGTAGGGATAAGACTATCTATCTTTCCCGTATTACCAAAGAACACCTTACGTTTGCGGTACTGAACATACTTCTGGATGTAAAGAGCAATCGTTTCAATCACACAGAAATACTTCATATCCTCTGGGATAGTGACACGCATTTCCTTAGCGAGCTTAAAATAATTGTCTACAGCATGACGAGAAGTAAATACCACAGCGGTATAATCCAACAGGTTTATCTTCTGCTGACGGAACTCTTTCGCTGAGAGTCCTTCCACTTTAAAAAATGGTCTGAAAACCAGTTCCACTCCCAAGTCTTCCGCTATGTCGTAATATGGCGACTTTTCGCTTGACGGCTTTGGCTGTGAAACCAAGATCTTTTTTATCATCGTGTCCTAAAAGTTTATTATCAAATAGTTATCTGTAATGAACAAAACGCCCCACAATACCATCAACGGCATCAATTCGAGCGCACAAAAGTACAAAATTATTTGCAGACTGGCACCCATTCTCTTAAAAAAGATACTATAACTCTTATAAAAAGCAAGCATTTTGACGCATAACATAACAATTAGTGTATAAATCAATGCTGCATGGAGTGACAAAGAGAAGTAAACCAGCAAGAGTACTATCGGGAATAATAAGACTCCTTCCAAAGAGGAAAGGAACACCAGTGTTCGCCTCCATTGTCCATTATTTTTCCTATCAAAGAACACCCAGTTTACGAATCCATAGACCAGATACTTGAATAGGAAATAAGCGACAAACACACCAAAAAAGCATCCTATCGCTCCAAGTTGTGTATCATTCGAAAGCCTACCGCCCCCTAAATCTCGCGCAAATAAATAATAGAGAATACTTCCTAACAAAGAGGTTTGTGCTATCAAGATAGTCTGAAAGCGCATCTCTTCATTCGTTTCAATAGCCAACTCCTTACTACGACTTACACGAAAGAAACTCTTTATCTGTCGTTCTATGAAATTTCTCGATAGAGAAAACGCCACCATCGCCATCACAAAACAACCTAAGAGCATTGCTGCAATAACATTATCATTGCTTACAGCATAAGGAGCAAGAACGCCCGAAACTCCATCAGCATGATTGTTTCCTCGTTCTAACTTGAAAAACTTATTCCCTTTAAAGTAGCCTTCTTCTGCAAATTTGAAGTCCGTCAGCTGAAACTTCTTCTGTTTTTTAGGGCGCAACAAGATAGACGAGTCAGTTTTCTGACCCGCCTTACCCTCAGAATCGACATTCGCCTTCTTCCCTGCTGCCAATGTTGACTTTAGCAATAGAGAAGGGCGAACAATGGAATCAGTTGTCGGCATTATCTATTAGAGTCCGAATGTCTTTTTAATATCCTCTACTCGATTGAGCTTTTCCCAAGTGAAAAGTTCAATATCAACTGTCTTTTTCTCATGATAACGGCTTTCGAAGGTCTTCTTAACAACCTCATTCTGACGCCCCATGTGACCATAAGCAGCTGTTTCCAAATACATTGGCTGACGAAGCTTCAGTGTCTTCTCAATAGCCTTTGGACGAAGATCAAACAGTTTCTTCACCATCTCAGCTATCTCACCATCAGTAGCCTTCACATGTGAACGACCATAGGTATTCACATAAACACTAACAGGCTCAGCAACACCAATGGCATAAGCCAACTGTACGAGAATCTCATCACTCACACCAGCTGCCACCATATTCTTTGCGATATAGCGTGTAGCATAGGCTGCAGAACGATCTACCTTACTTGAGTCCTTACCAGAGAAGGCACCACCACCATGACCGCCTTTACCACCGTAAGTATCAACGATAATCTTACGACCAGTCAGACCGGTATCACCATGAGGACCACCAATCACAAACTTACCCGTTGGATTGACAAGATACTTGATATTGTCATTGAACAAGGCAAGTACTTTCTCCGATGTTATCTGTGCCTTTACACGTGGCATAAGAATCTCAAGTACATCCTTATGAATCTGCTCAACCATCTCCCTATCAGCCTTCAGCTGTGCCTCACGTGAGTCGTCAGCAGGCTTGATAAAGTCGTCGTGCTGTGTTGAAACAACGATAGTGTCAATTCGCTGTGGGATATTATCATCGCTATACTCCACTGTCACCTGACTCTTTGAGTCTGGACGGAGATAAGTCATCTGCTTACCTTCCTTGCGGATGTCAGCCAACGTGGTCATAAGGAGGTGTGCCAAGTCGAGTGTCACAGGCATATAATTGTCTGTCTCGTTACATGCATAACCAAACATCATACCCTGATCACCAGCTCCCTGGTTCTCAGCATCACCATTGTCAACACCACGGTTGATATCATCACTCTGCTCATGAATAGCAGAAAGAACACCGCAGCTATTGCCATCAAACTGATACTCAGCCTTTGTATAACCGATTTTATTAATTGTCCTACGAGCAATTGTCTGAAGGTCAACATATTCCTTAGACCTTACCTCACCCATAATCACTACCTGACCTGTAGTATTAAAGGTTTCTATAGCGCAACGTGCATCCTCATCATATGCCAAGAACTGGTCGAGCAATGCGTCGCTTATCTGATCGGCAACCTTATCTGGGTGTCCCTCAGATACTGATTCCGATGAAAACAAATATGCCATATATTTATCTACTTTTTATGTTTGTATTTATTACTAACTCTCTGTTTAAGAATGCAAAGTTACTGCAACTTAGCGGGATAACAAAATAAATAAGTAAGATTTATACATTATTGGGTGATAGATGATGGGTGATGGGTGGTGAATATTAGGTGGTGGGTGGTGAATGTTGGGTGGTGATGATTAGTAGTATTCAGCGTTAAAAGATGAATGATGAAGAAAATACAATCAAAGATTACCCTTTCAAAATCCACTTTATCTGAGAAGTCAATAATTACATCGGAGCTATTTTAGCATTATTGTCGCATAATTTGCAACGATATAAACCTTAAATCGTCGCATAAAATGGTTCTTCTGTTAAATATGTGGACGCTTTTCGTATTGCTTTAACAGAAGAACCATAGCTACTCATTAAACAAAAACATGGCTACGACAGTCAACGATCTATCCTATTATTATCCTCTGACATTGATAATCACTTCTTTTTAGACTTCGAAAATATGTAGATAAGGGTTTGAAAAATCATTACATAATTTCAAAGAAAACATCTATAACTAACGGCAAAAAAATACATAAGAAGCAGGTTTGCAATCAACAGAGTATCAATTAGTTACCAAATAACAAAATAAAAGGTGCTTAATTGGACTTCAAAAGGGCGTTAGTAAGAGCCTTAAAGGTCATCTTTTGCAACCCAAAAGGGCGTCTTTTAGAAGCCAAAAGAGCATGTATTGGCTTCGAAGTGATTGAAAATAGTTTACAAATATCAAATAATAAGGGAATAAGCTGTTTGTAGAAGACAGATAGACATCGCACCTAATTACATTTATCATATAGTTTACCCCCTTTATAAAACCATCTTATTGGAGGTAAGCATACCATGTATGTGGATTAATCTCATTCTATTAACAATCTACACATTTAACGGAAGAGCCAAATATTGGGTGGTAATGAACAGCAGATATTAGGTGCTAACTGACGGAAGATGACGATATAGCTATCCTACATTTACTCTCCAAGAACGTCGCAAAATATGCGTTATTTGAGAAATTATTTGGAGTTTCGGCATTATTTAAGTATTTTTGTCGCATAATTTGCGACGATATAAGACACAAATTGTCGCATAAATGATATAAAAGGATGATGTATATACACGAAAGAGACAATTGGACTGACTTCCGTTGGGACACTTCGAAGGTGGAACTACTCCAAGAAGAGGTATTCCGTAAACAGGGTTTGCTTTACGGGAGATTGGCTTCATTGGGCTTTGACAGCAAAATACATGCTATGGCAGAGAACCTTACTTATGACATAGTGTATTCTTCAGAAGTTGAAGGCATCCGCCTCAACGTGGATCAGGTCCGTTCTTCCATAGCAAGAAAACTTGGGATTGAGAACGTAAAACACACTGCACCATCTCACTATGTTGACTCTGTTGTCAACGTAATGCTCGAAGCTGTACAGCATTATGATATGATTCTCACAAAAGAAAGATTATATGCTTGGCAAGCTGCATTCTTCCCTTCTGGCTACAGTGAAGGTAGCCAGATAGAAATTGGACAGTATCGAACGAACGAGGAGCATATAGTCAGTGGAATATTTGGACGTGAGAAAATTCACTATATTGCTCCTTCTCCAGACCGTATTGAAGAAGAAATGCAAAAGTTCCTCAGATGGTTTAATAAAGAAGAACCTGTAAGTAGTGTCATACGTTCCGCCATTGCTCATTTCTGGTTTGTAAGCATTCATCCATTTGAGGATGGAAACGGACGATTAGCACGTATTCTTTCAGATATGCTCTTGGCACGTGGCGAGAAAAGTAGGTTCCGTTTCTATAATATTTCATCACAGATAAACAAGGATAAGAAGCACTACTATGACATTCTCGAACGTATGCAGCGTGGAGATGGCGACGTTACGGAGTGGTTAGTGTGGTATATGCAGAAATTGGTGGATGCACTTGACGAAGCTGGTGCCACCGTCACAACAATCTTAAACAAGAGCTTCTTCTGGCAGAAAGCATCGGTTGTGCCTATGACAGAACGACAAACACAAATGCTCAATCTATTTCTTGACGGCTATGAGGCAAAGATAACATCAAAGACATGGGCAACGTTAGCAAAATGTTCGAAGGACACTGCCATTCGTGACATCCAAGATCTGGTTGACAAGAATATCCTTGTAGAAAGTATACCTGGCGCAAAACGACCAAGCTATTCAATCGTTTATGACAAAGAAGATTTAACTCAATTCTTCACGGACGTGAACATAACAGAGGAAAATGGCGTACCATATCTTCATGCTTTATTTAAGACTAAGAAGCCTATATGCGAAAGAGTTACAAAGCTTGACGCTGACCGTTATCAGAAAGGTGATTTGTTATTGAATGATTTACTCAATAAATACTGTTCGTATATGGTTGCCGACAATAAAGACTGATGACTCTCTATCTATGCTAATGAAGTATATGAATACAAAGGAATATGATAGTTCCGTGTGCATAAAAAGTAGACATCGTAAAATCGACAGGTTCTACAAGCATTTTATAGACCAAAGAAAGAGAGCCCATTTGCCAGAAATGACAAATGGACTCTCTTTCTTTTAAATGATAAAAAGCCATCTCCTACAAATTCTTTTCATGAAGAAAAAGATTTATTTACATGAAAAGAAATATTTATTTTCACGACAATAAATATTTATTTTCATGAAAATAATTCGCTGTTGGTAGTCTATTGAATGAAAAAGGACCCATGAGAGTCCTTTTTCAAACATAGAATACGTATTATTTTGCTGGTGTCATTACCACCTCTGCATGGTTACCTGCTGCCAAGATTTGCTTCAAATGAGCAGCAAGCTTAGCTGGGGTGATAGCCTCAACAGTCTTCTTATAATTGGTATGGAAGTCTACACCTGACCAGATATAGTCGTCGAGAATACCCATCCAATAGCTGTTAGTCTTAGCAGAAAGTTCTGCATTCTTCAGCATCAAGTCCTTAACTTTCTGAACCTTATCGGCATCCATCTTGACAGTGTTGTCCTTCATGCCCTCAGCAAGGAGTTTAACAGCAAGGTCAGCTTTTTCTGGATCCATTGGACAGTAGCTCTGAACGATAGCCACAGCCTTATTACCAAGACGACGTAACTTACCACCTGCGCCTACAGAATAAGCTGCACTGGCGTCTTCACGAATACTCTTCAGGTAAACCATAGAGAGAACCTGAGCTGCAGCATCAGTAAGAACATCGCCCTCAAGGGTATAAGCCATTGGCGCATGCCAGAACTCAAAAGCAATCGCCTTAGGTGTTTCCGACTTACGAGTGAATTTATTTTCTACCTTACCATTCACATAGCTTGGAACGTCCTTCCAGTTCTCAGCCTTGCCCTTTGGTAGACATGCAATGTACTTCTCAATCAATGGACGAAGTGTAGCCTCATCAAAGTTACCTACAAAATAATAAACAAACTGACCAGGATTAGCAAAACGCTCCTTCCAAATCTGTAAGATACGGTCGTAATTAACGTTCTTCAAGGTGTTCAACGTCGTTGGGGCAAAGCGCGCTTCATGACCATAGATAGTGTTGCTGATCGAATCACCGAACACGCTCTCAGGTGAGAGGTCTTTGTTTTTCAGTGCCAACTCCAGCTGTGCCATCATCGCTTTGTAAGAAGCCTCATCCTTTGCAATATTGGTAAAGTTGAGGTAAAGCAACTGCATCATAGTCTCGATGTCCTTTGGAACACATGAACCAGCTAATGACTGATAGTAGCTTGACATGCTGCAGCCCATAGAAGCCTGCTTACCAGAGAGTGCCTTCTGCAATTCCTGACGTGAGAAATTACCCAAACCGCTGTAACCGAGGACTGCATCAAAGAGCTGTAAGTTGCTGAAGTCAGCCTTACCATAGAGTCCCTTTCCGCCCTTAGCTGAAGCTTGGAACTGAATTTCATTGTCCTTGAAGTCGGTCTTCTTCAGGATAACACGTGCGCCATTGCTCAGTGTCAACTCCTTATAACCAAGTACTTTATTCTCCTTCTCGCCAACAATCTTACCAGCCTTAGGGAGTTTCTTCTCATCGAGTAGAGGCTCCTGCTTTACATTGTCAACATATGGTTCAATCTTCTCAGCACGTACAGCATTGATTGTCTGTGCCATCTGAGCCTCTGTTGGGTAAGTAGCACCAGCCTTCTCCTGTGCAAAGATATAAGCTACGAAGTTACTATCCTTATCCGTGATGAGTTCCTGTGCATACTTATTGATAACGTCAACGTTCAATGCAGGCATCTCAACCAACTGCTTCATAATCTGATAATCATCCTCCTTGCTTGGGATTGGTTCGTTAGCAAGATAGTGATCACGGAGTTCATCGCCATACTGAGCGTTCTTCACCTTGTTACGATTAACGTAAGCAGACTCCAACTGAGAGAGGTATTCAGCCTTCATACGGTCGTATTCGCCTGCTGTAAAGCCATAAAGACGAACGCGCTGTGCCTCACGATAGATAGCAGCAAGTGCTTGAAGATCCTTACCTTCCTTAGCATCTGCAGCCATACTGAAGGCAGCCTTTGGTTTTGAAAGCATGTAATCGCCATCCTCTGAATAAGCACCTGTGAAAGGACAGTCGGCTTTCTGTGCCAATTCAGCAAGTCGCTGATTGAGCATCATAGTGATGATATTCTTTGCGTAAGAGTCTACATAGTAGTACATATCGCCCTTCTGTGCGTCAGGGAAGGCGTCATGCTTCATACTGAAACCAACCTGACTGTAAGGCATCTCCTTATCCTTACCAAACACGTAGATAGCGTCCTTGGTGTCTGGCACAGCCTCTTCTACAACCTGTGCAGCATTTGCAGGAACAGTAGCGTTAGCCCAAAGCTTCTTAATCTCATTCTCTGTGTGGTCTACATCGATATCACCAACAACGATGATACACTGATTATCTGGACGATACCACTTCTTATAATAATCGCGGAGATCCTGATAAGGGAACTTGTCAACAATGCTCATCAAACCGATTGGCATGCGATGACCATACTTTGAGTTAGGATAGAACTTTGGCAACACGTCATCATAGATTCGCATCACTGGTGTACGGCGCAACTGCCACTCCTGATGAATAACGCCACGTTCCTTGTCAATCTCCTTGTCAGCAAGTGTCAAGCCGTTTGACCAGTCCTTAAGAATCAACAGACAAGAGTCGAGTGCTGTCTGACGAGTTGTTGGCACGTCGCAGATACGATAGACAGTCTGGTCGATACTGGTGTAAGCATTCAAGTTACTACCAAACTCAACACCAAGTGAACGGGTGAATTCGAGGAGCGTAGAGTCAGGGAAATGCTCTGAACCATTGAATGCCATGTGCTCAAGGAAGTGAGCCAAACCACGCTGGTTGTCGTTCTCTTGAATAGAACCAACACGCTG
>QWCL01001174.1_pt1 | contig 22522 bp, 17 predicted proteins | sample 1972551 | NCBI WGS metagenome assembly QWCL01 (sample SAMN09866709, study PRJNA288562) | Human oral metagenome isolate term2_saliva, whole genome shotgun sequencing... | isolation source: mouth | host: Homo sapiens | place: USA: California
GTGCCGCCGCGGCTGGTCAGCTGCTTCATCTGAGCCTTGATCAGCATGGCGGGGTTCAGGGACGACAGGGCGTCCTGGTAGATCATCGCCATCTCATGACCGAGGAGCGCGCGGCGCTCTTCGGCGGACTTCTCCAGCAGGTTCTCGCCCTCGTAGAGGATCTCGCCCGTAATCTGCGCCTTGGGATCGATGAGACCCATGATGGTCAGGGCCGTGATCGACTTGCCACAGCCGGACTCGCCGACGAGGCCCATGGTCTCGCCGGGGCGCACCTTGAAGGAGACGTGGTCGACGACGTTGACGTCGCCGTGGCGCTCGAACTTGATGCACAGGTCCTTGACTTCCAGCAGCGGCGTCGCCTCGAAGGACGCCTCGAAGCGGTCGGTGCGCTTTTCTTCAACGACCTCAAGGTCGTCCAGGCGAGCCTGGAGGGACTCGGCCTGCTCGGCGTAGGCGCGGCGCGGGTCGAGCAGGAGCTTGTCGGCCTCGCGGTCGGAGTCCTTATCGACCTGGGCGACCGCAGCCGAAGCGGGCGCGGCGACCATGGCGTCGGTGATGCCCTCGGAGAGGATGTTCAGGCACAGGACCGTGATCATGATGAACAGGCCGGGGAAGAAGGCTGTCCACCACTTACCCAGGAGGACCGACAGGTTCGACGAGGCCTCGGACAGGACGTTGCCCCACGTGGCCACCGTGGTCGCCTGGAGGCCCGACCCGATGAAGGTCAGGGAGGCCTCGAGAATGATCGCGTCGGCGACAAGGACGGTCGCGAAAACCAGGACCGGAGCGGCCGTGTTGCGCATGACATGCTTAACCAGGATCCACGGGGCGCGAGCACCCGAGACGATCACGGCACGAACGTAGTCCTCGCCGTAGGCGGCCATGACGTTCGCGCGGACGATGCGCGACAGCTGCGGAATGTAGACGAAGGCGATCGAGCAGATGATGACGACCACCAGGCCCCACGTGTTACCCGACTTGGACAGCGTGCGGCCGAAGACCAGGACGGAGACAGCCGCCATGGCGATACCGGGCACCGCCATGATGATGTCCATGAGACGCATGATGGCTTCGGAGAAGCTCTTGCGGACAACCGCCGCAACCGAGCCGATGATCGCGCCGAAGAAGAGGGCGATCAGGGTCGAGCACAGGCCGATCAGCAGGGAGAAACGACCGCCGTACAGGACGCGAGCGAAGATGTCACGGCCGACGTGATCAGTTCCGAACAGGTGCTCGCTGGACGGGGCACTCCACTTGTCGAAGATCTGGTCGGGGCCATAGGGGGAAACGAAGGGCGCGAGGACCGACATGAGCACGACGAGGGCAAGGATACCCATCGCGATCTTCGATCCCAGGGACATCGCGCCGATGCGCGAGAAGCGCGCGCTCGTCGCGGTGACCTTGTTGAGCTTTTCTTTCTGATTCATGCCTCACACCGACCTAATACGCGGATTGATGAGCAGGTAGAGCATGTCGACGATGATGTTGACAACGATGAACGCGATCGCGACGACGAGCGCGCCACCCTGCACCAGCGTCACCCAGTTTTCCTGGATGCCCTTGAGCAGGACCGCCTTACCCATGCCATCGACGGAGAAGATGATTTCGATGACGACGGCACCACCCATCAGATAGCCGATGCGCAGGCCGAGGACGGTCACGGGGGTGATGAGCGCGTTACGCAGGACGTTGCGGGCCACGACGATGCGCTTGGGGATGCCCGCGCCGATGGCGGTGCGGACGTAATCGCGGTCCAGTTCCTCCACCATCGAGGTACGCACAACGCGGGTCATCTGACCGATGACGGGGACGGCGAGGGCGATGGCGGGAAGTAGCATGCGCAGGAACCAGCCACCCGGATCAACAGTGAACGCGGGCAGAGGGCCGGACACGGGGAGCTTGCCGACGAAGCCGAGGACCAGCAGCGCTGCCAGCCAGAAGGACGGGGTGCCGATGCCGATCACCGAGAAGATACGAATGACCTGGTCGGGCCAACGGTCGCGGTACAGGGCGGCGAGAACGCCGAGGGGGAAGGAGATAAGGACGGCGAAGAGCAGACCGAGGAAGGTCAGCTGCAGGGTGATCGGGAGCGCCTTCGCGACCAGATCAGTCACGTGGTTAGACGTGCCCACGCCGTAGGTGCCGAGGTCGCCGTGGAGCATATTCCACAGGTAGCGGCCGTACTGAACGAGGAAGGGGTCGTTGAGACCGTGCTGGACACGGTACTCTTCGAGGGCTTCGGGAGTCGCCGTCTCACCCAGTGCCGAGTAGGCCGGGTCGATAGGAGACAACGACATGATGAAGAAGACGAGGAAGGACACGCCGACCACCATGATCGGCAGGGCCACTAGTCGTCGTCCGATGAGTCGCAGAAGGTTATTCACTGCTAGACCTCCATTTTCAACGGATTTTGACAATAGGAAAGGAGGGGTGGCGCCCAACTGTGGCGTCTGCCTCAGGGAAGGCGCTCCACCCCTCCTTCCTCATCAGTCCCAGCGGGACTTACTTTGCACTCACACCGAGCAGCTGCAGGCCAGTAGAGGAGATTGCCTGGAATCCCTCCACCCTGGCGGGGTTGGAGCCGGTGATCATGTTGCGGAACACGAGCGGGAAGATGACGGTCTTCTCGGCAAGCAGATCCTGGGCTTCGCCCCACTTGTCCTTGGCAGCGTCACCGTCGAGTTCGCCAGCTTCCGAGATGAGCGTCTGCAGCTGGTTGAAGGATTCGGGGTCAGAGGTCTGCCAGCCGTCACGCCTCTTCGTCCAGACGTTGTCACCGTTCCACCAGGAGATGATGATGCCGGGGTCGGTGCCGAAGACCGAGGGGTCGCCGGGGGCCAGGACGATGTCGTAGGACGGGTCGTCAACGTCGGTGACGTTGGCGTACATGTCGGAGGAGGCCATCTGCGTGTGGTTGACCTTCACGCCGAGGGCTTCGAAGTCCGACTTGATCTGGGGAACCAGGGCAAGGATCCACGGGTGATCCGTCGTCACCAGGTTGATCTCGAGGTCGGTGACGCCAGCATCGCTCAGGAGCTTGGTGGCGGCGTCCTTGTCGTAGGACAGATCGGTCGCGGGCTTCTTATACGCCGGGTTGGCCTCCGGCAGGAAGGAGGTCGCCTCAACGGCCTGTCCTTCCAGTGCGGAGCTGATCAGCTTCTGCTTGTCGACGGCCTTCACGAAGGCGCGGCGCACCTCGGGCTTGTCGAAGGGCGCTTTCTGCGTGTTGAACATCAGGAAGGGGTTGCCGTAGCCGGGCTTGGACTCGACGTTCCAGCCGGCAGCCTTGAGCTGATCCTGGGCGGACGCGGGGACGGCCTCCATGATGTCGACGGTACCGCCAACGGCGGCGGCCAGACGGGCAGAGTCATCCTTGAGGGACTGCCACTTGAGGGTCGGGGCCTTGGCAGGTTCGTTACCGTTGTAGTACTCGTTGGGAACCGCGGTGACCTCGGTCGCCGTGATGTTCTCATACTTGTAAGGACCGGTACCGACAGGCTTGGCCTTCAGCGCGTCCTCACCCATGGATGCGGGAACAACGCGAACGTTGACGAAACGCTCCTTCAGGTTCGTGAAGGGGTGCTTCAGCGTGATCGTGATGGTCTTATCGTCCTTGGCTTCGACGGAGTCGACGAAGGTGAAGAACTGACGGTAGATGGACTTCTCGGACGTCGCGCGTTCGTAGGAGGCGACGAAGTCCGCGGCCGTCACGTCGGTGCCGTCGGAGAACTTCGCTCCGTCGCGCAGGCTGACCTCGTACTCGGTGTCGGAAACCTTCACGGGGTCACCGGCGGCCAGTGCGGGGCTGACGGAGTAGTCGGCCATATTGAACCGGTACAGGCCCTCGAGGACCTGCCAGTTCGTGCCCATGCCGAGCGCCGAGGTAGTGATCGGCCCGTAGTCGGTGGTCTCGTAGGCAACGCCAGCGGTCAGAGTATCGTTTGTGCCCCCAGCGCTGCCGGTCGATCCGCCACCGCCGCACGCGGTCAGGACCAGTGCAGCCGCTGCGGCCAGCGCCGCGCCGGTCGCGAAGTGTTTACGCATTCGCATGCTCTCGCTCCTCATCTTCGAGAAATGGAACGTGCGGACCTTTTGTGTTCCGCTCGCTATAATTAGTTTATGTTGTCAGACAAATCTGTGCAAGAGATTACAGCACAAGTACCCGGATCCACAGATGCAAACCGCACTGGACCAGCGCAAATCGATACGCGATCCTCAGTAACGATGGACGCTATCAAATCCTACATTCTGCGCCACGGCCTGCACCCCGGAGACCGCCTACCCACCGAGTCAGCACTGTGCGCCGACCTCGGAGTCTCGCGCTCCTCCGTGCGCGAAGCCCTGCGTAAACTGCAAGCCCTCGACATCGTCACAGTGCGCCAAGGATCGGGATCCTACGTCGGAGACATGTCCCTGCAGCCACTGGTCGAGACCCTGATTCTACGAGCGGCCCTTGACGACATTAACGGCGTGCAATCGCTGCACTCGATCGTCGAAACCCGCCACGCCCTCGACCTTGGCATCGCCCTGCCGCTCACCCGCGCCATGAAGGGCACGAGCAACCCCCAGCTGTGGGAACTCGTCAACACAATGACCGACCACGCGCACGCCGGTGGCACCTACCTGGACCAGGACATCGCGTTCCACTCGGGGCTGCTCGCCTACCTGAAGAACCCGCTCATGCACCAGCTCGTCGCTGCCATGTGGCTGGTCCACCAAAGCGTGACCCCTCAACTGGCCACTGCCTCGCGCCAGGAGATGGAGGACACCGCCGAGGCGCACGCCGCGATCCTGCGCGCGTGCGAGGCCGGGGACGTGGAGGCGTACGCCGCAGCCGTCGACGCACACTACGAACCCCTCAGGGCCATCATCGAAGGCCGCTGACAGCACTCCCGGCGCGCTCGACGACGACAACGCGCGCCGGGAACGTCACCTACCATCGCTCTGGGAAACACGACGCCGCCCATAGACCACGCTCCCGCTCGAAGACCACCACGACCTCGTATCCATAGTCGCTGATGTCGCTATAGCCGAAGGGACCACGCCCCATCGACACGAGCCGACGCAAGCGGATCGGCCCCTCCCACGGCGCAGAGAGCTGCGCGAGCAGACCATCGGAGCGCGCGTCGCGAGCGTGCGGATGCACAAAGATACTCTGCGACGTGCAGGCATTGCAGCCGGGATCCTCCAGCTCCCAGAGGCACCCATCCTCCCAGCGCAGTCCGTCGCCCCACGCCAGATAGCGCGCGCCCGAACCGCGCCCCTCGAAGCCCTGCAGGCGGCAGTTCGCGACGACGCGACCATCCCAGACCGTCACCGACGTCTCATCCAAGAGGATGCCGTCCGGCCCCGCGAGGGGGTCAGCGAGGCTCACGATGCGCCCGCCCCGCGCATAGACAACCTGTACATGAGTCCGCTCCCCCACGCGCACCACGTAAGGCATGGCAACCGCGCCGTCGACACTCGCAGTCGAGCCCGACGTCGCGAACAGCGCATCCGCGCCCGTGGCCTCGTACAGCGCATCCGTCATATCCGCGTAGACGAGGTTCCCCGGGCCACTCCCCCACGCCCACCACGCACGCAGCCTCTCGCCGTCCGCGCGCGAGTCCATGTAGCCGACAGCTCCCTCACTCGACGCGAACGCCAGGTGCATGACCCCGTCCCCATCGACGCCGACACAAGCATCCGAGGACACCGGCGGCGCTCCCTCAGGCAGGGGATGCGGATCTGACCACTCGCCGCGCGCGTTGCGCTCCATCCAGCGGATCTGGTTCGGGTTTGGCAGGTCCGAGGCCATGGTCAGCCCGTTGAAGTCGGCTCCCGTGCCCGAGGCCGGGGCGGGGCGCTCGTCATACAAGAGAAAGAGGCGCTCATCCGGAAGCCTCACCAAGGCCGGAATTCGCGCCTCACCCGCGCCGATTGGCGCGACGATCTGGCGAACATGTACCTGAACGGATACGCCATAGGTCTCAGTCATTCGTCCAGCTTACATGAGTGGCACACAACACACAGTGAGACCTCGTGGCGAATATACAGAAAACCCCGGGGAACTTCTCGTTCCTCGGGGTTCTTATGGAAACCGTCAGCGGGTCTCGCGGTGCGCCGTCGACTTGTGGCAGCGCGGGCAGTACTTCGCCAGCTCGAGACGATCCGGCGTGTTACGACGGTTCTTCTTGGTGATGTAGTTGCGCTCCTTGCACTCCGAGCAGGCCAGAGTGATCTTGGGGCGAACGTCCTGAGACTTGCTTGCCACGGTTGTTTCCCTCGCTTTGTTTCGTCGCTCAAGCGACCTGTCGAATAAAGAGTTGGTAGCGGGGGCGGGGCTCGAACCCGCGACCTCACGATTATGAGTCGTGCGCTCTGACCAGCTGAGCTACCCCGCCGCCGGAAGCGGAAGAATCCGCGACCGGAGCCCCGAAAGGGAATCGAACCCTTGACCTTCTCCTTACCATGGAGACGCTCTGCCTACTGAGCTATCGGGGCAACGCCGAGAAGCTTATCTTATCTCCAGCTGCCGAAGCAAACCAGAAACCTGAGAAGCGCCTCACAGGCGTTACTCACTGAAACCAGCGAGTGGTGGCAGGTGAGGGATTCGAACCCCCGAAGCACGAAGCGTCTGATTTACAGTCAGATCCATTTGGCCGCTTTGGTAACCTGCCTCGAAACTTTGATTGGCGGAATTTCAACGAAAGGTGCCCCTCATGGCCGACTCCTCCTTCGACGTTGTTTCCAAGCTCGACCGCCAGGAGGTCGACAACGCCGTTAACCAGACTGCCAAGGAGATCGCCAACCGCTACGACTTCCGCGGCGTGGACGCCGCTATCACCCTGAGCGGTGACACAATCTCGATGGAAGCAAACTCCGCGTCCCGCGTCATGGCAATCCTCGACGTTCTTCAGTCCAAGCTCATCCGCCGCGGCCTGTCCCTGAAGGTTCTGGACTACAAGGACCGCGAACCCAAGGCCTCCGGCAAGCTCTTCAAGCTGGCGTGCCCCCTCAAGGAGGGCATCCCCCAGGACACGGCGAAGAAGATCTCGAAACTGATCCGCGAAGAAGGCCCAAAGGGCGTCAAGGCACAGATCCAGGGTGACGAACTTCGCGTTTCTTCGAAGTCGCGCGACGACCTGCAGGCCGTCATTGCCCTGCTCAAAGGTCCCAAGGGCGAGGAGCTGGACGTCGCACTCCAGTTCGTAAATTACCGCTGATCACATCTCACACTTCCCGAGCGCGGCCACCTGACGGGCTGCGCGGCGGGGCGACTCCTCCGAGTCGCCCCGCTTTTTATTGCCGATCTCACGTACCATGAATCGGCTGCACGGAGGACACCCGAGGCCCAAACCCGAAGGGCACCGCAGGATCTACCGGGTAACGGGTCAGGCCTACAATCGACGATCTCAGTAGCCCGCGATCTTCTCCAGACGCGCGATGCGCTGGTCCATCGGAGGGTGCGTGGAGAAAAGGCGCGCCAGGGACTCGCCGCGGAAGGGGTTTGCAATCATCATGGCGGCAACGTTGCGCGTGCCGGGCGTGTCAGCCATGGGGCGCCGGTCGGTCGTCATTTCAAGCTTACGCAGCGCGGACGCGAGGGCCAGCGGATCCTGCGTGAGCTCCGCCCCGTCCTCGTCGGCGTCGAATTCACGGGTCCGAGAAATGGAGAACTGGATGAGCGTCGAGGCAATCGGAGCCAGGATGCTCATAGCAAGGATCCCGAGAACCCCAAAGATCCCCGATCCGCCTTCCTCGTCGCGTCGATTCGTGGCACCAAAGAACATGAGGAACTGCGCGACCGACGTAATGAGGCCCCCCATAGCTGCAGCAACGGACGACGTGAGGATATCGCGGTTGTAGACGTGCATAAGCTCGTGCCCGAGGACGCCGCGCAGCTCGCGCTCGTTGAGAATTGCGAGGATACCCTCGGTGCAGCACACGGCCGCGTGGTTCGGGTCGCGGCCAGTCGCGAACGCGTTGGGCGTCATGGTCGGAGCAACCCAGATGAGGGGCATCGGCTGGCCAGCGCGTTCGGCGAGCTCACGCACGATAGCGTAGAGCTCTGGCCGTTCGAGTTCGGAGACCGGGTAGGCGTTCATCGAGCGCAGCGCCAGCGACGCAGAGTTCCAGTACGAGTAGGCGGTCTGCGCGAGTCCGATCCCCGCGAACAAGAGGATCCACACGGCCTGCCCCGTGCCCCGCGCCACGAGCGCGCCAATGCACACCAACAACGCCCACATGCCGCCCAGCAGGAGGGTCGTCTTGAGGCCATTGTGATAGTTGCGGTGCACCATGCTCGTGATCCTAAAGAGGTTACCTGGGAACGCCCTGAAAAACACCCGAGCCACCGGTGAGACTTTGTACGACAACCGGCCGGTAGCGACGAGGCCGCAGCCGGAAAACCCGGCCACGGCCTCGTCACAAATGGGGAGGTGACACTCTCAGTTGCGGCGCCCCGGACCCGTGTAGTCGTCGAAGCGCTCAGGGGCGGTGGGCACACCCATCTCGCCCATCTCACCGATCAGGTCGGCGGAGGCGGCATCCACCTGCGCTCCGCGCGAGATGTCCGTCATCGCACGACGGGACACAACCTTGATGCGCTCGCGCGTGCCGCGACCGCCCGGCAGCTCGCCGTAGGACTCGCCCAGGGCCTGCTCGTACGCATCCAGCAGCTCCCAGCCTTCCCAGGTCGTGAACTCGACGCCACGGGACTCCAGGAGGGCCACCATGGCCTCGTGACCGACCTCGGCGGTGTTCGCGTGCAGGCGGCCCTCCGAGGCATCCTCCACGAGGTGCGTGATCGTCTGCTGAGCGTCGGACTTGGTGGAGCCGATGAGGCCGACGGGGCCGCGCTTGATCCAGCCGGTCGCGTACACGCCGGGGATAACGGGGGCGGACTCGTCCTTCGTGGTGTCACCCTCGATGACGCGGCCCTCAACGTTGGGCACGACGCCGGCACGCTCATCGAAGGGCAGGCCCGGGATCGGCGACGAGTAGTAGCCCACCGCGCGGTACACGGCCTGCACAGGCCACGTCGTGATGACGCCCGTGCCCGACACGGTTCCGTCGCCGTTCAGGGCGGTGCGTTCGGTGCGCAGGGCCTTCACGTGACCGTTCTCGTCTGCGACGATCTCGACCGGGGACTGGAACAGGTGAATGTGAATGCGACGCGAGGCCGTGTGTTCCTCGGGGTCGGCCATCGCGTAGGAGGTCAGAGTCTTGACGACCTGACGCTGCTGGTTCGACGCGCGCAGCGCCTCCTCCGACCCCTCATCGAAGTCGAAGTCTTCTTCCGAAACGATGACGTCGACGTCCGGCACCTTGCCCAGCTCGCGCAGCTCCAGCGGCGTGAACTTGACCTGCGCGGGGCCACGGCGGCCGAACACGTGCACGTCGGTGATCGGGTTCTCCGCCAGGGCCTCGGCGACGTTGGCGGGGACCTCGGTCTTGAGCATGTCCTCGGCGTGCTTAGCGAGCACGCGCGAGACGTCCAGGGCCACGTTGCCGACGCCGAGGACCGCGACCTCGCGGGCCTTCAGCGGCCACGTGCGCGGGTAGTCCGGGTTGCCGTCGTACCAGGACACGAAGTCGGCGGCACCGTAGGATTCGGGCAGGTCGACGCCGGGGATGTCGAGCGGGTGGTCGCGGTCCGCACCGGTTGCGATAATGATCGCATCGTAGTGGTCGCGCAGGTCGTCGATGGTGATGTCGCGGCCCACTTCGACGTTGCCGAGCAGGCGGATGTCGCCGCGCTGGAGGATCTTGTAGAGGGCGACGATGATCTGCTTGATGCGCGGGTGGTCGGGGGCCACACCGTAGCGCACGAGGCCGTACGGCGCGGGAAGCCGCTCAAACAGGTCGATATTCACCTCGAGTCCCGACTTCGACAGAATGTCCGACGCGTAGATGCCAGCGGGACCGGCGCCGATGACGGCAACGTTGAGCGGTGCCAAGCGAGTTCTCCTTCTTCGTGACCGCGCGCGAGTGCGCGCACCTGGGCACCAAGTCTAGCGCCCAAAGGCCAAGGGGAACCTAAGCTGAGACGGCAAACACAGCCCTCGGCGCGTCGCCTCCGATCACGAGGCCGTGGCGGGTCGGCGCACCCGCTCAGTTGTGGGTTCTCCCCTACGCACGATCCGCCCAGGCCTGGACAAGGCGAGAAGCCATGCACCTGTGTTGGCTCTGGTGCCTGGGGGCGGCGGCAGGGCCTGGCCGGGCTTCGAGACGACGCGCCGAGCGAAGCTCGCGGCGCGGACGGCGAGCGGGCGGGCCGACGCCCCCAGGCACCAACACGCAAACAAGCAAGAGAACACAAGCCCCTCAGACAACGAGCGACACACCGAACGGGCAGCTCGCAGCGCGGCGGACGGCAAGCGGGCAGCTCGCAGCGCGGGCTTCGAGACGACGCGCCGAGCGAAGCTCGCGGCGCGGACGGCGAGCGGGCGGGCCGCCGCCCCCGGGCACCAACACGCAGACAAGCAAGAGAACACAAGCTCCGCGGACGGCAAGCGGCAGCTCGCGGCGCGGACGCCGAACGGGCAGCTCGCAGCGCGGGCTTCGAGACGACACGCCGAGCGAAGCTCACGGCGCGGACGCCGAGCGGGCGGGCCGCCGCCCCCAGGCACCAACACGCAGAACACGCGCATACAACGAGGCCGGGACCCGCCGCGCCAAACAGCGCAGAGGACCCCGGCCTCGTGAAACAGTCAGACCAGGCGGTCCACCATGAGGGTGGCGAATGCTTCGAGCGCAGTCTTGACCTCGCCCTTGGGCAGCGGGGCGAGCGCTGCGATAGCGTCATTGGCCCAGGTGCGCGCAAGTTCGCGCGTCTCATCGAGCACGTCGTGGGCGCACAGGCGTTCCACAACCGAGGCGAGGGCCTCGTCGGAGGATAGGTCGCCGTCCAGGTCGCGCAGGATCTGCAAGCCGGCCTCGTCGATCGTGCCGGTGGCCTCGCGGCGGCGCAGCAGGAGCACGGGGAGCGTGTCGACGCCCTCGCGCAGATCAGTGCCGGGCGTCTTGCCGGACTGCTGGCCAGAAGACGCCAGGTCCAGCACGTCGTCGGCAATCTGGAAGGCAACGCCCACCTTTTCGCCGAAGTCGGCAACGATGCCAGCCATCAGGGAACCGGCCCCGGACAGCAGCGCACCGAAGGAGGCGGCCGTAGAAACCAGCGAGCCGGTCTTGTCCGCGAGGACCTGCAGATAGAAGTCAACGCGATCCGCGTCGTCTGTGGGACCGAAGGTCTCGTTGAGCTGGCCCTCGCACAGACGCTCAAACGTGCGCGCGTGGTGGGCGACGATCTCGGGTCCCAGGGAAGCGACCAGTAGCGACGCGCGGGCGAACAGGATGTCGCCGGCGAGAATCGCGCGGTTGTTGCCCCACAGGCGCTGCGCCGAAGGCACGCCGCGACGCGTGGGAGCGGAGTCCATGACATCGTCGTGGTACAGGGACGCCAGGTGCGTCAGCTCGACCGCGGTGGCTGCCGTGATGACCCGGTCGCTGAGTGCACGCTCGGGATCGCCGAGCTGAGCGCACACGAGGGTCAGCAGCGGACGCATCCGCTTGCCGCCCGCGACGGCCAGGTGACGCGTCAGCTCGTCTGTCAGGTCGCGCGACGACGAGACGGCGTCGAGCAAACGACGCTCGACGACCTCGAGCCCCGGGGTGATACGGGACTCGAGGTCGGGAACATGAAGATCGGGTGTTTGAGCGCTCACGGGATCAGTATGACGATCTTTTCAAGCAGGCTCAACACGGGACCCGGGAACACACCGAGAGCGATGGTTCCAAGTGCGCACACGACGATGGCCAGAGCGGACAGCCCCTCCGACTTCACGACGACAGACTCCTCCGAGGGTTCGGTGAAGAACATGACGCGCACGAGGCGGAAGTAGTAGAACGCCGTAATCGCCGAGGCCACAAGGCCGACGACCGCGAGCCAGGCGAGGCCGCCCTTGATCGCGTCGGAGAAAATGACGAACTTTCCAATGAAACCGCCGGTCAGCGGGATGCCCGCGAAGGACAGCAGGAAGACCAGCATCGAGCCCGCGATCCACGGGTTGGTGCGGCCGATACCCGCCCACTTGCGCAGGCTGGGGGCCTCACCCAGGACGTTGCCGTCGGCGTCGCGGCCGCGCACGAGCGCAACCACGCCGAAGGCACCGACCGTCGCCAGGCCGTAGCCGAGCGTGTAGAACAACACATGGCCCGAGCCGCCCTTCTGGATCGCGATGATGCCCATGAGGATGAAGCCGGCGTGCGCGATCGAAGAGTAGGCGAGCATGCGCTTGACGTTGTCCTGCACGAGGCCGGCGAAGGTACCGACGATGATCGTCAGGACGGCGACGCCCGCGAAGATAGCCAGGAGGTCCCACTGCAGGTACACGGCGACGGCCGTGTAGAAGCGGAGCATCGCGGCGAAGGCGGCGATCTTGACGGCGGCAGCCATGAAGCCGGTGACCGGAGTCGGGGCACCCGTGTAGACGTCGGGGGTCCACGCGTGGAAGGGCGCGGCACCGACCTTGAACAGGAGGCCGACCATGACGCAGAAGACGCCGATGAGGACCATCCAGTCCATGTTGGTGTTCTGGGCGATGGCCGGGCCGAGCGCCGAGATGCGCAGCGAGTTGGCGAAGCCGAAGAGGAACGCCGACCCCATCAGCATGAAGCCCGAGGAGAAGGCGCCGAGCACAAAGTACTTCAGCGCGGACTCGTAGGACAGCTGGCGGCGGTAGCGCGCGGTCGCGGCCATGATGTAGAGCGGCAGGGACATGACTTCGAGAGCCACGAAGAGGGTCACGAAGTTATCTGCGGCCGGGAAGATCATCATGCCGCCCAGCGAGAACAGGGTCAGCGGGAACATCTCGGAGCGCTGGTAGCCCTTGCGCTCGGTGAGTTCCTCGGCGGCCGAGTCGGGGCGGTCGGAGGGCTGGCCGGCGAATGCTCCGTCGCCGACGGAGGTACGGTCAGCCATGACCAGGACGGCCATGAACCCGATGATGACAAGGATCGACTGTGCGGCGACCGTCAGCGGGTCCTCGATGTACTCCCCGAGCGAGGTTGGCGTCAGGAGGACGGGTTCCCAACGCAGGGCGAGCATGACGCACGCGCCGGCCGTGGCGAGGATCGACAGGCCGATGACCATGGGGCGGCGTACCTTCGCGGGGGCGAAGGCCTCGACGAGGATGCCGAGGACCGCGCCGCCCAGCACGATGAGGATGGGCGCGAGGCTCAGCCAGTGAACCTCGGGGGCCTGGAAGTTAGCCATGGGTAGGACGTTCACTGTGCGCTCCCTTCAGCGGCGGCCGGAACCTGCGAGTTAGCCAGGTCGAGGTCTTGAGCAACCGGGGTCAGGGCGCTCACGAGGGGCGCCGACCACATACCAAGGACGAGCATCGCGACGACGAGGGGCGTCATGACGCCGCGCTCGCGCGCCCCGAGGTCCGCCAGGTCCTCCTTGCCCTTGCCGGGCGCGCCGGTGAAGACGCGCTGGTAGGGCATGAGGATGTACATTGCGGCGATGACGACGCCGAGGACCGCGAAGAGCGCCAGCGGGCCGGAGACCGTCCAGGTGCCCATGAGGACGAGGTACTCGGGGACGAAGCCGGACAGGCCGGGCAGCGCGATGGACGCGAGGCCGCTCATGAGCCACAGGCCGGCGAGGACCGGGGTGACGCGCTGCATGCCAACGTAGTCGCGCATGTCCTGCGTGCCGCCACGCTTCGAGAGCCAGCCGGAGAGCAGGAACATCGCTGCGATGGAGACGCCGTGGGCGACCATGTAGAACATGGCACCGACCAGCGCGATCTCGGATCCGATGAAGATGCCCAGGACCATGAAGCCGAAGTGCGACACGGACGTGTAGGACACGAGGCGCATGATGTCGTTCTGGCCGTTGGCGGACAGGCCGCCCCACAGGATAGAGATGACGGCGAGGACGCACATGACCCACTTGGCCGACGCGGAGGCACCGGGGGTGAGCTGCAGGCACATCGTGATCATGCCGAAGGTGCCGATCTTGTCTAGCACGCCGACCAGCAGCACGGACGTGCCGGGACGGGCGACGGCGGCTGTGTCGGGCAGCCAGGTGTGGACGGGGACCATCGGGGCCTTGATCGCGAAGGCGACCATGAAGGACACGAAGACGACCATTTGGACGGAAGCCGACAGGTTCGGCAGCAATGCGGCCAGCGTGTCCATGCGGAAGAACGCGATCGTGTTGGACTGCGTCGAGGAGCCGAGCGCCCAGATGAACAGGACGCCACCGAGCATGATGAGTCCGCCGAACAGCGAGTACAGCAGGAACTTCATGGCGGCCTTGTGACGCGCCGCTTCGTCACCGACGCCGTAGCGTCCGATCATGAAGTACAGCGGGATCAGCATGGCTTCGAAGGCGAAGTAGAAGACCGCCAGGTCGAAGGCCGCGAAGATCAGGACCATGAAGGCCTGGAGTGCGAGCACCAGCGCGGGGTACGCGCCGCGGTCCTCGTTCTCGTCCCAGCCGGCGATGAGCACGAGCGGCACGAGCGCGAGAGCCAGGAGGATCATGACGAGGCCGAGGGAGGTCACGGCCACGGACCAGGTGACGCCGATCTGCGGGATCCACGCGCGGGACTCGTAGAGCTGGTACGAGGCCGGGGCCGACCAGTCGAAGACGGTGGCGGCGGCGTAGACGCCGATGGCGAGCTCGACGAGAGCGATCGCCAGGGCGATAAGGCGCCCGGCGGCCCGGCGTAGGGGCGGGACGAAGCCGAGGAGTGCCGCGCCCGCGGCCGGAAGGGCCACGAGGACGGTCAGCCACGGGAAGTTAGTAACAACCATTGCACTTTCCATTGTCGTGTACCCCTTACAGCCAGAATCCGAAGACGATGACCAGGGCGAGGATGACGCCTCCCAGGATGTAGGCGGCGTACGTGCGCACGAGGCCGTTCTGGGTGACGCCAACGAGTCGTCCGAGCAGCTGGGAACCAGCACCGAGGCCATTCAGCGCACCGTCGATGGCGCTCGCATCGCCGACGGTTGCGACGGTGACGAGGCCCTTGGCGGGCATCATGAACAGGGTCTCGTTGACGGTGTCCTGGTAGAGGTCGCGGCGTGCGGCCTCGGTCAGGGCGTTGCCTGGCGAGCGTGGCTCCCTGGATGATGTATTCGTTCATGACGGGGTGTCCGTGCTCGAGGTGGCCGATGGAGGGGGCCAACCAGTTGACGAACGTGTTACCGATGGAGAGGGCGGCACCCAGGATGACCGCGCCGATGGCGAGGATGATCATGGGGACCGTCATGAGGGCACCGGACTCGTGCGGGTGCACGGGGGAGCCTTCGGCCTCGGTGGTCCAGCGGGCCTTGCCGTGGAACGTCATGAAGAAGAGGCGCGACATGTAGAACGCGGTGACGCCGGCACCGACCAGGGCGGTGGTTCCGTAGATCCAGCCGATCCAGGTGGCCTCAGACCCACCGAAGGTGTGGGCGCTGAAGGCAGCCTCGATGATCTTGTCCTTCGACCAGTAGCCGGAGAATGGCGGAACGCCGAGGATGGCGAGCCAGCCCATCATGAAGGTCAGCCAGGTGACCTTCATGGCACCGCGCAGGGCACCGAAGCGACGCATGTTGACCTGGTCGCCCATGCCGTGCATGACGGAACCGGCACCGAGGAACATGAGGGCCTTGAAGAAGCCGTGGGTGAAGAGGTGGAAGATCGAGAACGCCCAGCCGATGGGACCCAGGCCCGCGCCCAGCATCATGTAGCCGATCTGGCTCATGGTGGAGGCGGCGAGGACCTTCTTCATGTCGTCCTTCGCACAGCCGACGATCGCGCCGAAAAGGAGCGTGATCGCGCCGATGATGGCGACGGCGGTAGCGGCGACGGGGGCGGCGACGAAGACCGCGCCGGAGCGGACGATCAGGTAGACGCCGGCGGTGACCATCGTGGCCGCGTGGATGAGCGCGGAGACGGGGGTCGGGCCAGCCATGGCGTCGCCCAGCCAGGCCTGCAGCGGGAACTGCGCGGACTTACCGCAGGCAGCCACGAGCAGGAAGAAGCCGATGAACGTGGCGGAGGCCGTCGGGATCGAGCCTGCGCGGGCGGAAACCTCGGAGAAGGACACCGACTGGAAGGAGGCAACCATCCCCATCATGGCGATCAGCATGCCCATGTCGCCGACACGGTTCATGACGAACGCCTTCTTGGCGGCCACCGCGTAGGCGGGGACGTGGTTCCAGAAGCCGATGAGCAGGTACGAGGCCAGGCCCACGCCCTCCCAGCCGGCGAAGAGGCCGGCGTAGGAGTCGGCCAGCACCAGCGTGAGCATCGCCGCGATGAAGAAGTTCAGGTAGGCGAAGAAACGGCGGCGGGCCTCGTCGTGCTCCATGTAGGCGATCGCGTACACGTGGATGAGCGAACCGACGAAGGTCACCAGGATGACGAAGGTGATGGACAGCGGATCGACGAGCAGGCCGAAGTTCACGGTCAAGTCACCGGCGGGGATCCAAGTAAACAGGGTCTCACCGAAGCGGCGCGCGTCCTCGGGGGCACCCCACATTTGGGCGGCGATGGCCGCACCGATGACGAAGGTCGACCAGGATGCGAGGGTCGCCAGCAGGTGGCCCCACTTGTCGGAAGTGCGCCCGAGCAGCAGGAGCAGGCCTGCGCTGGCGAGCGGGATCAGGATGAGGAGCCACGCATAGGAGGCGGCTCCGGTGGCGGCGACCGTCTGGGCGGCGCCGGACGCCTGCGCAGAAAGGAAGGTGGTCATGGGTTACGTCCTCCTTCAGTTCTTCAACAGGTTGAGATCGTCCACGCTCGTGGTCGAACGGGAACGATAGATGGACACGATGATCGACAGGCCGACGACGACTTCAGCGGCCGCGACGACCATGACGAAGAACGCCATGATCTCTCCGTCGACGTTGGAATTGATGCGCGAGAACGTCACGAGGACGAGGTTCGCGGCGTTGAGCATCATTTCGACGCCCATGAGCGCGATGACCGCGCTGCGGCGCACGAGGACCGTGGTCGCTCCGATGGCGAACAGCACACCCGCGAGGATGAGGTACCAGGCGAGGCTCACTTGCTCTCCTCCTTCTTCTCAGTGGGGGTGGTGGTGCGCGCCTTGCGAGCCCGAGGCTGGGCCAGTCCGGTGGGCGCGGCAGCGCCGGGCATCCCGAAGGAGCCGGAGCGCGGGACGTCGGGCGTGCGCCCGATGGTGTAGGGCGATTCCTCGACGGCCACGGCGGTGTTGTCGTCGTGGCGTGCGAGGGCGAGCTGCTCGGAGACCTCGGGGGTGACCTCGCCGATCGTGCGGGCGAGGCCGCGCACGCGCAGGACGCGGGGCACAGATTCCTCGACCGGGCCGAGGGTCTCGCCGGAGATGGCAGGCACGTCGGCCGCGTTCGACTGGGCGTAGACGCCGGGGGCGGGCAGCTGGCCGATACGAGTGCCCTTTTCGGCGAATGCGCGCATCTTGTTGCGAGCCGTCTGCTCCTGGTTAACCTTCGGGCCGAGGCGGTCGGAGTGGGTCAGCAGCATCGCGCCGACCGCGGCGGTGATCAGCAGGCCGCCCGCGAGTTCCATACTGAGCCAGTGCTCCTGGAACAGCGTGATCGCCAGGTCGGTGACGGGCTGGTTCGAGTAGGGGTCGACGTCGCTGGGCGCGTAGGTGGCGGGGGCCGCCTTGAGGATCGCCGTCGTGACGATGACGATCAGGCCGAGGCCACCGAGGACCGCCGCGACGATCGCGCCGCGGGACTGGCGGGCGTAGTCGTCGGAGGTGCCGATGCCGATCAGCATGATGACGAAGAGGAAGAGCATCATGATCGCACCGGTGTACACGACGATCTGCGCGACACCCAGGAAGGGCGCGTTGTTCGCAATGTACAGGACCGCCAGGCCGAGCATGACGCCGACCATGCAGATGACCGAGTGCGCGGCCTTCTTCATGAAGAGGACACCCAGGGCGCAGCCGACCATGAAAATGGCCGTGCATGCGAAGAGGATGATCTCCCCCGTTGACCCCATCATGGGCCAACCGTTGGACAGGTTCATCAGTGTGTCTCCTTCGCGACTCGCACCGTCTTGAGGGAGGGATCGTCAGGCCGTCGGGCCGCGACCCAGTCGACCTGGGCGGCGGTGGGGCCGGTGACGTCCCCGCGGTAGTAGTCGATGTCGTTCTTGCCCTCGACCATGGGGTGGGGCGTGTCGAGCATGCCGTCGGAGAGGGGGACCAGCAGGTCTCCCTTCTCGTAGATGTCGTCCTCGCGGGTGTACTTGGCGATTTCGAAGTCGTTCGTCATCGTCAGGGCGCGCGTGGGGCACGCCTCGATACACATGCCGCAGAAGATGCAGCGCAGGTAGTTGATCTGGTAGACGCGGCCGTAGCGCTCGCCCGCGGAGTACTGCTCGTCGGGCGTGTTGGACGCGGCTTCGACGAAGATCGCGTCGGCTGGGCACGCCCAGGCGCACAGCTCGCAGCCAACGCACTTTTCGAGGCCGTCGTCGTAGCGGTTGAGCTGGTGACGTCCGTGGAAGCGAGGCATGACGCGCGCGGGTTCGCGCGGGTACTGCTCGGTGACGGTGGGTCGGAAGAACGAAGCCATCGTGACTCCGTAGCCGGCCATGGGGGCGACGAACTGCGCGAACGCACCCTTGGGGTCGTGCTCGAAGAGCATGTCCTCGCCGGTGGTCTTCTCACTCATCGGTGCCCTCCTTCGGGTTGTCGATTGCCGAGGCCGTGGCCAGTGTGCCCTCAATGGTGGCCCTGGCGCGCGGGCTGGCGACGGGTGTTTGTCCGGGCAGCGGCGGGACGGGGAAGCCGTCCTCGAAGCCGGTGTATTCGCGCTCGGAGGCGGGAATCGGCTCGGGCTCGGGCTTGTCGGTCACCCAGATGATGACGAGGGCGACCAGGAAGAGAACGCCGACGCTGCCGAAGAGTACGGGCGTGGAGAGCTGGACGAACTGCGTGACGCCGCGCACGAGGGCGACGAGGACGAGCCAGCCCAGGGCGATGGGCATGAGGCGCTTCCAGCCGAGGTTCATGAACTGGTCGTAGCGGAAACGCAGCAGGGTCGCGCGCGTCCAGATGAGCAGGAACATGAAGAACCAGATTTTGAGGAAGAACCAGAGCATGCCCCACCAACCGGAGTTGAGGAACTCGACGTGGGATAGCGGCCACGGGGCGTGCCAGCCGCCGAAGAACATCGTGGTGGCGACGGCCGAGACGTTGAGCATGTTGACGTATTCGGACAGGTAGTACCAGCCGAACTTCATCGAGGAGTACTCGGTCATGTGGCCGGCGACGATTTCGCCTTCGGCTTCGGGCAGGTCGAAGGGCAGACGGTTGACTTCACCGGTGGCGCTGATGCAGTAGATGACGAACGCCGGGAAGAGGGTGAATGCCCACCAGAACTGTCCCTGAGCGGCGACGATTTGCGACGTGGACATGGTGCCCGACATGAGGAACACGCTCACGAGGGACAGGCCCATGGCCAGTTCGTAGGAGATGACCTGCGCGGAGGAACGAACGGCACCATACAGGGGCAGGGTCGAGCGGGTCGACCAACCACCCAGGACGATGCCGTACAGGCCCAGCGAGGCAATCGCCAGGATGTACAGGGAGGCAACGGGCATGTCGGCGAGCTGCAGCGGTGTCGAGTGGCCGAAGATCGATACGTTCGGCCCCATCGGGATCACCGCGTAGACGCTGAAAGCCGCGAAAGCCGCGATTGCGGGGGCCAGGAAGTACAGGAACCTCTCGGCCCTGCGGGTCCACATGTCCTCCTTGAAGAGGAGCTTGCCCGCGTCGGCGAACGCCTGGAACAGGCCGAGGGGGCCCGCCACGTTCGGGCCGGGACGCGTCTGCATGCGGCCCAGGCCTCGGCGCTCGACCCACAGGGCCAGCAGCACGTTGGCGATCAGGAAGACGATGATGAACACGGCCTTGATGAGGCTGAGCCACCAGGTTTCCTGGCTAAAGTCCGCGGCGGTGTACTCCGGGACTGCGAAGGGGGTCAGTGTCATCGTGCCACCTCCTGCGTGGCGCGCAGGGTCGCGACGGTGCCGACACCGCCGAGGTTTTCGTGAATAACGGAACCGGTCGAGCACTCGGGAACCCACGCGACGGAGTCGGGCAGGTCTGCGATGGCGGCCGGGAGGGTGATCGTTCCACGCTCGGTCTCGAGCGTCGCGTCAGCACCGGGGGTGATGCCCGCGGCGGCCAGCGTCGCGGCGGAGGCCAGGAGGACGGGACGGCGGGCCGATCCTGCCAGCCACGGAGCACCATCCTGGAGGCGACCGGCGTCAATCATGGGCTTGTGGGAGGCCAGAACGACCTGCCCCTGACCGGCGACGGTGGGAGCCTGCGCCGAGGCCGGGGTGAAGTCCTGCGGGTCACCGTCCCACTCCATGAGGGGGTTGACCTCGGCGTACAGGTCCGACAGGGTGGTGATGCCCAGGTCGGCGTCGAATTCCTCGGCGAGGCGCACGAGCACGTCGCGGTCCGTCAGCGAGGTCGCGGAGCGCGCCTGGCCGAAGGGACGCAGGCGGCCCTCCCAGTTGATGTAGGTGCCGTTCTTCTCGACCGCGGGGGCGACCGGCAGGACGACGTCCGCGCGATCAGTGATCTCGGAGGCGCGAACCTCAAGCGACACGAGGAAAGGAACCTCGTCGAGGGCGCCGCGCACGGCGGCCGGCTCGTCGAAGTCACGGACGTCGACGCCGCCAACGACCAAGGCCTTCAGCTCGCCGGAGGCGGCGGCCTCAATCATCTGCTTGGCGTCGAGGCCGCGCTCGGGCAGCTCGCCCCATCCCAGGGACTGTGCCCCGGCCTCGTCAATGCCGCGGCCGAAGGGAAGCAGACCCGGGAGGAGGCCAGCCTCGACGGCGGCGCGGTCGCCGGCGCGGCGCGGGACCCACGCGAGGCGGGCACCCGTGCGCTCGGCGAGAGCAACGACGGAAGACAGCAGGCCGGGGACGCGAGCGGCGCGCTCGCCCACGAGGACGATGCCGCCGGACAGCGCCTCAGCCACGTCGGCGTAGGCACCGCCCGCCTTAATCGCGTCCACGACGCCCGGCTCAGCGCCGGGGGCGGCGTGCAAGAGGCGAGCATTCATCTTGCGCGAGCCGTTGGAGGTGAAGGGCGCAACCGTGGCGACCTTGAGGCCCGACTTGCGCACGGCCTTGCGCAGGCGCAGGAACATGGCACCGCACTCGTCCTCGGGCTCGAGAGCAACCAGCAGCACCTGCCCGGCGCTCTCCAGATCGGAGTACGTGACGTCGAGGCCGGAGCCAGCGACGAAGGAGGCCAGGAAGGAACGCTCTTCCTCGCTGGAAGGACGCGAACGGAAGTCGATCGAGTCGGAGCCGACGACGGTACGAGCGAACTTCGACCAGGCCCAGGCGTCCTCGAACGTGAGGCGACCGCCGGGCAGGAAGCCAACGGACGAACCCGCCGACTCCAGGCCCTCGCGGACGCGGTCGAGCGCGTCGGACCAGGAGGTGGGAACCAGCTCGCCATCCTCGCGCACGAGCGGGTAGGTCAGGCGATCAACCTTGTCCCACTCGAAGGCAAAGCGGTCCTTGTCGGTAATCCACTCTTCGTTGACCTCGGGGTCGTTGCCGCTCATGCGACGCACGACCTCGCCGCGGCGCATGTCCTGGCGGATCGCGCTGCCCGACGCGTCGTGCTCCGTGACCGAGGCCGTGGAAACCAGGTCGAAGGGGCGCGCGCGGAAGCGGTAGGACGCGGCGGTCAGGGCACCGACCGGGCAGATCTGGATGATGTTACCCGAGAAGTAAGACGCGAAGGCGCGACCCGACACGTCGCGCTCGGCGACGGACAACTCGCCCTCGTTGAGCGAACCGACGATCGCGTCCGTGCCGAACGGGGACGACAGGGACGAGGTCGAGGCGTCCTTGGCCAACGGGTCGAAGAAGTCGAGCGTGGTCGTATCGAAGCCGCCGACCTGCTCGCCCATGAAGTAGTGGTGATCCGTGGGGGCGGTGCCGCCGCCTCGACCCTGCAAGTCCATGAACACGTCGCCCGAAATCTCCTTACCGAAACGCACGCAGCGCTGGCACAGGATGCAGCGCTCGCGATCCAGCAGGATCTGAGAGGTCAGGCGCAGCGGCTTCTTGAAGGTCCGCTTGGCGTCCGTGAAGCGGGACTTGCCGCGGCCCTCCGTCAGCGCCTGGTTTTGCAGGGGGCACTCGCCGCCCTTGTCACAGACCGGGCAGTCCAGCGGGTGGTTGATGAGCAGGAACTCCATGACGCCGCGCTGGGCGCGGTCCACCACCTCGGAGGTGTGCTGGGTCTTGACGACCATGCCCGGGGTGACGGTCTGCGCACACGAGGGCTGGGGCTTGGGCATGAAGCGCAGCTGACCCGTGTTGCGGTCGGGCATGCCGACCTCGACCAGGCACTGGCGGCACGCGGCCACGGGAGCCAGCAGCGGGTGGTCACAGAAACGCGGGATCCGGATGCCGGCCTGCTCGGCCGCGCGGATCACGAGCGTGCCCTGGGGGACAGAAACCTGAACGTCG
>QWCL01000398.1_pt1 | contig 22497 bp, 17 predicted proteins | sample 1972551 | NCBI WGS metagenome assembly QWCL01 (sample SAMN09866709, study PRJNA288562) | Human oral metagenome isolate term2_saliva, whole genome shotgun sequencing... | isolation source: mouth | host: Homo sapiens | place: USA: California
AACACTCCCTTAAAGCTTCATCAGTGTAGATAAACCATGGGGGAACACAATGGGGGCCTCAACAAATAAACGGTATCTGCAGGCAGCACTGGCCTTAACTCTGCTGGCTTGCTCGGGGTTGAGTGGGTGTAGTGACGGCCAAGAACAAGGCGCTACAAATGCTGGTAGCAGCAAGGCCGCCGTCACAGCCGGTGCGCGCGCCAAGACACCAAGCGCCACAGCCAAGACTAGTGGCAAAGCCAAAGGCACCGGCGCACCTACCACAACCGGTACGCCCTCAGTGACTGCTAGCCCGACTATAACTATGACTCCAGAGCTGGAGGCTTCAAAGAAACGGGCCCTGGCTACGCCTCCACCACCCAAGCCTGAACTAATCACGGTCAACAGTGACGACGGGGCTATCGCTACCGCCAAATACTGGGTGCAACTGCACTACTACATCTACACCACCGGCAAAACAGAAGAGTACAAGGAGATATGTCCAGGAACTAATAAAGGCTGCAGTATGCCAATTCAAGATGTTCATAATAACCATGCTGGTGGAGGTTGGATAGATCCTGTGGATGTACGTTTTATAGATGCATTTCGCAGAAATGATTTCACAGATTCTGTAATCATTCAGGTTGACTACGAGCGTAGTGCCTTCACGCAATATCACGGGGACGGGAAGGTGCAAAGCTATGTCCAAGAACAGCGGTGGACTGCATTAGAACTCAGCTATAAAAATGGACAATGGATCGTAATTAGGTACAACGATGCAGAAGTTAAATAAAAATTTAATTGCTACTGTAACTAGCGCCTCTCTCATAGTTGGTTTGTGTGCTCCTGCCGCTATTGCGGATGCAGATGTAACAGGTGGATATGATGGTTGGGATACTGTGGTGCGTAGGGAAATTTCTACTCCCGGTGGTTTTTCGTCTGTGGCTGAGCCGGCCGGCCCGGTAGACCCTGAAGCAGCTAAACGAGCCGCTGAAGAATACGCCCAAAAATGCCTACTGCCACAGCTAGAAGTACTAATGACAATAGGGTTGGCCCCAGGAGCACCCCAAGAATGCACCGCCCAAGCCAACACCGGTGCACCCCTGGCTGCCGGTCCTACCACGGTCAGTAACGAACAAGTCGCCCGCCTCATCCCACACGGCTCCGGTATCAACCGTTACCCCAGCGGGGAAATATTCGTTATCTTCAAACAACCCATGATGGTATGGACCAGCCCCAACAAACAAACCTTCAACATAACTTTGCTGGGAACACCCATTGAGGTTGAGGCTACACCCGTGTCTTTTAACTGGGACTGGGGAGACGGACAGTCCTTTGAGACTACTGATCCTGGCACGCCGTACCCTAACTACAGTGTCAGCCACCCCTATGAGGTTACTGGTGATGGGTATGTGATCAAACTACGTACTTCCTGGTCGGCCCGGTGGCGTATAGCCGGGCAATCCCAGTGGCACCAAGTCAACGGCACAGTCACCACTACTGAGGCCTCAAGCCCGTTCAACCTCTACTTCGCTGACTCCTACGGAACTACACCATAAGTTTGACCTAGCAGCTGTAAAAGAGAGCTTTAAGCTAGGTAAATTTAAGCTACGGCGACGGTGGTGCTAAGCCCTACCTACATAAAATTTCAGGTGCCATAGTGTAGGTGGGGCCGTGCCGCCGTCGTCGTTACCCTAAAAACCCACAAAACAAGAGACTAGCCCTAGAAAGACTACCCCCAGGTCAGGGTATATGGGCAGGGCGGTATTACTGGTGGCTTGCTAGCTTGTTGAAGCCAAGTTTGAAGCTAAGTGTCCCCAGATTCTAGTGAGGGGGTGTCGTTCTCTAGTGAGCAGTGTTGCAATCACCTCTAGGATCTGGCGCCAGAGCCAGGCAAGTAAAGGCAGCTAGGACAGGGGGAGGGTCTTACAGATACGGGGTTTTCGTCCGTTGCCTATAAAACCCCATGAAAAAATCATAGGGAAGGGACGATTTTGCCTGTTTATGTGACACATTCACGCAAATCCGTATCATCCCCTGAAGGGGCCGACACTACACAGTCACGTTTAAGCACCGAGGGGACAGGTGCTAAAGACTCAGCCTCTGTTATCTCTACGGCCGGCGCTGTTGCCTCTGCAACTGATACCAACTCAACAGCTACCGCGCTAGAGGCCAAAACCCTAGCCGCACCCACACTTATCGCTTTGGCGCTTATGGCCGGTGTAGCACCGCTATCTACTGACCTATACCTGCCGGCAATGCCAGCCATGGTTAAGGATCTGGCTGCCCAGTCATCTACTGTGCAACTGACCTTGACCACGTTCCTAATTGGTTCAGGGCTTGGGCAGGTGTTTTTCGGTCCTCTCTCTGACCGCATTGGCCGTCTTAAACCACTATTAGCGGGGCTAACCCTATATGTTGTGGCATGTTGGCAGGTAGCGCCGGCATGGTGCTCAGTCGCGCAATCGTACTAGACAGTGCCCAGTCTAAGCAGGCTGCTGGTGCCCTCAACATCATGATGACTATTACTGGTTTAGCCCCAGTTGTTGCCCCATTGCTGGGAGGGGTACTTGCTGACCCTATTGGTTGGCGCGGAATCATGGCGGTTATGGCTGCCACGGGCACCTGCACCATCATTATGACGCTGTTATTTGTGCGTGAATCACTGCCGCGTCAGGTGCGTGAAAGTCGCCGGGCAGCGGGGGATAAGGGCGGCTTTAAAGCCCTGGTGAACCTGCGTTATATCGGTTTTGGCGCCACCATGGTGTGCACCGCTGGAGTGCTATTTGCCTACATTGCTGCCTCACCTTTTGTATACCAAAACATGATGGGTATGAGCGCAACTGGTTACGCCATTGCCTTCGCCATCAACGCTATTGGCATGGTTTCTTGTACTGCGCTTTCAGGTAAACTCGCCAAACGCTACAGTCTGGAAAAACTAATTGCTTTAGGCCTGGCCGTCAATGTTACAGCCGTGGCAGGTATTGGCCTAGTAACCGTTAGCGGCGCTGACATTCGTTTGATGGCGATTTGTTTCTTCTTCATAGTTGCCTCGCTGGGCTTCATTTTTGGTAACTCCACCGCCGTAGCCTTGTCTGCCGTTGACCGCGCCGCCGTGGGTACAGCTTCAGCCATGATTGGCATGAGCCAGTTTGCACTAGGTGGTATCGCCACGGCCACAGCCGGTTTGAGTGGCGAAAACTCTACAGTTGCGCTTGCCATCGTCACCGCAGTTTCGGCTGCGTGTGCTTTGAGTGCTTTCCTCATGGCCCGCAAGGCGCCGGTGAAGGTACACCGCATCGGCTAGTAGATCGGCTAGTGAGACTGATTAAATTTGTGGCGGGTTGTGGCCCTGGCTTTGTGGCCCTGGCTTAGAATGTGGTCATGCAAGCTTTTAACGTTTTAGTTCCGGCCCATGTCGATAGCCAGGGTAAGCACGTGCCAGCCTTGGAACTAAGCGAATTTGTTTTAGAAGATGCCGTTGCAGTTAGTGAGATTTGCGCCGACGCCGCGATCGCTAAATGGACTACGGTGCCCAGCCCCTACACGCTTGCAGATGCTCAGCATTTTATTAAGGAAGTAGCTCAAGCCGGCTGGAGCCAGGATTTGCGTGCAACTTGGGCAGTGCGTTTAGACGGCCAGCTGGTGGGCTGTGTTTCGCTTGAGTTTACTAGCTCCGCAATTGGTTACTGGTTTGCGCCCCAGGTACGCGGCAGCGGGGTTGCGCGGGCGGCTGTGGCGGCAGTAATTCGTACAGCTTTTGCTAGTTTTAAGATGCCTGCTCTGTATTGGGCAGCTGAAATTCACGACGGCGTACCTAACTGGCCTTCGTGGCGTTTAGCCTGGTCGCTTGGTTTCAAGCGGGAAGGCTTGGTGCGTTTACACGGACAAAATAAGGGCGAGTACTGCGACCAGTGGGTGGGGACGCTGCTAGCTGGTGATCCGTTAGAGCCGGTTGCTCCCTGGGATGGTCCGGTGCGGGAACGCCAGGCAGTGGATACTCCTTTGGTGGCTCACGACGGCGTCGGTGAGCGTGAGGGTGATGACCCGGAGGCTTTGGTTCGCCGCTTCCACCATGTTTATGGGCTGCCGGTTTTGCCTACTGATGCTCCCAGCGTTGATAACGAGCGCGTGCATATGCGCATGAGCCTGATTGCCGAAGAATTTGGCGAACTAGTAGGTGCGGTCTACGGCAAATGTGCTCGCGCGGGGGTTGAGGCTGCTTTTAAGCAGGCAGTTAGCGACGACGACGGCTCACGCGACACGGTGGAGACGGCTGATGCTTTGGCTGATCTGATCTACGTCATTTACGGTATGGCCCTAGAAATGGGTATTGACCTGGCTAAAGTGTTGGCTGAGGTGCAGCGTTCAAACATGTCTAAACTGGGCGAAGATGGCAAACCTATCTACCGTGAAGACGGTAAGGTGCTTAAAGGCCCGGGCTACTTTAGGCCTGATGTGGCCGGGGTGCTGGGGCTGTAATAGGCTCTGGCTATTAGCTAGGAAGGGGACAAGGGCATGAATGTAGAAGCTGAGGCAACTAACCGGGTAGCTGTCCTACTGGGCCGAAAAGTGAGCCTAGAAGATTTACACCGCCTGATTTTAGATATCAACTCTCTACTTTCACCCACTGTTCCTATCGTTATGGGCCCAGATTTCGCTATTCGCTGGGTGCTAGGAGTGCGCAGCGTAGAACTTGGCGTCACTGCGGATAGCAAATGGGGTTATAAGCTCACGCTGCGCTGCTATGACACCCAAATAGTAGAGAGTGAAGAAAAGCTTGCGGTTGATTACCGCGAGCCAGATGAAGATATAGCTAATTTTAGCTATGCCTGGTCTATCTATCCGCTTGGTGCACCTAAGGGTTGGTTAGATCTAGCTTATATGCTTTGCTATAACTGGAGTACGTTTGATATGTATTTCGCTCCAGTGCTTAACAGCTTGCCTGAAGCTATCAAGCTAATGCCACCCACTTGGCGTAAACCGGTTAATTTTAGCTGGAATATGGAGGCGTCTGGTTGGGGGACTGTGCAGGTTAGCGCCACTGAGCAGGGCCTTACTATCAGCTCAGCTGTGGGCGCCGAACAGGTTGAAATTCCTCTAGAGGCATTATGGCAGGTTGATATAACTGCGGTTCTCGCTGGATTGGGTGGGGGAGTGCCACTTAAACAGCTACCTTTCCTAGGTTGTGAAGGTTTAGCTAATGGTCCAGAGTCTTTGACCGGCCAGGAAAGCGCAGAGGATTTAGAGCTGTTTGCTGAGTGGGAAGATGACGAGGAAAACGAAATAGAGCCTGATGGCAGTAACTTTCCAGCCCTTAGTTTCGACGACGTACGCAACTTGGTGGCTAAAGCTCAGCTTGATGAGAGTGAAGGCTTTGAAGAAAAACCTAACCCCCAGCCAAAGCGCCATTGAGGCGGGTGCCTGTCCGGGAGATCTAGGTGGGCGCCAAGCTTGGCTAGGGCCAGGATGGTATTTGGAAAAGCGCTATGCCTGGAATCTAAATGTGGCCCCAGAACCTAAGGGGGCTAGCTTAGAGCTAGAGCCAGCCAGTCGTGCCCGCATGGCCTGGTCTTTAGCTTGGGAACTTGAAAAGCGTTATGGCGCCCCCATTGGTTCACGCACCACTAGCCAGGGTGATTTAAGCAGACTGTTTAAACTGGGAGATAAGGGCGTGCAAGTCCACACTGACATCTGGGGGATTACCGTCACCTTAGGTGACTTTAGCCAGATCGGTATCCAAAACTCATTTACCTAAAGAGCTGCCAGCTGGCGGGTAGGTTAAGGATAACCGACCCGGAACATCTATAAGCAGCACCTATAAAAAGCTGTGGGGTCACCAAACGGTGACCCCACAGCTTTTAGTTAATGGACCTTAGCTGTTTAGGCCCTTGTCTACGCCGTCGGCAACTGCCTGCTCGACGGTGGGGGCTACCACCTTGGCACCCACCAGCGCGCCCAGCATCTGACGCAAGTCCAGTCCCATGGTTTCGCCCAGACCAGCGTTTACCTGAGACAGGGAGTTGGTAATGTCAGCAACCATCTTGGCACTGTTACCCTCACCGTACATGGTGATGGAGTCTACGTTAGCCAGCGGCGAGGCAATAGCTGCGGCCACATCCGGCAGAGCCTTGAAGTACATTTCCAGCACGGCTGCCTGATTCATCTTGGCCATGGCTTCAGCCTTCTTTTCCAGACCTTCAGCCTCAGCGGTAAGGATTGCAGCCTTAGCGGCAGCTTCAGCTTCACCCTTGGCGCGTAAACCGTCAGCCTCAGCTAACATCGCCTGCTTGGTGGCCTCAGCACGCTTTATCTGTTCGAAAGCTTCAGCTTCAGCTTCACGCTGACGAGAGTAAAGCTTAGCGTTGGCGGCCTGCTCAGCGGCGTAACGGTCAGCATCAGCCTGGGCGTTAACGGTTGCTTCCAGGGCGTTACGGGTTACCTTTACCTCGCGCTCCTTAACCAGGGCTTCCTGCTCCTGCTTGACAATGTCTGCCTGAGCGGTTTCGCGCTCAATGTCGCGACGCTGAATCTGAGTCTGAATCGTGTAGGCGGCGTCAGCCTTGGCCTTTTCAGTGTCGGCCTCAGCCTTTAGGGCTGCGCGGCGCTTAGCTAGATCAGTGTCACGCTTGGCGATCTCCATGTCGGTGGCTACCTGGGTTTCGTTAGCCTCGTTCTTGGCGCGGGCACTAGCGCTAATAATGTCTCGCTCAGCATTTGCCTTAGCGATAGCAGCGTTTTTGCGGATCTGCTCCACATTGTCGATACCCAGGTTGGAGATCACATTGCGATCATCAGACACTGACTGGATAGAGAAGGCCACGATTACTAGACCCATTTCCTCCAGGTCACGGGTGGCATTTTCCTGGACACGGTCAGCTAGAGCGTTGCGGTCAGTGACAATCTCAGTCAGTTTCATCTGACCGATAATGGCGCGCAGGTGACCTTCAAGCGTGTCACGCACCTGCGTGCCGATTTCTGCAGCGCTACGGTGAATGAAGGAGCTAGAAGCAGCGTTGAGTAGCTGCTGAGTTTCATAACCAATACGCACCTGTACCACTGCATCTACGTGTACGTTGATGAAATCATTGGTGGGCACGCTGTCAGTGGTCTTAGCGTCAATACTAATCATGGAGGCAGTTAGGGTATCGACGCGCTCAATTAGCGGTACTTTCCAACCGGTCTTACCACGTAGCGCACGCTGGCCCCAGGGGCCTGAAACTACCTTGATGTCAGCGGGAGAAGCCGAGACAAAAGAGATCCTTAAAAAAATGAACAGACACAATGCTGCCCCCGCAATTGCGGTAAGGAGGAACATAGATGCACCTTTCATATGGAAACTAGCTCAACGGCTAGAAGTCTAGCCTCAAAAGTTGGGGTGCACCTGGGGGATTAAACCCCAAAATAGACGCCTCTTGGGGACTAATGTCCACTAGCGCGCCGCGATTATAAGTTGTCCACCCCAGCTAAGTGCCACGACACGCCTTAGTTAGTGCTTAGCGTCCTTAGCTCAGCTTTAACTTCTGTGATCGCAAACATATACTTGCCTAAACCAATCCGTAAGACGCCGAGGTCTTTTAGCTATGTCTCACCGCTCCAAAGCTGGGGTTTCTATCAACCCTCGCTCAGCCCAAAACATGTCCACGCGCCCCGCTGGAGTGTCTAAAAAAAAGTTCAGCCCCTTTAAAACTTTTGGTGCCTTAGGCGCCCTGGCAGCCATTACTATCTGCCTGTTTGTACAGCTACCAGGTTTAAGTGTGGAAGGTACCAGGATGTTTGGTATCTTCCTAGCCGCCATTTTGCTGTGGGTTAGTGAGGCTGTGCCGCTAGCTGGTACCGCAGTGCTAGTGATCTTCCTGGAAGTGCTATTCATTTCTGATCACGCCTTACTAGAGGTAGCTAAAGGCGCCCCGGCCTACACCAAGTTTTTTGGGGCGCTAGCTAACCCGGTAATTATTTTGTTCCTGGGTGGCTTTATGGTGGCCGACGGCGCCGCTAAGTACAAGCTCGACCGCGCTTTGTCAGCGGTGCTACTAAAACCTTTTATTGGTAAGCCACGCCTGACTGTGCTAGGCGTCATGTTAATTACTGCCATCATGAGCATGTTCATGTCGAACACGGCCACCACCGCCACCATGTTTGCGGTGATGATGCCGGTAATCATGGCTTTGCCTGAGGGCAAGGCTCGCACTGGTATTGCATTGTCGATTCCAGTGGCCGCAAATGTGGGTGGTATGGGTACCCCTGTGGGCACACCCCCTAACGCGATTGCCTTGGGCGCACTGGAAAACGCAGGCGTTAACGTCACCTTCTTACAGTGGATGCTGGCGGCAGTACCGTTAATGTTGGTGCTGCTGGCATTGTCTTGGGCTTTTATCGCCTGGCGTTACATTCCTACTGACGCAAAGTTCAATATTGACACAAGTGCCCGTTTTGAAAAGTCACGTAACGCCATCATTTTCTACTGCGTGGCTGGGCTGACTATCTTGCTGTGGATGACTGAGTCCCTGCACCACATTTCTTCAAACATTGTTGGTTTCTTACCGGTAGTAGTACTGCTGATGACCAAGGTGATGAGCGGCGATGACTTGCGGGCTTTGGACTGGCCAGTGCTGTGGCTGGTGGCCGGTGGTATCGCACTGGGCTCTGGGGTTAGTGCCACGGGTCTAGATAAGTGGATGCTGGGTTCAATCGACTGGACTTCCATCCCTGGCCTGCTGCTGATTTTGGTTTTGGCTCTGGTGGGTTGGGTTACCTCTAACGTAATTTCCCACTCGGCTTCAGCTAACCTGCTAGTTCCTATGGGTATGGGATTGGCTGTGTCGGTTTCTAGTGGAGCTGCTGAAATTGCTATCGTGATTGCCCTGGGTTGCTCGCTGGGTATGTGCCTACCTATCTCGACGCCGCCTAACGCCATCGCTTACTCCACGGGCACCACCCCCACCCGCGAAATGGCTATTGTGGGTGTAATCGTTGGTCTGATTGGCATCGTGCTGCTGGCTTTTGTTGCTCCGCTAACCTGGGGCGTCATTGGGATCAAATAGATCATGGCTGCAGATACTGTAACTATTTTGGTGTTTGGCGATAACTCTCATGGTATCGCCCAGCCACTGAAAGTAGAGCTGGCTAAGGCTTTCCCGAAATTACATGTAGACCCAGTTCTTAGTATTGAGCAGATAGATGACTACTGTGCAGGCTTAACTGAGCTTGATCATGTAGCTATCGCGATCGCCACCAGCGAGGTAGCAAATATCGATGCCTTAATTTCTAGGGCACGCACCCACCAGCACCTAAGCCAAACTCAGTGGCTAGTGATAAGTGACGCTAAGATCCACCGCGACCTTACCCAGGCCACCAAGGACGGCATCTTGTCAGCTATTATTAGCGCGCCTTGGACCCTGCCGCTGCTGGCTGGGCAGGTGTACTCAACGATGCTGCGTTACCTTAATGGTTACAGCCATAAACGCATTCGTGAACTGATTGGCAGGCCTCCAGATTTTGCGGTGCAAGGCCCATTATTAAAGGGACTAAGCACTGATGAACGCGAAGTCGTGATGAAGTTTCTCGAAGGTGTGGAGCGAGTACTGGGCCGGCGTCCACGCATCCAGGTGCCTCCCGGTACGCATCTGCTTACCGAAGGTAAACCGGTTGCGGCTGTGAACCTAGTGCTTGAAGGTAAAGTTTCGCTTTACCGCGACGCGCGTCACGGTGAAGTACTAGCTCACTTGGCTTCATCAGGGCCAATTATTGGTCTGGTATCGCTAGCACGTGGGGAGAACGCGTTTTTTAGTGCGGTTACTACCGTAAACACTACTTTGGTACGGCTAACTACCGAGCAGCTACAGATAGTTATTTCTAATGATCCTTCTATTGGTTCAGCCTTAACTGCGCTAGCTATTGGTTCACTGACGCGCCGCCTAATGCGGGCAGAAGAACTACATGTAGAAAATGTTACGTTAGCCGAGGATCTCGAAGCCCAAAAGCAGGCTTTGGCCCGCACTAATGAGGATCTGCGCCAAACCCGCGCTGAACTAGTGGAGCAGGCCAGGTTTGCAATGCTGGGGGAGTTGAGTGCAGGTATCGCCCATGAGCTCAACAATCCAGTCACGGCCTTGCTACGCGCTGCCGGTCATCTAGCTCAGGACGTAGATAAGGTACTTAGCTGCGCTAATCCTGAGATAGCCCGCAGCGGTATGCATCAAGGCATGCATAGCCAGACACTGTCTACTGCTGTTGAGCGTCAGCTGACTCGCGAGCTATTGCCTTTAGTGGGGGATAGGAACCTGACGCGTACCCTAGTAAGCGCTGGGGTTAGAGACCAAACCCAAGTGCGTGAGCTCATAAGTCAAGCCGGAGCAGTCGAGGCTTTTCAAAATGGGGCCAGGCTGGGACAAAGCCTGCGCTCAGTGCTGGCAGCTGGCGAGCGCGTAACTGAACTGACCCAGTCACTTAAAGGCTATGCCCGCCCTGACGCTCAAGAAGGTAGGCCTGTAGACTTACGCGCCAACATCGACGACGTCTTACGCCTTACCGCCCACCGCTTACGTAACGTTGAAGTTGAGCGCAACTATGAGGACGTGCCCGAGGTACTAGGTTTCCCAGCCAAGCTATCGCAGGTATGGACCAATCTAATTGTTAATGCGGCTGAAGCTATAGATGACGAAGCTGAAGATCTAACCGCTGGGCAGCTACCTGCTCGCGGAGAAAACAAAGCTCATATCACCATTACCATCAGCAATGATCCCCAAGGGGTTCATGTGACCATTGAAGATAATGGCCCAGGTATTGAACCCCATATGCTAGAAAAAATCATGGAGCCACACTTCACCACTAAAGCTGGGCGCGTACGCTTTGGCTTAGGCATGGGGATGTCTATTGTGCGCTCCATCATCGCTGATCACGGTGGACATTTCTCAATTGATTCCCACCCCGGGTGCACTCGTATGCATGTACTGTTGCCACTAGCAGGGGCGGACAACCTATTCATAGCCCCCTTGCCAACCCCATCACCACAGGAGGAATTATGACTGTGACTATTTTATTGCTCGAAGATGAGGCTGATGTACGTACTGCTTTAGAGCGTGACCTTGAGCCTTTCTGGGGCAAGATTCGCTATGAGGTAGCCCAAGATGTGCCCGATGCCTGGGCAGCTATAGATGACATCCTCTCTGACGGCGATGAACTAGCTCTAGTTCTCTCCGACCACCGCCTACCAGGTGAATCTGGGGTGGACTTCCTAGTGGAGCTGACTCATGATGAGCGTTTTAGCTCCACCCGCACCGTGTTAGTAACTGGTCAAGCCGATCAGGATGACACTATCAAAGCAGTTAATGAAGCTAGCTTAGACTACTACATTGCTAAGCCTTGGGATCCCCAGAAGCTAGTAGCAGTAGTGCGTGAGCAGCTAACTAACTATGTGCTTGAAAGTGACATCAACCCATTACCCTACCTACCCGTACTTGATGGGGTTCGGGTAATGGAAGCTATCCGCTAAGTAGCTTGCAGCTGCTTGGTGAGGCTAGCTATCCGCTAGCCTCACCAAGCAGTAACTTGGCGCGTAGAAAAACTTTGACGGTATTGATTTAGGGCCGCCAGAAAATCCCCCAGCGCAGCTTCCACTTCTACTGGCTGGGTGTGCCCAGGAACCGAAATTAAGGTAACCAGTCCACCACAGATGAACCACAGCAGTTTCGTCTGAGATTGATCCAGTTCCCCGATTTGATCAACAGCAAGCTCTTGTAGCTTTCCTACAAGCTGACTTGTTAACTCCCTTGCGAAAATAGGATCCTCAAGTAGGGGAGCCAGTCGAGTAAAACTATCATCAGTAAAGCGCACTGCAAACTCACGTGGCTGCATAAAGAACTTATCTAGGTAGTCCATAGCTTCAACCAGCTTGGCTACTTGAGTAGAAAGATATGCACCACGCAGCTGGGCCAGATCTCGATAATGCAGATAGAAGGTGGCCTTGTTGATACCAGCTTCACGAGCTAGGGAAGTGACAGAGATTTGATTAGCGTGCTTGGGATCTTCCAGGGCATGACTATAAGCCTGAAGGATCGCAGCCTCAGCGCGTAGCCAACGTTGGTCTTGCTTGTCTACCATGTACCTAAAATACTGCAATTACGCCTATTAGACACCCGTAGCATAGATAAATAGACGCTAATTGACGACTGTCGTAGAGAAGCTAGACAGTAGATAACTAAGCAACTGTTGTCGAATAAGGAAAGAAGCATAGAACGACAGTTGTCTAACAAAGCATTAAGAATAATTATGCACCGCCCGGCGGAACCCTAACGAATGCATAAATATGCACTAAATTTGCCGGAAAGCTTCCTGAATATTTATTCAACATTGAAGTGAAGAAGTGGGGCGCATACTTATGCAGTCATGTTTTGCTAAGCATTTCACCGCTTCCAGCCACTTCCTATCCACACTGCATGAGCGTGTTATATCCACAAACGACTTTGTTGGAGATCTATAGGGGAGTGGCTATGTGTGCTTCGCATAGTTTGCCCAGTGTTGGGCCATATGAGCCCTCCATCTTAGGAAGCGAACCCTATCTGGTAGAGGACCAAGTTGAAGCTGGCTTATAGACGAGACTTCACAGGGGCAAGGTGTCGCGCGCTATGGCTAGTTTTTTGAAGCGAGGTGGCACAGATTCGGTTGGCACTTAGTGGGCATCAGCCCAGGGGAGAGGTACCAAACCGCGCTTAGGATGCTTCTGAGCGAAGCTTAACCGTCAATTTTGCGAGTTTTCGCCCTGCTGCAGCCCGGCAACTTGGCAGAGGAGTGGTGTGGGAGGTAAAAATTAGGAATTTTTGGGAAACATTTGAGGGAAGCTTGGCCGGGTCAAAAACTACCCTAGCGAGCCTAGCGAGGGGTTAACCTTATGTCATTTTAGCTCAGCATTGGTTTCCCATTCCGCCTGCAACTGTTGCAGCAAAACGGGCGCCAACATTTACAGCTGACGCCCGCAAAATTTTGCAGAAACTAAATTCTTGTCTTCACTGAAAACGGTTTCAGTCGATTTTCAGTAAGGACGGAAGGGTGGTCTTAGAACTGGTCCAGTCGGGGGATGTTACGCATGTTTGAGGTAGCCATTGCTATGGCCTCACCGGCACCACCGTTCAAAACCACCTTGCTCATAGCGGTAGCAAACCCAATCATCTGCTCGCCCTTGATCTCAGGGGGTAGCGATAGCGCGTTGGGGTCGGTGATTACTTCTACTAAGGAGGGGCCATTGTGAGCAAAGGCCTGGCTGAAAGCGTCGCGTAGATCCTTAGGATCATCTACGCGCTGAGCATGGAAGCCAGCAGCTTCAGCGATCTTGGCGTAGTTAACGTCGTGTACGTTAGTACCAAAATCAGGTAGACCATTTACTAGCATCTCTAGTTTGACCATGCCCAGGGTGGAGTTGTTAAACACCACCACATTGATGGGTAGATCGTACATACGGGCAGTTACTAGTTCACCTAGCAGCATGGATAGGCCGCCGTCGCCAGAAACTGAAATTACCTGACGACCGGGGTAGGCTACCTGGGCACCAATAGCATGGGGCAAAGCGTTAGCCATAGAGCCATGCAGGAAAGAACCAATTAGGCGGCGCGTGCCCAGGGGATCAATGTAGCGGGCAGTCCACACATTGCACATGCCGGTGTCGGCAGTGAAAACAGCATCCTTAGCGGCCACTTCATTAAGCACGTGGGCGGCATACTCGGGGTGAATCGGCTTTAGCTTCTCGGCGTTACGAGTGTATGAACCCACCGGGGCGTTCATAAGCTTGGCGTGTTTCTTAAGCTTGCCCTTTAGGAAAGCATCAGAACGGTCCCCATTTAGCTTAGGCAGCAGCTGCTTAATCAGCTCCTTAATATCAGAGTGGATAGCCAGGGAAACATCAGTGCGACGACCCAGCTTCTCGGCGTGGCTATCAACCTGCACCGTGCACTTACCAGGTAGGAACTGGTTATAGGGGAAGTCAGTGCCCAGCATTAGCAGCACATCGGCGTCGACCATACCTTCAGCTGCAGCGCCGTAACCAAGTAGGCCGGTCATACCCACATCGAAGGGATTGTCATACTGGATGAAGTCTTTACCGCGCAGGGTGTGACCAACGGGAGCCTTAAGCTTGTCTGCCAGAGCGATTACCTCATCGTGAGCATCTTCAACGCCGGCACCTGCAAAGATAGCTACCTTCTTAGAGCGGTTCAGTAGCTCAGCTAGCTCGCGCACATCCTCACTGTTAGGAGCAATCACGCTGGAGCGTGCGGGCACATACTTAGGGGCGTGGCCGGTAGCTTTTTGATCTGAAATGTCTCCAGGCAGGGTGATAACACTGACGCCCTTTAACTCAACTGCGTGACGGATCGCGGCGTTAACTACGCGCGGGCACTGCGCAGCGGTGGAAACCATCTCATTGTAAACGGAACACTCGTTAAACAGACGGTCAGGGTGGGTTTCTTGGAAATAGGTCTGACCAATCTGCACGGTGGGGATATGCGAGGCGATAGCCAGCACCGGGGCACCTGAACGCTGGGCGTCATAAAGGCCATTAATTAGGTGCAGGTTGCCCGGCCCACAAGAACCAGCGCACACTGCCAGCTTGCCGGTCAGCTGGGCCTCGGCAGCGGCCGCAAAGGCTGCGCCTTCTTCGTGACGTACGTGGATCCAGTCAATGCCGCCCTTAGCGCTACCGCCAGACTTGCGTACGGCGTCGACAATGGGGTTTAGAGAGTCTCCAACAATTCCATAAATGTGGCTTACGCCAGCATCAATTAGCTGCTGTACTAACTGCTGAGCGACGTTCATACAAGCTCCTTAAAACTAAGCGTGCCTCCAGTTAAACTTGGAAGACGCCAACTGTTAGGTTTTTAAAACCCAATAATCTACCATACTCCCCACGGGTCAAAAGTCCCTAGTTTTGTGTGCAAAGAGACGCGGTAGGTTAGCACTGCTACCGTTTTGAGATACTAGGGGCGTGTTGGAACAGCTTATTGCCGCGCCACCGCCCCTGCCGGTAGCCGAGAGTTTAGAGACCCTAACCGCCTTGGCCACACCGGGTAACTGTGCACTCATTACAGCTCCTGCCGGTAGTGGCAAAACCACCTTGCTATCGCCAGCCATTGCAGTAGCTCTAGGCGGGCTAGAAAACCGTCGGGTGCTAGTCACTCAGCCACGGCGCGTGGCCGTGCGCGCTGCAGCTCGGCGTATTGCCTCACTGCTAGGCCAAGAAGTAGGCCAAGAAGTGGGTTATAGCGTGCGCGGCGATAGGCGCGTAAGTGAGGCTACCCGCATCGAAATGCTAACTCCCGGGGTACTGCTGCGGCGCCTACAAAACGATCCCGAACTGCCCGGGGTGGGGGCGGTAGTGCTAGATGAATTCCATGAACGCGATCTAGACACTGATCTGGTTCTAGCTTTCTGTCTGGATGTACGCGCCAGCCTACGTGAAGACCTATTTTTAGCCATCACCTCGGCCACATTAGACGCCAATCCGGTAGCTGAGCTACTTAACAAAGCTACCGACAGTACCTGTATAACTACCGAAATTCCCACCCCCATACACCCTCTAGACATTGTCTATAAACCAACGTCGCAAGCTGCTTTAACACCAAATAGCCAGGGCCGCATGGGGGTTAACCCTAAGTTCTTAGCGCACTGCAGCCAGGTAGTAGCCACTGAAGCGAGCCAAACAAATGACGACATACTGGTGTTTTTGCCCGGGGTGGGGGAGATAGAGCAGGTCCGCCAGTTTTTAAGCCCCCAAGTGGGCGACGACGTCGAGATTTTAAGCCTGCACGGACAGCTAAGCGGGCCAGAACAAGACCGAATTTTTAGCCCCAGTGCTAAGCAAAGAATCATCCTATCCACCGCCATCGCCGAGTCTTCTTTGACTGTGCCCAGGGTACGCACCGTGGTGGATGCGGCGCTAGCACGCGAACCTCGTCTAGATGTACGTCGCGGTATCGGCCAACTAGTTACTCTGCCAGCCTCGCGTGCTCGCCTAGCTCAAAGGGCTGGCCGCGCCGCCCGCCTAGGACCAGGCAGGGCCATTAGACTCATGGATAAAGTCGATTACGCGCGGCGCCCAGCTCACTCCCAACCCCAAATCGCCACCTCACAGCTAACCAATATGCGTTTGCAGGCCGCCGTGTGGGGCGCAAAAAACCCCACAGATCTGTATCTGCTAGACCCGCCACCCAGCGGCGCATGGAGCCAGGCTGGTCAGCAGCTGCATGCTTTAGGGGCTATTAATGACGACGGCGCCGCAACCAAGGTGGGCCGTAAGCTAGCCAAATTACCGTTAGAACCGGCCCTAGCTAGAGCGCTATGGCAAGGCAGCGCCCTGATGGGGATTAGGGACGCGGCCCAGTGCGTGGCCACACTAGCCCAGGACCTGCGTGTGAGCGACGCAGACCTAGCCCGCCTGGCCAATAAAATCCTTTTCCAAGGAGCCCCCCAAGGCAGCAGCGCCTATCAAAGCAGTGAAGCCGGCCAGATTCGCCGTGAAGCTAAACGCTTAGAAGCCATCGCTAAAACCGAGTTTGGTAACCAAGCCCCAGAAAAAATCCTGGAAAAACGCAGCTTTCAGGATTGTTTGGCACTAATTAGCGCCCTAGCCTACCCGCAACTATTGGCTTGCAAGCGCCCCGATTCTGATACCTACCTGCTGGCTAATGGGGTAGGGGCGCAGCTAGAGAGCCACAGTCCACTAATTGGGCAGCAGTGGCTAGCGGTGAGCGGTATTGACCGCGCCCCCACCTCCCGTCAGGCACGCATACTTGCGGCTGTGCCCATCAGTGAGGACGAGGCCTTAGCTGCTGGGCAGGCGCTAGTTAACGAACGCGACCAAATCATCATTGAAAACGGGCGGGTAAGCGGCATTAAGCAGCAGCGTTTAGGTCAGATTGTGCTGCGTACTAGCGCCACTAATCCCAGCCCAGAACAAGCCCTTGAGGCAGTAAAGCAATATTTATATAAGCAGGGCCTGCAAGTATTGAACTGGTCTAAAGAAGCCATCAACCTGCGCCAACGTATGGGGGCTTTGCATCTGGGCTTGGGTTCACCTTGGCCTGATGTAAGTGAACAGGCGCTTTTAGCTAGTCAAGATAGTTGGCTGGCGCCCTATGGCCAGTTGCTTACACAGCACAACATAAGCCAAATATCGATGCTGGAAGTAATGCAATCCATGCTGCCTTGGCCCCAAGCTGCTCAATTAGATGAGCTGGCTCCGGCAAATATGCTGATCCCCAGTGGGGTGTCTAAAGCTATTGATTGGTCTAGTGGCCGCCCGGTATTAACTTTGCGGGTACAACAAGCCTTTGGCTGGACTAGTAGCCCACGCCTAATTGGGGGAGCAGTAGCGCTTTTACTTCATTTAACTGATCCAGCTGGCCGGCCGGTAGCTATAACCGATGATCTAGCCTCGTTTTGGGCTGGGCCCTATCAACAGGTGCGTTCCCAGCTACGCGGGCGCTACACCAAACACCCGTGGCCGCAGGATCCTTTAAACGCCACGCCTACCAACCGGGCCAAGCCACGTAAGTAAACTAGAGGTTATGACAGCTAAGCAGAGTTGGATGTTAGTGTTTCTGGGCGCAGCTATGGGGGCGGCTAGCCGAGTGGGTTTAGGCTCGCTCTGGCAGGGAAGCACTATTCCTTGGGCTTATGTATTAATTAATCTTTGGGGTGCTTTCGCCTTAGCTGTGCTTTATGGTGCTTTAGCGGGCGAGGGGGGACAAATTTTAGCTGCTAAGCATCAGCAGGCACTACGCCTGAGTGTAGGCACCGGTTTTATGGGTGGTTTTACTACCTATTCCTCATTTATGCTTCAAGTTTTCAAACTGCCTGCGCATTTAGCATTTAGCTACGCCCTGGGCTCGCTGGTGGCCGGCTTAATGGTGGCAGTTGTGGGCTATAGGCTTGGACGCACCCTGCGCTGGCGTTACGCGGCAGCCCTAGTTAGCGCCACAGTTTTACTGGTTGGGATAATGAGTCTACCTAAAATATCCGCGCTGTTAGGCCTGGCAATTGTGGGCGCAGCTGGTCTTGGAGCCCTGGGCCGTTGGCAACTGGGGGCCTGGGTTAACAGCAAAATACACGCCCCCATAACCCTAGGCACGGCAACAGTTAACCTGGTGGCCTGCGCCCTGATGGGGGCAGTAAGTGGAGCCAGCGCCAGCGCTAACTGGCCTTGGCTAGCGGTTATTACCACTGGTTTTTTGGGCGGGCTATCTACTTTCTCAACGGCCAGTGTGGAAGGTGGCGACCTGGTGTTAGCAGGCAAAACTCGCTGGGCACTAACTCACCAGGCAGGTATGGCACTAAGCTGTTTTGCCGCTCTGGCTTTGGCCTACACCCTGACAAACTAGACTTGAGCTAAACCTCCACGCCACCGAAAGAATCTTCATGTCCGACATCAAGCTAGTTATCAGCGATCTAGACGGCACCTTGCTAGATGGTAAAAGCCAATTTCCGCCCGAGTTTTGGCCGCTGCTAGAGCAAATGCGTCAACGTGGAGTGCTATTTGCGCCTGCCTCAGGACGCCAATATGCCAACCTGTTAGGCCATTTTGGTCCCAGTAAAGACATGCCTTTTATCGCGGAAAACGGCGCTTATGTGGTACAAAATGAGCAGACCATTTCTCTTACCGAATTAAACCCAAATACGGTACGAGCTACTTTAGATGCATTAGAAAATGTCGATAGTGATTTTGGTTTAGTGTTTTGTGGAGCCAAAATGGCCTACTGCTCACGCACCGACGAGCCTTTCTTAGAACAGGTACGTAAATACTATGCGGCTTTGGAAATAGTTGATGATCTGCGTAGTGTAGACGCCCCGCTGATTAAGGTGGCCGGCTACGACTTCGACGATGCCGAAGCTAACCTGGGCCCAGCTTTAGAACCACTGCGCGCCCATGACCAGGTGGTTATTAGTGGCAAAAACTGGGTCGACGTTATGGACTCGCGTGTCAATAAGGGATTGGCGGTGCGCGCCCTGCAAAAAGCGCTAGATATTAGCCCCCAGCAGACCGCAGTATTTGGTGATTTCTTAAATGACCTGGAAATGATGAGCGAGGCAACCTACTCCTACGCCGTCGCCAACGCAGACCCCCGCGTCAAAGCCGCAGCCAACTACCAGGCCCCAGCCAACACCGAACACGGGGTAATTACCGTAATCAAACAGCTGCTGGACCTCTAAACTTCAGAGTACCGCCAGCGGCGGCAAGCTACTTAAACCAATGAGTGTGGCCGGCACGTTTACGCACCGGCCACACTACTTACATCTAGCGGTTGCTATGACCAATTAAAGCCTCAAGCTGGCGCCGCTCTTTCTTGGTGGGCCGCCCAGTGCCGCGATCACGCACAATTGCTGCTGGAGCCTCCAAAGGGGAGGGACGCGCCGGGGTATGGTCGATATAGCATTCCCGAGCCACCGGGGCGCTTACACGTTTGGCGATAAGACGTGTCACCTCAAGTAAACGGTCAAAACCCTCCACCCGGTAACGCACCGTATCGCCGACTTTAAGGGCCGTGGCCGCCTTAACCGGCTCACCGTTAATGCGCACATGCCCGGCCCGGCAGGCAGCTGTAGCGGCGGAGCGAGACTTAATCTGGCGTACGCTCCACAGCCACACATCTATACGCACACTGGCTACCTGTGCGCGCTGAGCTACCTCTTGCGGATTTTGAACACTGGCCATAACCAGATTCTAGCGTCGCCTAGACCGCGAGCGCTTTTTAGTGCCTCCCAGGGCTGAGCCTAGGTGGCTGCGCAGCATGTATAGCGCTAGCCAGCCTACGATGGTTAGGACTACGCCGGCGATGAGTAGGGTTTTGGGGTTTTGTTGTTTGATGATTTTGGTTAGGTTGCTGGTGGAGGTGGTACCGTCGTCGCTGCAGTTGGCGAGGACTTTGGATAGGTAGTTTTTGTCTGCTTTGGGTAGGCCCATGTGGTAGGCGGAGGCGACGGAGACGAAGCGGCGGGCGTAGTTGCAGCTGTAGTTGCTGTTTTCGGGCCACCAGCTGCGTGAGTTTGAGGGGTTCCAGGTGCCTTTGGCGGAGTCGCCGCTGGGGCAGGTGGCTGGGCCACAGGCGCCTTTGGCCTGGTTGGAGCTGCCGTCTACGGCTAATAGGTTGAGTGGGTCGTTGGCGATTTGTTGGCGTTTGGAGGCGCTCCATTTCCAGCCGCCGTGGGCCCATACGTAGGCTAGGGGGAGTACGTGGTCGATTTGGACTGCGTCTGAGGTTTCGGTGCCGCGTTTGTAGCTGATGGTTTTAGCGGTGTAGGGGTCGTCTAGGACTCCGGACCAGACGGTGGCGTTGCGGCATGAGCTGGTTCCTTGGCCTTTGCCTTTGGCGCGTCCTTGGATGCCGGGGGCGCGTGAGTAGTCTGCTTGTTTTAGGTCTCGGCCGAGGATGTCGTTGCGGGTGTCGCAGCCGTTGGAGTCGACGTCGGCCCAGGCTGGTCCGAATAGGCCGATGCGTCCGCCTTGTCCATGCCAGGATTTGGGTGCGGGGGCGTCGTTGGGTAGTTGTGCTAGGGCTTGGCGGGCTTGGGAGGCGCTAAGTACGCGTGAGTCGCTCATCCAGTTGGAGTCGATGGCGGGGGCGTCGTTAGCGGCGCCAACTGGGGTTGTTAGGGATGCGGTTAGGGCCAGTGCCAAGGCGGCGGGTAGGGCATTGCGAAACCTGAACATGAGTTCTATTGTGCCCTAAATTAGCGTGTAATACACATAAATTTATGTACATATGTTCTAATTCTTTATAGAACATATGTACTATCTGTTTCTATAGGGAGTTAGTGTTACGCAAGTGAAAATTGAGTCGAACCTGCGTACATGATTGGGAGTATATAACTTATACTATCATTTTCATAGATCTCCACCTAGGTTTTGTCCTTGAGGTGGTGACACTTGCATAATTGGATAGACCGCGCAGTCCCACAGGGAGTAGGTAAATGTCTAGCTCAAATCTGACCCGCGTAGAGGCAAGCCAACGCGCCCAGGCAGTAGAGGTACTAAGCGAGCTAATCGAGATTGACGTTACGGGGGCGCCAAGTAAAGACACGCATTTCCCGGTTGACGCCACGCTAGAGCTAGCAGTTAAGGATGCTGGTACTAAGCTGTGGATTGATTTCCTAGGCGGCCAAGTTGACCAGGTCAGCGTTGACGGGACCGCAGTTGACTTTACCTATGATGGCAGCCGTATCTGGCTAGGTCAGCTAAGCGCGGGGGAGCACCAGGTTAAGGTGTGTGCTCAGGGCAGGTTCTCTAACACTGGTCAGGGCCTGCACCGTTTTAAGGACCCGGTAGATGGAGCCACCTACCTGTACACCCACTTTGAGCCTTCTGATGCGCGTCGCGCCTGGCCGTGTATGGATCAGCCTGACCTTAAAACTGTTTTCACCCTAGTGGTTAAAGCGCCCCTAGCTTGGACTGTGCTGGCTAATGGCCTGCCGGTGCAGACCCGCGAAAATGATGACTACAAGCTGATTCGTTTTAGCCCCACTAAGCCGCTGTCAACCTATCTAAGCGCTTTGGCAGCTGGCCCTTATCACCGTGTCTGCGACACTTGGACTTCCCGCCTGCACGATGAGCAGGGCGCGCCTCTTGAGGCAGATGCTCGCCCCTTAACTGTGCCGCTGTCGTGGGCTTGCCGGGCTAGCCTGGCTAAGCACCTAGATGCTGATGAACTGCTACAGATCACCAAGCAGGGCCTAGATTACTTTGACGCCACATACGACTTTGCCTATCCCTGGGGTTCGTATGACTGTGTGCTGGTGCCCGAGTACAACATTGGCGCCATGGAAAACCCTGGTTGCGTTACTTTCTCTGAGGACGCCTACCTATTCCAGGGTGAGGCCACCGCTGACCGTCACGCCTCACGCGCTAACACCATGCTGCACGAAATGAGCCACATGTGGTTTGGTGACCTGGTTACCCCGCGCTGGTGGGAGGACACTTGGCTTAAAGAATCCTTCGCAGACCATCAGGGCACTGAGGCTGCCGCGCTGGCCACCAAATACACAGACCAGTGGGTGGCTTTTGCTTCCCGTCGTAAAGCTTGGGCTTATAACGAAGATCAGCGCGTGGACACCACTCACCCCATTGAGGCCCGCGTTGACGACGTCGAAGCTGCCCGCCAAACCTTTGACGGCATCACCTACGCTAAAGGCGCCTCAGTGCTTAAGCAGCTGGTGGCTTATGTGGGCCACGAGCGTTTTGTGCAGGCTGCACGTATCTGGTTTAAACGCTATGCCTTCTCTAACGCTGACCTAACCCAGTTCTTGCAGGTACTTAGCGAGGCTTCAGGTCAGGACATGAGCGCTTGGGAAGCGGCCTGGCTGCGCACTGCCGGACCTTCCATCATCACTGATGAAATTGAAATTGAAGATGGCCGCATCAGCCGTCTAACCGTAAGTCAGCACAGCGTTGACCTAGCTACCGGGCAGCAAATTTTACGCCCCCACACCCTAAACGTGGGCCTGTACTACCTACGTAACGGCAAGCTAGAGCGCGAA
>QWCL01000247.1_pt1 | contig 22474 bp, 36 predicted proteins | sample 1972551 | NCBI WGS metagenome assembly QWCL01 (sample SAMN09866709, study PRJNA288562) | Human oral metagenome isolate term2_saliva, whole genome shotgun sequencing... | isolation source: mouth | host: Homo sapiens | place: USA: California
TCTTAACTTTAATTTAGCTTGTAGTTCGTTATCTTGTAATTCTTTAGCTAATCTTTGCTTATCTTTATTTATTTTTATTTCACGGTCAAAAGCTTTTAACCTTGCTTTATCTAAAGCGTTTTGTTTTGCTTGTTCCTCGGTTAGATTCTCCAAATACTCTGGTAATTCTGGCTTGTAATTCACACCAACAACAAAAGGTGTCAGATAATGTCCGCAGTTGATTCCTAAACAACCTCCTGGACTTCCATAACCATAGTCTGGCAAACTTAACACCCTTTCACCATTAATTGTTCGTGCTACTCCTTTAGTTACTATTTGATGTTGTAACGGTGCACATAATTCTCTAGCACTTGACTTAGCACTATAATAAAATGTGTCAATACCTAAATCATCCGCTGGTCTTTCCCGCATTTCTCTATATACTCTGAAAGTAGTAGTTCTAATTACTGTTTGTGCATATCGCTCAACAGTCCACGTCCTACCTCCACCATCTTTAAATGCTGTAAACCCCCGTTGGTACATACTCATAACGGCTTCAGACAGTGCTTTTTCGTGAGTTTTCGTTCCACTAACGGCACTAGCTACTGCCTTTTCTAATGTATGCTTATAATTATTTTGTAGTGATCTTGGTAATGTAGTATTAATTAAATTATTAACCTCAAACATTGTCTGCTTAGCTAGTGAATCTAAACTATCTTGAACTAAATAATTGGGTTGAGCGTTAGTTTTCAAAGCCTGTGCCAATTGTTGGTGGCTGTCTTGATAAATTTTGTAACCCTCATTAGCAATTACATCACGAAATACATCTTCAGCAACTCCACTATATTTAGCTATAAGTTTTACATTTTCTTCTGTAATTGAATGCATATCGTTTAATTTTTCTAACTGCCATATATAAGGGTTATCTATTAAATCAGCCGTTCCACGTTTCTTTAATCGTCTGATTATATTAACCATAATATCCATTGTTAGTTCGTGATATAAACCTTCTACTTCTTTTGATTTTATCCAATAATTACCGTCATTATTCTTTAGCTCCATAGATTACCTCGTCAGTTTCATCTAGGTTCGGTTGCACTTCTTCGTTGATTTCATTTAACATCTTGCTAGCTTCTTCATCAGTCACGCCCAATACTTTAGAAATAGCATACTGCTTACTAACAATTCCACTTGCTAAGGCTTTGACCCAATAATCAAGCTCTGCATTTCTATCTGTGAACACTCCATCGTCAAGGTTAACCGAAATATCTTCAAGTTTAGGTATTTCACCGTGATATATTCCATGTGCCTTACCTAACTCACAAATAGATACTACAAGCTCTTTGATTGAATGTTCCACTAACGATACAATACTATTTCTTAGCTGGAACGTATCTGAGTTTTCACTAACAACTTCAGTTGCTGTCTTCATCGTTTTTCCGTCAAAACTAAACATTCCACCACTAACACCTACTTGCATTTCAAACATTGCTAATCCTTTGTTAATAGCTTTGATATAATCATCAGCTCTAATAGGTGTAGTTAAATCAACGATTTTATTATCATCAATTCCTCCACCTATTTGAACGAATACATTTTGGTCCGTTTCAAATCTTCGTTTCGTTACGAACTTGTTATCTTTACCAGCTTGGAAAGTCATGTTTGTTAAACCATCTGGAACGGCAACTCTACGCTGTCCCATCTTAATTTCCCACATAAACTCATCATACGTTCTATTAATGAAATCAATTGTTGTCTTTGCATTATCGAATATCGATAACCCCAACGGACTATTAATATCTTTGTTGTTCATTCCTGGAGTTTTCAAGTAAGTAAATAACGGTCTACTCAGTCCTTTAATCACTATGCTTTCCTCTAGGTCTTCATATAGTTCACTCAATAACACTTGACTACCAATTGTGCTTGAATTGTTTGACTTGTAAAGCTCATTTGTAATTGTTAAATCTTCATCGTTCCACTCGTGGAACTCTACTAATGTATAATAAATATTTGTTTTACCTTGACTTTTTACAGTCTTAGTAATGATTGCTGCACTACTTACATCTTGCATGTTGCTCTGTAATGGTAAAAATACTGGTGCTTGAATAAATGCTACCTTAATTGTTTTACCGTCAAAATATGGACGCATTGCCATCCCGCCCAAAGCCAAACAACTTTCAAGATATCTTTCAAAGTTCTTATTAAATCTATCATTTAACAAGATATCATTAACAAACTGATTAATTGATTCATTATCTACAGTAATCTCTGCTTGTTCGTTGTAAACTAACCCTGCTATCTTCTTACAAGCTGTTCTAGCAAGTGGTAAATGATTAAACTTTCTTGTTCGTTGCTCCCCGTCCGTGTTCAGATAGGTTACATCGTTAAATTTACTTTGAAAGTATTTTAAATTGTTCTGAATCCTGTTGTATTCTTCGGAAGACACAACAATTTTCGGATGGTCTAATATACTAGTTAAACTTCCTTGCATTGTGTATTTGCTCCTTTAAAAAAATCTTTAATAATTTGTATAATTTTCATTTTTATACTCCTACACTTTTAATCCTAATAGTTTTGAGTTGTCTAAAACAAAATACTTAAATTCGTCGACGGTGTGGTCGTCCTCTTTAATTACTTTTGGTTCGGGTGTATTGATAGTTTTTTCATCATATCTGTACATTTTATGTTCTTCAATGAATATCTTGTTATTTTCATTGTTCAAATAAAAGAACCTACCTTGAGCAAGTAAACTGGTTACAGTATCAATCATAGTTTGATTTTTTAATTTTGCCACAGGGTTCCACCTTATACCAAAGTCTTTAAAGTACTGGTTTCTTAACGCTCCCTCAGCACTATCTATTGTTAATTTGATAGTTGGAACGTTATATATTTCTTGAACGCTACTGATGAAATCATTAATCATAATAGTTAAATCACTGGGTGCAGCTTTAACACTTCTACCTGCTGGAGAATAATAAAACGTATCTAGTAAGATCACATTTCCTTTAGCTGTAATTCCATAAGCACCGCAAGCCGTGGCACTTTGTTGATGTCCTGTATCGAGCGCATAAGATATTCCTATGATTTTATCATTGCTAGGTACTTCATCTAAAGCATGAAAGCAAGCCATGTTATAAACGTTATTTCCTAATCCAACTGGCTCTCCTAAATAAATGTAACGATAATAATCAAAATCATTTTCTTTAATCCTGTTAATATCTGCCAACATTTGCTCAGTAACAAAACCTAATTCATCGTTTAAATAGTTAGATTCATGAACTAAATAACTTTCGTTAGTTTTCATTAGTTCGCTCCACTCATTAATCCAGTTGTAAGGGTTCCTTGGTGGGTTATAACTCCAGTAAAACTTAACAAATGGTATTAACGGGTGCTTCTGCCTCATGAATGTAATGTTTGTTTGGTCGAACTCCTCTTGGCTGTCAAACTCTGCCGATTCCTCATACCAAACAGCGATTATATTTCCAATATCATTTGACTTTAATTTATTGAAATCATCAGCACCATAGAAATAAAAACTTGAGCCTGTTGCTTTGTGTGTGATCTTAAATGGAGATACTGTACTTTTAAATGATTCTGTTAAACCATACATATTTATCGCCCAATTAATTTTATTAAACACACTATCTCTGATTGTGTTAGCAACTTTTCGGATAACTACTACATTAGCTTTTTCACCTTTAGATATTATTTTCACCATATCTTTAACTAGTTTCAAAGCGACAACGGAAGACTTAAAACTATTCCTACCACCTTTTAAGATATTGTAAGGCACTTTTGAACACCATACTGGCTTAAAATGTGGGTTAACATTCTTCTGAATATCAAATCTAGTCATCGTCCCACCTATCCACAATTACAATTTCTTCACTAGGTGCTACCTCAGTATCTTTTAACAAGGCTTGAGTTTCAGCTTTAATCTTAGCTTCTACAACAGGGTTAAATTTACGCCATTGCTCTGGCATACGATTTTTTAACCAAAAAATAATAGCACTAGTTTCTGGCAGTGCTACTTTTTTAATTTTCTTAATACGTTTCCGTTGCTTTCCGTCTACTTCTTCAATAATAGTCTCCGTTTCTTCGTACTCAAAACCCATTGCACGTTTTAAAAGTGCATTTTCTACTTCAAAATCAACAGGAGTCTTCCCTTTTTTTAGGGCTGCCGAAAGTGCCGAATACTTCTTTTTCCACTCACGAAAAGTAGAATAACTAATACTCATATTTTTTGATATTTGTTCATCAGTAAGTCCTTGACGAGCCCAACCCTCAATCAATAGTAAGTTATCATGCTCTAACCATTCTTGGTACTTACCTTTTGCGATTTTAATTCACCTCCAAATTTAAGAACAAAAAAAGAGCAGTTTATTTAAACTACTCTATCTCATAAAACCAGCTACTGTAACTAATCTTGGTTTCTGATTATATTTTTTTGCGATTTCTTTACTTTTTACATTTACCATATCTATATAAACTTTTACTATTTTCTTAGCTTCTTCTAAAGTAATAAAACCGTGTTTAAAATTCATTTTTGCTAGTTCCGCTTTTTCTTTCGCTATTAGTATTTGTTCTTTTGTCATTTTCTTTACCTACTTTTAATATTCTTTACATTTATTATTATACGAAATATTTTACTATTTGTAAACTCATTTCATTAAAGAATATTTATTTTATAGTTAAAAATTTTACTCTTTTCTTCATTGCAGCTACTTAACTCAATATAAGTCTTATTTTCTTCTGGGAATGTGTGAACTGCTAAATGGCTTTCAGCTAATAACCATAAAGCCGTGTATCCTTGAGGTTTAAATTCATACTCTACAAAATCTAATACATTAAATTTACACTCATTTAGTATTTTATTTAATGTATCTTTTAATTTTTTCGAATTACATTCTTTAACCCAATATGTATCATTAAATATTTTAGCTTTCAATTTCTATTACCTCTACATCTTCAAAAGTATCTTTAATATTTTTCGGGTTCCCTTTATAAAATACCAATACATTTTGTTTCACATTTACAGTTTTTCTAGTTTTAAAACAACCACGAGCTCTAAGACCTGCTGTTCCATAAGAATTTATTAAGACGATATCATTATAAAAATGTAACCCTGCTTCTTTCATTGTTTTCTTTACATCATCAACAAAACCATAATAAGCGCCCGTCTTTTTATCTCTTACATCACCAACAACTATAACTGCAAACCTATCATCTTTTAATAACTTAACACTTTTCTTAAATGCGTCATCCAATATAGCGTAAAATTCTTCATAACTTGATTGATTACTTGCGTCGTTTTCCTTATCGCTATAAACTTCTAAATCAAAATAAGGAGGACAACTAAATAATAAATCTTGTGAATTTTCTTCTAAATGCTTATCTATATTTCTACCATCATCGCAAATGTATTTAGCATTCAAATTAAAATCATTACATCTAGCTTGATTAAGTGCAGCTTGTTCTTCTCTTAACTCAATACCTGTAAATTCATTTTTTAAATAACTTGAAACAAAGCCAAAAATTGTATCACCTGCAAAGCAATCAAATATTTTATTTCCTTGTTGTTTAGGTGAGAACCATTTCACAACTATTTCTGATAAGACAGGATCTAATAAACTTACTTCTTCAAAACTACCTGTGATATTATTTATTAAATTAACATGATTTCTACTTTCACCATTATCTTTTATTAGCTCACGCCATTTCCTTTTACGTTCCACCCAATAACCTATCCTTGTATCAAAAATATTAACTGGCGGTACTATGAAATCTTCTACTAAACTACCACTTTTACCATCTGGATATTTTTCTTGCATTACATTTGATTCACTAATATTTTCACTATATCAAAACCAGTATTCATAGTAAGTTTGTTATGAACTAGTATATATTCACGTTTTTGTTCTTCAGTTAAATGTTCTAATTTAATAACAGGTACTTCTTCCACACCTAACCTTTTAAGAGCAAGGTAACGTCCGTGTCCTTCGATAATCACGTTATTTTCATCAATTGCTATTGGGTCATTATTTCCATAACGCTCAATAGATGTCATTATTTGTTCAATTTGTTCATCAGTATGTATCTTTGTATTATTTTCATATTCTTTAATAGTATCAATATTAATATTTACTATTTGCATATCTTCCTCCTTGATAAAATAAAAAAGCACCTGCGAACAGGCACTTTTTATATTGCTGATAAAAAATACTTTTACTTAAAAAGAGAACTTTGTAAAAATATTACTCTATCATAATAGCACATTAATTATTATCTTTGGTAATATTATATTATAAAATATTATCTATTATTAGGTATTCTGATTGCACTTAATGCTTGCGCATGTAATTTATTTCTAGTATTTTGTGGTAACTCCATTTTCCCTTCGATAACATCCCAATTAAGGCGTTCTATATATCTAAGAGTTAACAGAAGTTGTAATTTTGGATTTTTCACTTGATTAATAACCTCTAACACTTCTTTTTTAAGTTCTACAGCTTTAAGGCACGTATCAATAATATCTTGTTTATATCTGTCTGTTTTATCAATCAGAGCTTCCCAACTATCTTGATTACCACCTTTAATCTGTTCTTTACGATAATCAATAGCTTTAACTCCTTGCTTACGTTGTTCTTCAGCTTTTAAACTACGTTGTAAGCTGTCAATCCTGTCTTCATACCACCAAATACGTTCTAAATATCTTCTTTTGTCATTTCCTACACGTTTTTTAATCTTCATCTTTCGTTAACTCCTTTAATAAAGTTGCTAATATGTACATTGCCATAACCAACGCTATCATTAGCACTACTGCACATATACTCCAAAATAACCCCGTTACAATTGTTGGCAGCATTGCTATTCCTCCTTTGTACTCCAGTAAAAATAATCAATGTTATTAACGCTTATTAGTTCCGAATTTATCCAAATATACACGAATGAATCTTCTGAATCTTTAATAGCTTGAAATAAAACTTCAATATTCACTATATTAGCTTCAACAGTTACAGTTTCACCGTTATTATACTTAATCGTTAAATCATATATCATATTTTCACCTCAATAAATAAGTAAGCTAGATATTCAACCCTCTCACCACCAACTTTATGAACACAGTTTTTTTTGTACCACGGCTCATCTATTCTACGTTCACGCTCACAAATTTTTATATCTTTAATATACTCATTTGTAGCTAAATTAGTTTCAATGTATTTATTGATTTCATAATCTAAACCATAACCATCTCTATCAGTTATTTCTACTACTTTATTTATCATCCGCAACCACCCCTAACTCATTTAATTCTTTAATCATTTCATCTCTAATTTCTTTTAGAATCGCTGTAAATTTTTGTTTATACTTATCATTAAAAGATATAAAGTAATCGTCAATACTTATTCTTACACGATAAAAAGGATGTTCAAGTTGTCTTAATTTTAAATCAATTTCTCTAATTTCATTTAATAACCCATTAGCTTTTTCTAATTCTCTATAGTTCATTTTTCCTTGCTCCTCTCACATGTACATTAGCTGTTACAAACGTTTCTGTTTCCATTTTTCCGTTTTCACCACAGATGTATCGTCTTCCGTCCTCCATATATTTAATATCCATAACGTATGCACCTTCATTTAATTCATTTTTAATAAAATCATTAATTTTATCAGCTAACAATTCAGCTGTACTTTTAAATGTTACTATTCTATTAATCATTGTTAGTCCTCCAATAGATCTTTATTCTCGTAAATATTACCAACTACACATGCTGATGTATTATTTGCTTCTAATGATAAATATATACTGTCAATATGTTTTTCACTTTCAATTACAAAACCTTTAAAAGATTTGTATTTCACTTCAAAATGTTTTTCTAATATCTCAACAATATCTCCTAAATGTATTTCTACACCGTTTTTATCTTTTAACCCTGTATTTTCCATAAACTCAACTTCATCAAAATCACAGTAACGATAACTATATTCATCTTCATCGTAAACCACAACTACTTTAGTATCAAAGTTAATTGTTTCTACTTCTAACACTTTATTCAAATACTTAACATATACTTTTGGTTGTTTCATCTTATTTATCCTCCCCAATATACAATAATGCTATTAAATAGTAATCTTTATTCCTACTATCATATTCATAACCTGGATATTCATATTCACCAATCTTAACGATTCTAACATCAATAATATATTCACTTTCTAGTAACATTGAGTCAATAAAAGTATTAATTTTATCTTCTAAAATATCACTACTCGCTTCAATCTTCGCTACATATTTTAAATTCCTCATTTTTAAAACTCCAACCTTTCTAAGTTTTTTTGAAATACTTCTAAAATTTCAATAAGTCTTTTCTTTTCTTCCTCAGTTTCAATTCTAATACCTAAATTATTGTTGTATTCTAATTGTTTAAGAGAGAAAGAAATTGTGTAACCTTTATATTCAATAAATAGGTTATCTATATCTTTAAAATTAGCTATTTTTAATTTCATTGTTAATCCTCCTTCAACTAATTTTATTAAAAACTAACCACCTTGTTTTTCCTCTTTTATCCCCAAATAGTGGGGTTCTATTAATTATTTTTAAAATTTCATTAACATGAATTTGAGTGTCATTCCATTTGAATATTAAAGTTCCTTTATTACTTAAAACTCTATTACATTCACTAAATCCTTTAAATATAATTTCTGGCCACTTCTTTTTATCTAACTTTCCGTATTTTTTAGCTAGCCAACTATTCTCACCTGCATATATTAAATGAGGCGGGTCAAATACGATTAAATCAAACTCGTTATCTTTAAAAGGTAAATTTGTAAAATCAGCTAAGATATCTGGGTTAACATTAACAACATGGCCACTTGATAATTTTTCGTAAAACTTTCTGTTATCAACAAAAGTTACATCTTTATTATTTTTATCATACCAAAACATCCTACTTCCGCAGCATACATCTAATATTTTCATTTTCCCCTCCTAAATTTCAAAAGGTTGTCCACCTTTAATTTCTTGTAACTGTTTGAACATTTGCAATTCTCTTATGCGATCTTTTTGTTGTTCTATTAACCTTTGTTTTCTAATATTTTCATTTGCCAATTTTTCGATATTATCGCTAGCAATGTAAGTTCCAACCATTAATCCAACAGTAAACATTATTAGCAGCATACCTAACGTTATTAAAAACAACGGCAAATTAAACTCCTTTTTGAAACCTTTCATAAGTCTTCAATACCTCACTTTTTATAAATTCTTCTACATTTAAACTTAATTCACTTTCTAACGTTTCAATCAACATAGGTCTAGTGTAATACTTACCTAATTTAAAATCTGTCATGTTATCAAGGAATTTGCTTATAAAATCCATAACCCTCTTTTGTCCAAAATTATAATCATTTCTCAATGTGTACATTAGTATCAAAATTGATTGGATGAAAACATCCTGTCTTTCTTTTGCGATATAATTTGCCATCTTGTGACGTTCCATTTCACGTCTTATTCTTTGTTGCTTGTTCATTTTCTGCCTCCGTCAAAAATAGTAACCCCCGTTAATGTTGATTTTATAAGTTTTCACAACTTTTTCAAGGTTACTATATATTATATATATAAGTAATTTCTTTAATATTTATATATATATAATATATAACTACTACTATATAAAGATTTCACAAAATACAGTAAATATAGTAACCACCCTTTACAAAACTTATAACAGATACTGTTCAAGAGGGTTACTATATTTTAAAAAATACAGTAACCATAGTAACCTATATAGTAACCTATCTTTTTAAAAATACTTTTGTAACTACTCCGTCTACTTTTTTATTTTTAGTTGTTAAATTAAAATGATTATTAATTTTCCTACTAAAAGCGTTGTTAGGTATATTTTCGTAACCCTCTCGCATGCAGTATTCAACGTATTCATTATAAATAGTTCCAGATTTTTCACCTATGATTAAATCTACATTTAAACTTTCAAGGTATTCACTAACAGGGTCAATTTCTTTCTTGTATTCTTCAAACTCCTTATTAGTGTATTCACTTTCTGTAAATTTCCTATTCTTTAATACACGTTTTAACCCTGCGATACCTAAATTAATTAAGTACTCCATGCTTTCTTCCGTTATTAAATCGTCGATAATAAACGGTTTATAATCAGCACTACTGCTATCAAAGTAAGCTTTAAAAGGTACTATTACCAACCTACTTAGTACTGCAGGAGCGTCATCACCATCACCTAATTTAGGAATGTTATTCGCACTATAAATTAACTTACAGTAAGGAGTAAACTCAAACTTATCACGCCCTTTTTGTTCGGCGTTGATTTTTTCACCAGATACAATTTTTTTAAATTGTTCAGTATCGTATAATTTTTTATTTGAAATATCATCACCAATATTAGCTAATTTATTAACCATCATTACCGTTGAAAATCTATCGTTTAAATGTTTAATATCTAGCACTGAAGTATTTTTCGCTCCTAATAATTCCTTTAAGATATTAAGGAATGTACTTTTCCCGTTTTGCTTCTGTCCTGTTAAAATAAAAGCTTTCCTTAACTCGTTACGCCTGTAAAACGTGTAACCAATCATTTCTTCAATTAACATTCTAATTTCCTTGTTATTAATAGCTAAATTATTTAAAATTTCGTCTGTTAAACTAGCGTAACTTGTAGGGTTGTAATTCCAGTTTATTTTATTAGTGATAATAATATCGGGTGTAAAACTAATAAATTCATCAGTTTTGATATTATATAAACCGTTTCTAAAAGCTATATAATTGTAATCCCTTAATTGATATTCTTGTTCTACTAATAGTTCTAACATTGCCAGCGCTTCTCTACGTTGTCCAATTGTGAAATTCGGCATATATTTAGAGATAGTACGTTCTAGCTCTATATTTCCGTATTCATATATTCCGTCCTTATAAACGTGTAAATTTCCGTTTATTCTCTTGATGTTATGATTACTGATTAAAAATTTACAGAACTTGTGATAGTTGAATTTGCCTTCTTTGTAAAAAATTTCTTCAGAAAAAGCGTCGTCTCTTAAGATCACATCAACCTCATTTTCTGATAAAGGTTCATCTAGTATAAAATCATTGATTAATCTTATTGTTTCTCTAACTTCTTCTTTCTCAAAATCATAACTTTGCAGCGTTAAGATATACTTAAATAGCGTGCTATTTCTTCCACTTCCCTCATGCAAGTTTCCAAAATCGTAACTACTTTTAATAGGTCTTAAATATTTAGGTAAGTAGTCGTAAGTATCGCTGTCCCACTCAACAAACCTTTCAGCACCATCTTTCTTTAAAACTTGATAAGAGTTATTTAAACCTACTTTAATATCAGCCTTAATTCCAATAGCTAAATTAACGTTAGTATAATTTTTTGTTACACCTTTATTTTTAAAAACAAAATGCTTTCCTCTTGAAGTTTGATAAACTTTACAATTCAGTTGTTTTTCTTCAACAAGGTTCATTAGTTTTTCAGAATTTTCTTCATCGTCTACATCGATAAGGATTACATCGTCCCTAAGTACACCGCCATAAGATTTTAGTTTCTTTACTTCTTCAAGTGTTCGGAGTTCTTCACCATTTTTAAATTTATCAAGCGAGCTTTTACCGTTCGTCTTAACGTAACCTCTATAAAGTGACTCCATACTTTTTAACCCTCCTAATCGCTTCTGAAATGTACCAATTTTCATCATAATACTTAAATTGATTAGATACATCAAAAGAAAATACACCTTTAATAGGTCTACCATACCAATTTGCGAAAACTCTGTAATCTGGCTTTGCTAATATTTGAAATTCACGTTCATCTTTACAATTATTAATAGTTTTAGCTATCATTTCACCTGAGGTCAAATAAGCGCGCATAGAGCGTTTTATAATGCTTTCGGTGTAATTACCCTCCGAACACTCTTTAAGCTCCCCTACAGCCTTTATTTCGTCCCCTATAAGCAAATAATTGTTAACATCTTTCTGATAGATTTTATCGTAACAAGTAAATGTTAAATTATACCTTGTTAAATCTTCGAATTTTTCGCAAATTCGGTCTATTGTGTCGAAGTCGTCATATTCAATAATAATTCCATCAGTATTTGTTTGAATTAATTTAATATGAGGTTCAAGCATTTCAATTAACAAGGTAATTAATAGTTGTCCGTTAACACAAATAGTATTGTTTGCTCTAGGATTGTAAAGATCACTATATTTATTTTTAAAATTACCTACGATACTATTATCTGCTAGTTTATAAGGTAGTCTTTCGGGTTTACCTTTAAGCTTTAAATTTTGTTCGTGTATATATTTAGCACGTGATATTTTCTTAATATTGAAATAACCCAACCTGTTTAACATTGTAGGATAGAAGGCTTCAATATCGATTACTAGAACAGGTTTACTGCTGCAGTAACCTTTCCTTGCACCATGGCAACCACCGTAACCGTAAGTATGTTCAACACCTGCTATCATAGTTTTGTACTTTTGCGAATAGTTATTATTATTTACAAAAAAGTTTCTAACATGTGAGTATTTAAATAATATATCTAATTTCATAAAATCAAACTCATCCTTATAACAAGGTGTGCCACCTATTGCATAAGCTGTAATACTAGCAATGCTTGAGTTTATTAAATATTTAGGTAGTTTAAATTCATTAATCAACGCCATTTTACATTTGTAAGTGTCAATATTTTCAAAGAAAGTTTCTACAACTGCTTCAAGCTCCGTCTTAACGTTGTAGCTGTTCATTTTATATTGAATTGAATACTTATCCTTGCAATCGTAAACTGTAACTACATTCTTTAAATGGTCCGTTTGGTCGTACGTTATCCAGATTTCCTTTTTATTTCTTTTGATAAATTTATCTAAATCATCATTGTTATCTATGATTAAATTTTTTTTAGTATTAAAATCAGCAATGTGAAGATCGCTGTTTTTAATGTAATAAAATATCATTGTTTACCTCCGTGGAGGTCGAGGGCGGTTAACCCTCGAATACCTCTAAGATTTTATAAGTTTTAAAGCCTTTTTTGTTCTCACCATATTCAAGTGAATATTCTAGTGAGTTTTCTTCAGCAAAATCTTTAATTTCATCAATTAAGTTTGCATACTGTGCAAATGATTCAAATGATACTTCAATTTCTCCATCAGATAACATTTCAAGTAACGGCTTAATAATTGCCAATTTCTGTCCAGTATCCACTAGTTGGTATTGGAAAATTTTGTTGTTCTCATATTCACCGCTTAAAATTGTGTACCAAATTTTAACCATCGGTTTATCTTTCTTACTCATAGTAAGTTCAAGCTCAGATACTGCTACTTCATAAGTACCTGGGGGAACTTCTTCAAATTCTCCACCATTTTCAATTGCCTTTTGAGTATCCTCTTTTAATCCCTCTAAATCTGCTTCTCTATCATATTTGCTAAAATCGATTGCCATTGTTCTTATTCTCCTCTACGTCTTCTTCTAGTTTTAGTTTCTGTTTTTTCTAATTCTACTTCTTCAGTGAACGGGTTAACTACTTCATTTCCCTCATCGTCTGTTACTACAAATAATTCTTCTTCTGCTGGTTTAGTCTTACGTCTTCGTTTTGGTTTCTCCTCCACTACTTCTACCACCTCAACTTCTACAGTGTCTGGAATTGAAGTGTCTGGCGGTGTAGTTTCTTTCACCTCTTTAACTACTTCTTTACTTTTAACCCCATCTTGTGCTTCGATAAGTGCTTCTTTAAATTCATTCATATCTAGGTCGATTAAATCACGTTTAAAATTAAATCTACCACCACCAAAAGCATTATTTACTTTTTTTAGTTGTAATTTTCGTTTACCTTCTTCATCAACAAACGCCCTAACTGTTAAATCTACAGTACCACTTAATACGTTAGCTGTTTTATCATCGATATTAGGAGTAAAGATCGTTCTAGTATTTCCGTTTCTAAGTTTAACTTCTTCACGTTTTTCTTTTGAGATATAAACTATTTGATATCCTAAACCTTTTAATCGTTTCATTGCTAAATTGAATTCATCGCTAACTCTTTGCCAACCTTTACCAAAACCGCCGTCTGACTCATGCTCCCAATTATTTTTATCAAACACATATAATCGGCATAAATTTCGTAAATCTTCGATTAAATCTATTGCTATTGTTTCAAATGTATTCTCTTGCGTTTCTAAGCTATCAATAACTTCTATGAAAGTTTCCCAACCGAATTTAGTTTTAATTAAACGCCCCTCTTTTGTTTTCTCGTCTCTAATTAATACAAATGGGCTTTCGGTATTATCCGTATTACCATCAGTATTGATGAATAGTACATTGTCGAATTTATCAACAAACGTTGATTTTCCTACATAGCTATCAGCGTAAATCCATAAATCTGGTTTCGTATCTATAACCTTATCTCTCTTTTTATTATCTGGTAATTTAAACATATAATTTTCTCCTCTACAATATTCACAATGTGGATTATTACATTTTGGAAATAACCCCTTAAAATCTGTATTTTCTATTTTTTTAATAATTTTGAAAAACTCATCTACTTTTGTTTTGTTATATTCAACATATCTAATAAATGGTTGTTCTAAACTTGCTACAATTCTATTCCTAAAATTGTGTAAGTCTTCTGTTTTCTTTTGCTTAATAAAAGTTTTTGGTATAAAGATGTAACCTAAATCTTTTACTGGTTTATTGAAGATTTTTTCATAGTAGTATTTATAAATATGCAACTGCCTTGAATTTAAGTAATTTTCAACGTTATTTGAGTATTTAAAATCAAATATACTTACGCTACCGTCTTTATTGTGGATAACTAAATCGATAAAACCTAAGAAGTTATCTGTTGCTATTTCAACCTCGTATTCACAATTAAAGGCATTTAATTTTCTAATTACACGTTCAACTTGCACGTTCATTTTAATTAATTCATTAACATGAAGATCAGTTATTTTTGGAAAGTTCTCAAGGTATATTTTTTCAAAGTCTTGTCCCTCTATTCCACCGTGAACCGCACTACCTATTATTAACGGGTCATTAGCTTCAAGTTTAGGTATTGTTTCAATTTCAAAAATATACTTAAATTGAAAAGCATACTTGCATTGTTCAAATAATGAAACCCTTGAGTAACTATAGCGCATATACTCGTTTCACAAAGTCGTTCATTTCTTTTAATGTAGAATCAACTAACTTTTCTTTCAATTCCATTTTTCTAAGTGTTATTGAAGAACCACTTATTTTATGTAGTAAAAAGTTCATAGGTTCATATTTTGAAGTATCATATTCAACAAATACTGCTAGTTTGATACCATAAGCCGTTAAAACTGTAACGATATCTCCAGCTTTTAAATCATTAAAATCTGTGTAAAAACTATACATTTTATCAGTGTAATCTCCAAAATCTTTTTGTATTTGTACTCTTGCTTTATTCATTGCATAACTCCTCTATTAATTCTTTAAATTTTTCAAAACCACTAGGATATAGCACCATGGCAATTCCTCCAGCGTTTTTTATTTCTTCGATTTTCTTTAGTTGTAATTTGCTAGGCTTTCCCGTTTCACGTTTTACCTCAATTCCTAAAAAGTAACCATTGCAGCAAATTAATAAATCGGGTGTGCCTTTAATTCCAAAATACTCAGGGTTATATTTTAGGAAATAACAACCTTTTTCTTTTAGAAATTTCTTTATTTTGTTTTCAAATGCTTTTTCGCTCATCATTTTTCATCACTCCAACCTACCAGCCATGCTGGGTTAACATTGTATAATTTAGCTAGTTTCTCAACCATATCTAAGCGAGGTAAACGGTGGTTATTTTCAAATAACGATAATGAGTTTTGGTCTATAAACACCAGTTTACAAACTTCAACTTGTGTTAACCCTCTAGCTTTTCTTGCTTCCTTTAATCTGTTAATCATTTCAATGTAATTCTTAAACTTTCTGAGCGTTTTGTAACTTTTGGATAGTCTTCTAATAGTTCCGCATACGCTACTGGTTCTTTCTTTTGGAATGCTTTTAAGTCAACAGATATAACTTCACTAGGGTTAGTTACCATCACTTTAATAAAATCATTGTCGATTGATTTTACACCAGCTTCTAGCATGGCTTCTAATAGCTCACTTTTTGCTGCCTTAGATAATTCATCTAATTTTTTCTTTTCTTCCTCTAACAGTCGTAACTTTTTAAAATCTTGTAGGTATTTATTTTCGAATTCTTGTATTGAATAGCTCATTGGTATAATCTTCTCCTCTTTCTAATGCTTTATAAATATCTTCTTCTATCGAATCTTGAACAACTAACTTGTAATAAAAGCAAGGTTTCTCCTGTCCTATTCTGTGAATCCTTTTAATGCTTTGCATGTAGTCTTCACATTTTTCTGTTGGCGAATAAAAGATCAAGTGATTTGCCTTTTGCATGTTGTGTCCTTTCGCCCCTGCTTGATATTGCATAAGCGTGATTGAATTATCAGCGTTATTATAATTTTCTTTATCAACCAATTCTCCATTTACATAAGAAATTGGTCTATCTTTTGGTATGCAACTTTTAATTGCTTCTTTTTCGTGATTAAAATTGTAAAATATGATTAATCTTCCCTCAGTTGAGTTGATTATATCCTTTAATTTTTCTTTCTTGTTTTCGTTGTGAATACTTGCTAACCGTCTTAAAAATAACCTTTCTTTTAGTTGAGTATCTCCAACATATTCAACTTCGCCAAATAGCTTACTTTTAAATTCAACTACTGCATGCTTCACAAATTCCTTATAATATTTATCGTTTTTAACTTTCATTTCAATAAAGTTTTGTTTTGGCAGGTCAAAAACTTCTTCTGTTTTCATGAATACACATCCGTATTCCCTCATTTTACGTTTTAACCTGTCTACATTCTTATAAGGTTCACTTTTATTAATTTGATAAAATGTTCTTCCGAATCTTTTCAGTAAAGTTCTATTTAAAAATTGGTCGTAAAATTTGTTTTCTTTGATTTCCCAACCTAATAAATTAAGCTGTGTCCAAAGTTTCTCATACTTCCCACTAGTTGGAGTTCCAGATAGTAAGATCAGATTTTTAAATTTTAACTTCTGTACTGTTTTCGATATATTAGTTTTACTATTTCCAAGCACCGAGCTTTCATCAATAATTAGCGTGAATCCTGTTAGCTCTAGTAGTCTTTTATAATTATCGCGGTAGGTCTTTTCATAGTTAATAACCCCGACTTTCTCACCTTGATAATCGACGTAGTTTTTAAGTACCTTAGTACTCGTGATACTAAATACCTTGTTGGCGTAAAACTTTTCAAAATGCTCTGACCAATCGCTAACCTTTGAGTTTTGGCAAATTACTAGTATTACGTCGTTTTCATATAACTTAGCTTGTTCGCTAGCTACGAACGTTTTTCCGAGACCTTAACCCATATCTAAGTAATAAGCTACTTTATTTCTACCTTTAGCTTGTTTAATTGCTCTTTCTTGGTGTGGGTGCAATTTTACTTTAGACATTTTTCATCACCTCTTTTCACATTAGGTAAATTTGAAGTATAATTTCCGAATTTTACCGCATGTTTTATATTTTCACTTTGAGTACACCACTCTAAGTTGTTAATATTATTGTTGCTCCTGTTGTTGTCAATGTGATTAATATTAGGTTTGTTCAAAGGGTTGTTTAAAAATGCTTCAGCTACTAATCGGTGAACATATTTCTTTTTACATTTTCCGTTAACATCATATAAATTAACTTTTAAATAACCGTTCCCGTTATCGTAACTTGATAATTTTCGTTTTCTTCTTGAATTGTTGTGAACAATTGAATAAACATTTCCAAAAATATCAACTTCATATAAATTTTCATATCCAACAACAGCGACTCGCTCTTGGTGGGGGTGTAATTTAATCATGACCTAACGCCTCTTGTATCATTTTTCTAAAATACTTATATTTTAGTTTGTCTATGTACTTATCTACTGTCGGGTGGGCTCCGTAGAATTGATTAGCTATGCTACTTAATATCAATGAATTAACGTAAGTTTCGCACCTTTCATCTTTAATCTTTACAAGTGCCAAAATTTCTTCATCAATGTTAATTAACATTGTCTTTCACCCTTTCTTGGTATAACTTTGTTAGACGTTCTACATCAACACGCCATAAACGGGTGTTACCTCTTTCAGTTACCGCGCTAGTCTCAATTAATAACTTAGCGTCTCTTAGCTTGTTTACCGCGTCTGAAAAGTCTTGTTTACTTGTGAATGAATGCTTAAACCAATATTCAAACGCTATATCGAACGTTGTAGCACACCAATAGTGACCATTGTAAAAGTGTTCACCACGTTTCTCGTTAGTCTTACACCATTGATTAAATGTTGTTAACACGCTAGAAATTTTCATCCCGAAAACGGCTTTTAATCTTTTTGAATAAAATACTTTTTGCATATCGTCGAATACGTCGAACTCGACTGGTTCGGTCGGTCTTTCTTTCTTGATACTATTATGTAACTCTTTAACCTTAGCGTAGTTAGGTTTACTTGGACGCTGTCCGTTTAACCAAGTGTGTATAGCGTAACTACTAACCCCTAACTCATAAGCTAGACTATTATTGTTTAACTTGTAGTGTTTTTTAATATCGTTAATTATAGTTTCGAATGGTGTAATCATCTTATTTCACGTCCTTTACGAATGTACCGTCGATTATTTTGCCTGTGCGTTCTTTAATTTGGTTATACGCGTAGTCTATACACTCTACTAAAGTAAAGTTATACTCAACTGCTACCGAGTTTAAGAAATCAATGTAATTACTTAATATTTCCGGCGTGTTGTAACGTGGTGAATCCTCGTACACACAAGACAGGTATAATTCCCAATCATAAACCCTTAGTAAGTTTGTGTAGTGTTGCCAATGATATGAATCATATTCTCTAAACTCAACATTTTTAAAAATTTCATGTACTGGTAATCCGTGAATATCTGACGCTACTACTAGAGTTACATACACATCTCCTATTGCGTCTTTAATCTCAATATATGCTTGCGCGTTACCTTTTTCATATTTAGTAATAGCTTTTGTAAGTTCCGAGTTTTCTTCTCTTGACTTTTCAAGTTGCATAAAAACGTCCCCTTGTGTTAATAGGTTGCGTTCCTCCGCCCAATCTAAAATGTTTTCAATGTAATTGTAATGTTTCATATATATTTACCTCTTTTCTTATTCTTCTTCGTCCGGGTCGGGAAATAACTCTTTTCCTCTTTCGTCAAAATAAACGAATGTTACTCCGGTTATAAAAATATAAATTGACAGTACTTGCTCGTATTGGAATTTACTCATTAGTAACATGCAAATAGCTACTACCGTGTAAGTCCAATATAAGTTGTTAAATTTACGTCGTTTTATTTTATCCAATTATTCTCACCTCTAATCATTTCTAATTTTTCGGGATATTTATTGAAATAGTTGGTTAGAAACCTTTCTAAATTTCCTAACGCTATATTTGAGATAGGTGCGTCAGTTGTAATTGTTACTTTCATTCAATTCCCCCTTTTTTTGTTAACATTTGTTAACTAATAATTTAAAAAAAATATGATGGTATTTCTGAAATTGGTATTTGTAAAATCTTACAAGCTTTGTTTATTTCTTCGGTAGTCCATACGCCGTCGTCCTTTAATTTCTTGACTAAAGTAACATTAGACATATCCATGAGAATCGCAAAATTTATATTAGCTTTACAAACATCAGTAATACGTTTTTGTAGTTTCGCATGTTTATTGCGTGGTGTCATCTTCTCACCTCCGTTATTTAATTTTAAAAGTTAACATTCCTTAACTTTGTATCTTAATTATACAGTTAACTTTTAAAAAAGTCAATAGTTTTTGTTAACATTTTTTAACTTTTTTTGTTTACTTTTTTTCTTCATTATAATATAATATATATATCAAGCAATGAAAGGAGGAAAATTTAATGAAAGTTGCGACTACTAAAGACCGTTTAAAACAAATAATGCTGGAACGTAATTTGCGCCCTATTGATATTTTACGGCAATCTGAGTACTACCAAAAAGAAATGAATATAAAATTAAATAAAGTTAACTTGTCTCATTATATAAGTGGTAGAAACGAGCCAAATAAAGAAAAGGTTAGATTGTTAGCTAAAACTTTGAAAGTATCTGAACAATGGTTAAACGGTTTTGATGCTCCAAAAGATGTAGTGTTGACAAAATCGGAGTTGTACAAACATTTTGACATGGTTAATCAATCAGATAAAATAGCGTTAGATGCGAAATATCTCGAAGAAAAATATCCAACCGATATAATAATTGGAAATATCATTTCAAATTACGATAAACTCGAAGAAAAACAACGTCAAAGTTTGCTACAATATTCAGATATATTGCTGGAGTCAACTTATCAAAACGATACTTACGATATCGTAGCAACAATGTTTGATAACTCTATGGATCCGAAATATAAAACGGACGAAAGACTAATGGTAACTTTTGGATATGATTTTAAACACGGCGAAATATATTTGGTAGAATATGAGAAAGATATTTATATCCGCAAAGTGTTTTTTAACGAATATAGTATAAAATTAGTACCAGTCAACGAAGATTATCCAGTAATTACTGTTTCTCTACCGCTAGACGAACATTTTAAAATAATAGGTAAAATAGTAGGTAAAATAAAAACAAGCCCTTAATTAAGGGCTTGTTATCACAGTATATAGGTATATTATACCGGAAAGGACGAAAAAATGCAACGAGTAGCAATTTATGCTCGAGTATCAACTCAAGAACAAGCTGAAAATGGTAATTCACTTGATTTTCAGATTGAGAAATTAAAAGCATATTGCCAACTCCATGAATTTAAAATAGTTGGTGAATATGTAGACGCTGGAGTTAGTGGTGCTAAATCAGAACGCCCAGCGTTAAATAAATTAAAGAAAGATATTGATAAGATAGATATAGTATTAATATACAAGTTGGATAGATTATCCCGTTCAATTAAAGATACTATGTATCTTATCGAAGATTTGTTTAAACCAAATGATGTTAACTTAATTAGTTTATCTGAAAACTTTGACACCTCACAAGCGATGGGAATGGCAACTATAGGTATGTTATCCACGTTTGCACAATTGGAGCGTGAAACAATTAAAGAAAGAATGATGGCAGGTAAACAACAAGCGGTCAAGAATGGAAAGTATTTATCAATGGCACCTTTTGGATATATTAAAAAGGACGGTCAACTAATCAAAGATGAACGAACTAAAGATTGTGTTGATTTTATATTCAAGAAAATGCTTGAGGGAAAAAGTTTGAATGAGATGGTTAAATTATTAGAAGCGAACGGATATGAAAATATAAAAAAATGGGAGCAGGCTTTTATAGGTAGAATAGTAAAAAGTGTTCTGTACTGCGGCCACATGGAAGCATTGGGAATACTAGTTAAAAATACTCATGAAGCATATATAACGGAAGATGAACAACAACAAATAATCAATATGTTAGCAGACAGAAAAAGCCATAGTTCGAAAAGTGGTAGAAATAAAATACCAGTATTATTCCGTGGTCTTATCTCTTGTCCTTGTTGCCATCGCCGTTTAACTTATTCTAGAAAGCAAAGAAAAAGTGGTATAAAAGTAGTATTTTATAAATGTAACTACTGCATGCTGCGAGGTAAAAACTTTTCAATATCGGAAGGCAATTTTGAAAAGATATTTTTAAAATATCTGAAACATGATTTTAAAATAAAATTTGAACAAAAGGAAATTGAAAAGAAAGATTTTTCAAAAATACTAGATAACCTTGAAAATAAAAAATTTAAACTTCAAAAAGCGTGGTTAAATGAATTACTAACAGATGAAGAATTAGAAAGGTTACAAAATGAGGTTAGCGAACAAATTGAGTTAATCAAGAAAGAAGAAAATGAATATAATTTAATGGTTGAAAATTCGAAAAAACAAAATAACATTTCTGATCTTATGGTTAATTTTGAAAAGTTATATTCAGTAATGGATATTGAAGAAAAAATAGAATTTTTAAACACGATAATTAAAACTATAAAAGTTAGCATAACAGCAACTAAAGTAAAAACTCAAAGGCGATATATATTCAATATCGTTGATATTATTTTTAAATAAAAACGCCCCCCTCTTACACAAGTGTTTTCGAGCTTAACAGTGGAAATTTTAAGATTTGTTTATACTTCTTAGCTTCATCTAACCCAAAGGCAAATTCATGGTTCCCTACAGCCATAGCATCGTAATTCATTTTGTTTAAAATTTCCGCACGAGTTTCTCCTTTAGTTGAGTTAGAGATAGGTAAACCTTGGAAAGCATCCCCTGCATCTAAAACTACTGTTGTTTGATCTTTTTTAGCACGCTCATTTTCAATTACTGTAGCTAATTTTGCATCCCCAACAACTGATGTAGTTTTATCACGACCTTTTTCTTCTACGATACGCCCATGAACATCATTAGTATGAACTAATACTAAATCTTTTTCAGTTG
>QWCL01000248.1_pt1 | contig 22459 bp, 17 predicted proteins | sample 1972551 | NCBI WGS metagenome assembly QWCL01 (sample SAMN09866709, study PRJNA288562) | Human oral metagenome isolate term2_saliva, whole genome shotgun sequencing... | isolation source: mouth | host: Homo sapiens | place: USA: California
TTCATCGGTCAAAGCAAAGTCCCATACCTGCTGAATGTTCTCAACGAAGTGGAATTGAAGACCCTTACGATAAACCTCAGGAATCTCCTCAACGTCCTTCTTATTCTCTGAACACATCACGATATCAGTAATTCCTGCACGTTTTGCAGCAAGTATCTTCTCCTTGATACCACCCACAGGAAGAACCTTACCACGTAAGGTTATTTCGCCTGTCATAGCTGTGTTCTTACGCACCTTGCGCTGTGTGAGTGCTGAAGCAATACTTGTCGCAATTGTTATACCAGCTGAAGGACCATCCTTCGGAGTTGCTCCTTCTGGTACGTGGATATGGATGTTCCACTGTTCGAAGATGCGATAGTCTACGTTCAATGCGTTGATATGTGCCTTGACATACTCCAATGCAATGACAGCAGACTCCTTCATGACGTCACCAAGGTTACCAGTCAGGGTTAACTTACCTGCTTTACCCTTAGAAAGTGAGGTCTCAATAAAGAGGATCTCACCGCCCACACTGGTCCATGCAAGACCTGTTACCACACCAGCATATTTGTTGCCCTGATAGATATCACGTGTGAAAGGTGGCTTACCTAACAAGTCCTCTAATTTATCTGGTGTAATCTTCGTATAAGGAAGTTGCTTATCCATTGCCTGCTTGAAAGCCAACTTGCGCATAGCTTTGTTGATTTGCTTCTCAAGTTGACGCACACCACTTTCGCGAGTATAGCTTTCAATAATCTTCTCTAACGTCGCTTTCGCAAACTTTGGCTTCTCTTCTAATTGGTCTAAACCTGTGTTTTCGAGTTCTTTTGGTACGAGATGGCGCTTTGCTATCTCAACCTTTTCTTCCGTGATATAGCCTGAAACCTCAATAAGCTCCATACGGTCGAGTAGTGGACGTGGAATAGTATTGAGGTCGTTTGCCGTAGCTATGAACAATACCTTTGACAAGTCATAGTCCATATCCAGATAATTATCATGGAAAGCGTTGTTCTGCTCAGGGTCGAGAACCTCCAATAAGGCTGATGAAGGATCACCGTTAACAGTGTTCTGAGTAACCTTATCAATCTCGTCAAGGATGAAGACTGGATTTGATGAGCCTGCCTTCTGAATATTCTTGATGATACGTCCAGGCATAGCACCAATGTATGTCTTACGATGTCCTCGGATTTCTGACTCATCATGGAGGCCACCTAATGACACACGTACATACTTACGCTTCATAGCTTCCGCAATACTCTTACCCAAACTGGTCTTACCAACACCCGGAGGACCGTAAAGACAGAGGATTGGTGACTTTAGATTGCCACGCAACTGAAGGACGGCAATGTATTCAAGGATACGTTCCTTCACCTTGTTCATGCCATAGTGATCTTTGTCAAGAATACGTTTTGCACGCTTCAAGTCAAGGTCGTCTTTGGTATATTCATCCCAAGGCAGACTAACCATTGTGCGCAAGTAGTTTACTTGTACACTATAGTCAGGACTTTGTGGATTTAATGTTTCGAGTTTGTCTAATTCCTTTTGGAAAACTTTAGCAACCTCTTCTGGCCACTTCTTGTTCTTTGCCTTCTCAAGCAACTCTTTCTTGTCAGGTGCAGAATCGCCATCCCCTAACTCCTCCTTAATATTCTTAATCTGCTGATGCAGGAAATATTCGCGCTGCTGCTCATCGAGATCTTCACGTGTCTTAGAGCGTATGTCTTGGCGGAGATGCTGGAATTGTATTTCACGATTTAGCACCTTCATCAATGAGAATAAGCGATCCTTGATAGAGTTCTCTTCCAACATTTGAATCTTGTCAGTCACAGGGAATGGCATTGTTGAGCAAATATAATTCACTGCAATGACAGGATTATTAATGTTGTCAAGTGCGAATTGTGAATCGTCTGGAATGTCGTCACTACCATGGATATATTCCTTTACGACCACCTTCATGTCTTCTACTGCTGTAGAAAACTCTTTGTCCTTTTCTGGCTCAGCCTCTTCTGGTATAGCCACAGTGTATCCTTTCATGTAAGGTGTTGTCGTTGTAATCTTCTTTATCTTACATTTGCCAAGACCTTGCAATATCACTGTGCGGTTATTACCTTCGTAATTACCAGGCATATCAAAGGCACGAACGAAGCGTGCATAGATACCTGTCGTATAGATGTCGTCCTCCTGAGGCTCGTTAATGTTGCTATCTTTCTGACTGACAATCGCTATGATTGTGTTTGGATTCTCTTCCAAGTGTCTAACAAGTTCTAATGTTGGCTTCCTTCCAACGAGGATAGGGGAGAGAATCCCAGGGAACATAACGAGGTTACGGGTTACGAAAACGGGTATCTCGCCGTCGACCTGTATGTCTAACTTAGGCATATCACCCTCGTAATCAGTAATCATTTGTATAGAGCTATTTTGTTTCATAAAGTTCTTTTATACCTACTTTTAGCTTGCAAAGGTACAAAATAAAACCGAAAGACTGAAAGAATAATTGTGCTTTAATTGGCTCTCTCGTAAAAAGACTGGTTTATATGCGTGAAGAGATGGTGGTTAGGATGAGTTGCAATGTAAATAAGAAAAACTGTTTTTCGGGGCTTTAAGCTTGCTGTTTGATATGGTTAAACAGCATACGTAACAACACATAAGCTCTTTGAGATAGATGATAACGTTTTTACCTTATTGTCTATCTATTTCATGCCTACTTGATGTAGAACTCTTGTGTAATATTTTGATACCATTCTGTGCGTGTCCCCTTATCGGTGGTCAGCACTTGTTCTTCCGTCTCACATTGTTTAGTAGCGTCCTTCCTAAATTCTATTAAGCAGCGTTTAGCTGGTTTTGAAGATTTAGTCTTAATGTTTACAAGCTTCAATACTGATAATCCGTTAAATATAGCTTCTGCTTCAAGTATATCTTTGTTGTCGTAGGGAATGATAATGGAGAGCGTCCCCTTTGATTTAAGGAGTCTTTTGGCGTGATAAATAAGTTCTTGTGGAGAGAGGGAGTCGGCATGTCTTGCAGTCGTTCTTGACTGTAAAGGATTTTTTAATGAGTTGATGAAATATGGCGGATTACAGACGATTGCATCATAAACGCCCTCAGTACAGGTTTCATGACATAGCTGATAGTCTTGTAGACAACAATTGACAATGTTTATTCTATCGTTGAACGGAGATTGTGAAACGTTAAGCTGAGCATCCTCGAAAGCTCCTTTGTCTATCTCTATAGCGTCAATGTCGGCTAAAGGAAAACGTTGAGCCATCATGAGAGCGATGAGTCCTGTCCCTGTTCCGATGTCAAGAATCTTCTTACCTCCTTGTGCCCAAGCTCCAAGCAATACCCCATCTGTCCCGACCTTCATGGCCGTGTGGTTGTCAACGATATGGAATTGCTTAAAAATAAAGCCCATGTGCCTTGTTATGGAGTTTCTATATATTTAGTTTGCGAAGCAGATTCTTATTGATTGCCTGTACTTTTCTACTTTGTTTGGTAAGGTCTTGTCTCATCAAGTCAAAGTTGTAGAATATCTCAGAAAAGGCTGTTTGTAACATATTTGGTTGTCTACAGTCCTTCCCACCCTTAGGGTTAACAATGATGTTTATGCCTTTAGGGACAATAGAAATATCCACATCTGCACTTGATGTAATAGGGTCGCCATCATAGTGAATGATACCTTCGCTCTTACGATGTATGTGTATATGCTTGGATCTGAAGGTCTTTATCTTCAGATTCTTATCTAATGTCTTGTTGAAAAGTTCTATGGCAACTTGTGGCGCATCAATGAGGTCGAATGGTTCCATTATGATAACATCTAACAGTCCGTCGCTCATTGATGCCTGAGGAGCGATGTAGGCATTGTTACCATACTGTGAGGCATTGGCTACAGAGACGAGGAAGGCCTTATAGCTATGCGTTCCGTCCTCATCTTCAATGACGTAAGTTTCAGGCTCATAACGCAATCCCTCCTCAAGAACCTTCTGCATATAAGTGATAGGACCACGTTTCCCAGCTTCTGCAAACTTCATAGAAATGAATGCATCGAAGCCCATTCCGCAGGTGCAGAAGAATGGATGTTCGTTAATGATACCGTAGTCAAGTTTCTTAATATCGCAGTAGTTTAGAATGTCAATACATTTCTTAAGGTTCATGGGTAGGTTTAGATGTCTGGCAAGTCCATTGCCAGAGCCACACGGAAGGATGCCCATTGCCGTGTCTGTTTGGGTCAGTGCTCTTCCAACTTCGTTGACAGTACCATCTCCGCCTACAGCAACAACAATATCAACACCATCCTTTGCCGCTTCCTTTGCGAGCTCAGTTGCATGGCCAGCATAACTTGTTTCTGCTATGCAATAGTCAAACCTATCTTTATCGAGCCGTTCTTCAATAAGGTCAGGTATGCCTGCTTTACTGACTGTACCCGATATTGGGTTTAGGATAAAAGTTATTTTTTTCTTATTCATTGTGCCAAATAATCAGCGCATAGTTTATTTGTACAAAGATACATATTTGTTGTTTATATCGAGGAGATTAAGAGAGTAAAAATGTTTAAAAACCACTTTTCTAATCAAAAAGACTTTTTTGTCATTCTAAATTAGTATCTTTGCAGCCTGAAAATAATATTTAAGTAGTCATTGACTACACCATATTAAAAAATAATGGGACAATTACAAGACAAGTACAAAAGCTACCGCGAGCCGCAAAAGTTTATGGAGGCAGGTGTCTATCCATACTTTCGTGAGATTACAAGTAAGCAAGGAACAGAAGTAACAGATATTGATGGCAACAAGATTCTTATGTTTGGTTCTAACGCCTATACGGGTTTACCAAACGATCAGCGTGTGATTGATGCTGCTCATCGTGCTCTTGATAAGTATGGTTCGGGGTGTGCTGGAAGTCGATTCTTAAATGGTACGCTCGATCTTCATGTACAGTTAGAGAAAGAACTTGCTGCTTTTGAAGGTAAAGATGAGGCGCTTGTTTTCTCAACAGGCTTTTCTGTGAATGCTGGTGTTCTCGCTGTGGTTGTGGGACGAGGTGATTATATCATCTGTGACGACCGCGATCATGCGAGTATTGTTGATGGACGTCGTTTGAGTTTTGCAACTCAACTGCGTTACAAGCATAACGATATGGAGGATTTGGAGCGTATTCTCCAGCGTCTTCCAAAAGAGGCTGTTAAGTTGATCGTCGTTGATGGCGTCTTCTCTATGGAGGGAGACCTTGCTAATCTCCCTGCAATTATAGAGTTAAAGCATAAGTACAATTGCTCTGTTATGGTCGACGAGGCACACGGATTAGGTGTCTTTGGTCGTCAGGGTAGAGGTGTTTGCGATCATTTTGGGCTGACTGATGAGGTTGATCTTATTATGGGTACCTTCTCAAAGAGTTTGGCTTCTATCGGTGGTTTCATAGCAGGTGATAAGGATACCATTAACTATCTTCGTCATACTTGCCGTACTTATATCTTCTCTGCAAGTAATACTCCATCTGCAACAGCGGCTGCGTTGGAAGCTCTTCATATCTTGGAGCAGGAGCCAGAACGTCTGGAGCAGTTATGGAAGGTTACAAATTATGCATTGAAACGCTTCAGAGAAGAAGGCTTTGAGATTGGTGATACAGAGAGTCCGATTATTCCGCTCTATGTACGTGATATCGAAAAGACTTTCATTGTTACGCGATTGGCTTACGAGGCTGGCGTATTTATCAACCCTGTTATTCCTCCTGCTTGTGCTCCACAAGATACGTTGGTACGCTTTGCGTTGATGGCTACTCATACTGAAGAGCAGGTTGAACGTGGCGTTCAGGCGCTGACAAAGATTTTTAAGGAACAAGGTATTATAAAATAAGATACTAATAGATTCTGATAAAGGAACTATAATTTAAGAACGAAGAGGTTATTCTTATTGAGTAAACTCTTCGTTCTTTTTTTTATACTATATATATAAGGTGTAAATGCTTCGATAGGATTACGTCTTATGGTTATCTCTCAGTGGCATGTACGATAGGATTTACATCTATATTATGTGTAGGACGATAAAATGCAAGTTGTGTTCTTTATGTTTTGTTAGTTCTCATATATGTTTGCTATATGTACTATACTGTCTGTTGTTATGGTAGAAACGATTCTATTTACTCATTATTTACCTATTTTGTGAGGCTTTCCTACTTTTTGTGTTGAGTCTTGATATAGCTGGAGTTGAAGGCGAAATATAACGTGTGAGTACTATTCGTAGTTATTATCTCCTTGCAGGAATGATAGTCAGTTGTTGCCTATAGTGGACTGAGAAAGCAAACTACGAATTGCACGAATTAAGCTAATACGAGGGTAATAAACTTGAATAACACTGGCTGCATAAGATGGAATGCTGTTGTGACAAGCTGACAACAATGTAAAGAAGATAAAAACTGATATATTGAAAAACCATTACATAGAACAACGTTGAATACTCTCAAAAGACGAGTGTAATGTCTATTAATTACGTGCTTATAACTTACAATAAATCAAGTTGTTACGAATAATGTTTGAGAACATGCTCTTCTTGCCTCAAGAAGGGCGTTTTCAACATGCAAGAAGAGCATGTTCTCGAACGAAGAAGGGCCTTTTCTTATATCACCTCAGAACCTTGCTTGAAAGAATAGGGGAGTGGTTTATAAAACATCTCTACAATTTTTGCTATCATGTATAGTGTTTCTTCTTACGCTATCAATCATTCTGTGGGGGCTTCTCGGAGAGTTTTCTTCAAAGAGCAATAAGGGGTTTTACATATAAGTAGCGGTTGCAAATCGTTGGATTTACTTCCTCTTCGAGACAACATGTGCTGATTAAAGGGAACAGGAGAAGAGGAAAGTAGCCACAATGAAACTCTTGTTGGAGGATAATAAAAGGTCATTGTTAATCGTATAGTTCCACTTGTATGGGTAATATCAATCATTATTTCCCTCTCAGCAAGGATGGTTGACGAGAGAAAAATTAGTAGTTGAGGTGGGGGAGGGGTAACTTCTTCTGACCTTATAAGCTCTATTACGCCACATATCTGAAGCATAAACCTAATCATTATACTCTAATTTTATTTGGAAAGAAGGGCGGTCTGTTCGTTAGATCTTAGTAGATAGGTTAGGAAAGGACATTTTTTTTAGTTTACATGGATATAGAGTGATGCCTTTATTATAGTTTGATAATCAATAGTTTATTTAATATTAGAGCAGAGAAAAGTTAACAGGTTAATGCAAAAGCATTAATTTTTCTTGAAAAAAAACGTAGAAAAGTTTGGCAGTACAGAAAATATATAGTACCTTTGCACTCGCAATTCGGAAATGAGTTAATCATTAAAGAAAAGCAACGGGGCGTAGCGCAGCTCGGTAGCGCATCTGGTTTGGGACCAGGCGGTCGCAGGTTCGAATCCTGTCGCCCCGACTTTTGTCTAACTCTTTAGAGAAAGAGAGACGTTAAATGCGGCAATAGCTCAGTTGGTAGAGCACGACCTTGCCAAGGTCGGGGTCGCGAGTTCGAGTCTCGTTTGCCGCTCTTTGATATTCTGAAAGATATATAAGCTCTTGCTTTTAGTATATGCCCAGGTGGCGGAATTGGTAGACGCGCACGTTTCAGGTGCGTGTGTTTCACGACGTGCAGGTTCGAGTCCTGTTCTGGGCACTTTTTTATTCAGAATGTCACGGACATGTTGGAGAGGTGGCGGAATTGGTAGACGCGCTACTTTGAGGGGGTAGTGAAAATTGTTTCGTGGGAGTTCGAGTCTCCTCCTCTTCACATAGAATAGTTTAGTAAGTTGTTATTACTTACCTTTTAATGCGGCAATAGCTCAGTTGGTAGAGCACGACCTTGCCAAGGTCGGGGTCGCGAGTTCGAGTCTCGTTTGCCGCTCTTTTAAAGAGAAACATACATAGCATTATCTTTATGAATTTATACTTACGATATTTCGATAATGAAGTATTAGTGCATAGCGTCGATGAAGCGTTAGATTTTCTAAGCTCAATTCCAGATATTCAGCTTACTCCAGAGTTGGAAGATGATATTAGAAATTATGCTTCTAATGATGTTTTCTATCCTAAGCGTTATAAGGTGCGCCCACGTGTTTATTTTATTGTGATTAAGACAGAAGCGGCTACGATGATGGACTTCAAGCAAAAGAAGGCGCTTCGCCCAGCTGTTGATGGTATGGCCCGCAAGGATAGTCCTGCTATCATGCATCTTAATGAAGAACGTGAAGGTTGGTATGAAGGTGAACTTGATTTCAAGCGTGTTGTTCTAATCCCTACTTCTGGTAAGCACGAATATCGCGATACACATTTTGTTGCACAGTGTAAGGCTGTTTCTGGATGGGATTGCTATAATCGCATTGTAGAGTACTTAAAAGACAGAGTTGACAATAGAAGTCAATTCCCATCAGCCAAAGGTAAGAATTTTAAGTTTAGATATTTAGGTATGTGGAAGTAATTCCACATTCCTTTTTGTTATTATGCTTTTATGAATAAAGTAATGTTGATTGGCAATGTCGGTCGTGAACCAGAAGTGAAGTACTATGATACCGACCAGTGTGTAGCTTCTTTTACGTTGGCTACAACGGAACGTGGATATACACTTCCTAATGGTACTGTTGTGCCTGATCATACGGATTGGCATAATATTGTTCTATTCAAGGCATTGGCTAAGTATGCAGAGAAATATATTCATAAAGGTGATAAACTCTATATTGAGGGGCGAGTACGTTATCGTTCTTATGATGATAAGAAGGGGATACGACGACATGTAACTGAGATTTATGGTGACAATCTTGAATGGCTTGCTGCGCCTCGCAAAGCGGAAAATGTGTCTGGTGATAAGACTGACGATAGGTCTGCTGATACCATAGATGAAACTAATTTACCGTTTTAATGGATAGCTTTTTAGTAGATTTTTCTTCTTATATAAGTGTTAATCCAATAGATATCAATGTTGTTGTTGCTATTCTGTTGGTAATTTTACTTCTTCTTTTGTCAGGTTTTGCAAGTGCATCGGAGATAGCTTTTTTTAGTCTTTCGCCTACTGATGTTGAATCACTTGACCCGGATAAAAGTTCTTCGGATAAGCTTATTGAACTGTTAAGGGATGATAGTGAACGTACATTGGCAACGGTGCTTATCACAAACAACCTTGTTAATGTGGCGGTCATCATGCTGTGTAATTACATCTTTGGCAGCTTATTTACATTTGGTGCTGAATGGTTGCAATTCCTTTGTGTAACCATTTTGTTGACTTTCCTTCTTCTTCTTTTTGGTGAAATTATTCCGAAGGTTTATAGTAGACGTAGACCATTGGCTTTCTGTAGAAAAGCTGTTAAAGGTATTATGTTCTTCCGTCGATTGTTCTGGCCTATAGAGACGATACTTTTGAAGAGTGGTGCTTTTGCTGAGAAGGTTATCCAAAAAGAAAATAGACAATTGTCGGTTGATGAACTTGAACAAGCCTTAGAACTAACAGATAAAGAGGAGATTAAGGACGAGCAGAGTATGCTTCAAGGTATTATTCGTTTTGGTGATGAGACGGCTAAAGAGATTATGACTTCTCGTCAGGATATTGTTGATTTGGATATTCGCTGCTCGTATGATACTGTATTGAAGGGTATTGTTGAGAATAACTATTCTCGTATTCCTGTTTATCAAGATAACCAGGATAATATACGTGGCGTACTTTATATTAAGGATCTCTTACCTCATCTTTCTAAAGGGTCAAACTTTAGATGGCAAAGTTTAATACGACCACCTTATTTCGTGCCAGAAACAAAGAAGATTGATGATCTCTTACGTGATTTCCAAGAGAATAAGGTTCATATAGCTATTGTGGTAGATGAATTTGGTGGTACAAGTGGTATTGTGACACTGGAAGATATCCTCGAGGAAATAGTTGGGGAGATTAATGATGAATTTGATGAAGACGAACGTAATTATACTAAGTTGGCCTCAAATACATATCTCTTTGAGGGGAAGACACTCTTGAAGGATTTCCTTAAGATTCTTAATCTCCCTGATGATGAATTTGATGATATTGAAGGTGATGCTGATTCGTTAGCAGGATTACTTTTAGAGATAAAAGGTGACTTCCCTGCAGTACATGAAGTCTTAATTTATAAAGATTATAAGTTTGAGGTCTTAGAAATAGAAGAGCGACGTATTAGTAAAGTAAAGGTTATAGTCTGTGGTGCGAATAACGAATGATGCTGAGGGCAAGGTAACTATCGGTTTGCTGGAGATTGATAAAGGGAAGCAGGCTGAGAAAGAAGGAGTACGTCGTATCCTAAAAGAAATCTTAGGCTTTGAAACACCTGTCTTACATAATGAGGATGGGAAGCCAATGGTCGAGGGATATCATATTAGTATCACTCATACTATTGGTTATGTCGCTGTAATTCTCTCTCGAAATTATGAGGTTGGCATTGATATAGAATACTTTTCTAATCGAGTTAATCGTATAGCATCTCGCTTTCTTAGGTGTGATGAAATATTTACAAATACTTTGGATACACTTACTGCTTGGTGTGCTAAAGAAACAATCTATAAACTCTTCTCTTCTGAACATTTGGCTTTGCAAGAGATTAAAGTGAATCCACAATTAAGAACTGTCACTAATCTTAGGCAGTGTCTTACTTTTGAGTTCAAATGTGAATGTACACCCAAGTATATCTTAACCTATACTTGGTATTAGTTTTATTTGTATTCTTTATTCCTTCGAAGCGTGAATGTAATGCTACAAAGAGCATTGTTTTATTACGAAATAACGCCTTTGTTGGTAAAAAATGTTTAAATAATTAGTATAATTAGACTAAATACTTGACTTTCGTTTCCTTTTTACTTACATTTGTACCAGCCATTTAGTGGATAACATAATATATTTACCAATTAGTCTAATTAATAGGAGGTATTTAACATGAAAGAAAACAAAACACATGAATTCTTCGAAGACTATGACTTCGAGAATCAGAATAGTCGGGAACACACCAACACAGACCAAACGCTTGGTGGAGAGATTTGGTACAACTAAGTTGTATACATATTAGGTTATATATGATATAATAAATAAGAGCGCACTTATCCTATTAGTTTAAGTGTGTTCTTTTTAATATGTTCATTATTCGTTTACTATAAAAAGAGGTAGTGCCTTAAAATGATACCTCCTCTCTTTTGAAGAAACTGTCAAAGTTCTCTTTGTTCGAATTATTTATCCTTTTTGCAACAGCAGTCGAGTTTTTTTGAAGAAGGCGGTAAGCCTTTTATGATGGACTTTTAATCCTCTTAAAAAAACGATTAACTCTTTCTTTGCAAACGGTCAAATCTATGTTTAAGAAATGGCCAAGCCTTTTGTGGTGGGTCATCACCACGCTTAGAATAATGATTAATCATTTGCAAGCATACAGGAAAATCAATGATTAAGGAATGATCATGCTTTTTATAGTGAATCATCACCACGTTTAGAATAATGATTAACCCTTTCTTTGCAAACGGTCAAATCTATGTTTAAGAAATGGCCAAGCCTTTTGTGGTGGGTCATCACCACGCTTAGAATAATGATTAATCCTTTGCAAGCATACAGGAAAATCAATGATTAAGGAATGGTCATGTTTTTATAGTGAATCATCACCACGTTTAGAATAAGTATTAACCCTTTCTTTGTAAACGGTCAAATCTATGTTTAAGAAATGGCCAAGCCTTTTATGGTGAGTCATCACCACGCTTTGAACTATGATTTACCCTCTCAACGAAAATACTCAACGATTTTGAAGAAAGAAGTCAATCCTTTTTTAAGAAAGAGCAGACCTTTTGGTAAAATCTATCACCCTTTTTTGTGAAAAGAGTTTACTTTCTTTTGCAAAAATAGTTGTTGCTTTATGACAAAACTATCGTACTTATTTTTTACAAAGATAATCGAGTTTTATGAAAGAGCTGGCAATGCTTTTGTAAAGACATTCATCAGTTTTAAAAAGTTAGTGGTTTTTTTACGGAAAGTGTATTGGGGGTTAGGAATAAAAAGAGGGAATGTGTTTATTTTGACACATTCCCTTTTTTATTTTAGAAATCAACACGCCAAACTCCTCTATCGAATACGAATGATTTGTTAGAATCATCGTTACTTGTCATTCGTAAAGACGTTGGATGCTTTGAATCATTGATAGTTAATGTATAAGTCGTAGGATTACCATTGGTGAGGAAGGTGTTAGCTATATCCTTCAGTCTAAAATTATTATAGAAGTTAGTGCCATTCTTCTCATCAGCTGTTTTAGTTCTCGTAATAAAACCAGAGATGGTTAGCTGATCATTTCCACTTACACTATAATTTACTTTGATATCTCCCCAGCCATTCCCAACGTAAGATGAGAAGCTAAGATAACCTGGCTTGTTACTAAAGAAGAGAGTTACAATAGCATTATTCTGACTTGTTGCGTATGTGGCTACATCACGCCAAATATTCACTTCTGTCGTACTACTATAAGTAGTATTAAATGACCAATCGTCGAGGAAAAGAGCTTCCAATGGAGTTGCTGCACGTGGACAAAGTTGTATTGTCTTGTCATTAACATCAAGCCATTTATCATCAGCAGAATAAGTAAAGCGGGTCATCTTCTTTCCATACAATGGACTCTCTCGAAGAATCTCCATACCTTCTTTTGTATAAATGAAAGGAATCTCTATAGTCTTGCCTTCTTTGCCGACGAAAGTTAACGTGTGATATTTCATTTCAACAGGATATGTCTCATTATCGATGATTAGATTATAACGCTCTGAGTACATTGCTGAAGTTGTATTCTTAACATCTGCGAAGAAGGTAGCCCACGTTAGGTTTTCAGGCATTGGAGTTAGAACAACACGATCTCCATGTTTACGACCTTCGAGGACGACACTATCTTTTGAACAAGACATCACACGGAACTCAAAATCGCCTTCAAAACCTTTGCCATTTTGTCCGATAGCCTTACCATTCAGTACTCCAACAGGATCAGAATACTTATGTAAAGCGCTATTAAAAGAGTCGAACGAAAGCAAAACTCCTTGTCCCTGTTGAATCTTATAATGCGATGTTGCCTTCACATTCTCTGTTTCTTCTTCACAGAAAACATTATTATCTGTTCCAAACTTACAGAGAATATTGTATCCACCGAAGCCGCCAGAACCTTGATAAGCCATTCGCCAGCCGTTAGGTGCCGAAGTCAAGATATCTTTTGTATTTTTGATAGACTCAGCAATACGTGCAGCTGAAGGCTTATTAAATGCATCTTCCACTTCTGGTGTGCAAGAAGCTACAAGTATAAATGCCGTTGTAGCTATTAATAACCTATATACATTTTTCATACTTAAATCTTAATTTAAAGTTTCCAGATCCAGACTATTAACTTCGCTTGCACGTCGCAGAACAATGGTACGTAGTTTATCGATATCTACACCCCAAGAGTCCTTTAGATAACTACGAATGATACTCAACTTAGCGAGAATTGCCTTCTTACCAGTTTCATCACCATTAGCAGCCACTGCCTGAGCAAGTCTTTTCTGCCACATTACATCAGTATCCGTTACATAACATGAGAACACTTCAGCGAAATCCTCGTTGTATTCGCTACTTGCATAACCTGTTACATAACCTTCTTTACCAGCATCTTCATCTTTTACGTTTACCCAATCAGCAGAGTGATACTCCTTAGTAATTGTACGGAAATCTGTAGAGTAATCCTTCAACTGCGTAAGGATATGTGCGAACTCATGATGCATTGTATGGAAATAAGCACGATTTAAATCGAAATCACTACCCGAAGCAAATGGATTCGTTTGTTCAATATATAGATGTGCAGGGTCTAAGTAATTTACTTGAAAGAGATTCACACGAATACCACCTTCAGCAAAACCAAGGACAATAGAGCCGTCATTCTTATGTTGAGCAGAACCAATCAGCTGAAACTCTCTAAAGCAATGTTGTTTAAGAAAGTCAGGTCCCATCAACTCGGTATATGCATCAAGCCACACGTGTTTGATAATCTTAGCCAAGGCAATAGACTTCTTAATGTCTGCAGGGCTAACATTATAGCCCATGTCACTATTCTGGTCAATATAAAGATAATTGAACCGAATGTTGTAAGGTTCAGTATAATTTTTATTTAACCACTTATCAAATGCTGTTGAGTCTGTATTCTCCTCTCGTGTAGGGAATATAGAGTTGTTCGCATCAACATCATCATTCGAACAAGCAACAGTCAATGCAGCTATTGCTGCGAAAAGAAATATTTTTATAGTATTCATACATTGTCCTCCCTTTTTTAATTCTCACGTGGATTAGGTTCCAGTCCAGCTTCGATTACATCAGAAGGTAATTGTAAAGCACCTCTGAGGTCACCCGATTTGAAGTAGACAGGATCTTCACCATCGATGAGGTGAGTTATTCTAATACCATAACGTTTGATATCCATAAATCGCATACCCAGTTGGCAAGTCTCTATACGTCGCATCTGTAGCAAGATATAAAGTAAGTTCGTCTGCGTCTCGTCAATTGAGAAGCCTTGTGGGTGCAATGCTTTCTTAAAGCCAAAGTCCGATTTATTCGTGATCTCTTCTGGAACCAAAGGTATTGTTGCTAAGAAATCATTCACTGATTGTAGAGTCAGTGTAGGACGAGTTGCCGTTACCACGCCATTTTTCTCTACATTAGGAGCACAGTGTGCATTAATCCATAGATTCATATCATTCAGTGCCTCCGTGTACTTCTTCAAGTGGATTTCCGCTTCTGCGCGAACAAGCAATGTTTCGTCAGCTGTGAGCACAGCATCGACAGTACGAATAAATCCTCTACTCCTTGCAGCATCAGTATACTCAAACTCATTAGACAAACGAGGGTAAGCAATCTGCTGGCTATTACCATAGAGTAAGTGCGACTCATAAAGCGTGTTATCAACAGAGCCTGCTCCCCATGGCATCTTTGTCCAGTAGAGTTCATTAAGAATAACATCGTAACCAGAATTAAAACGCTTATATCCTCCATAGAAAGTGGCAGCACCAGCAGAAGACACTGCTGTCTGTAGCATAAAGTTTGCATTCTCACTTGAGTTAATGTAAGCATCGTGAATAGCCCATCTTCCTCCGAGAGTCTTATAACGATAGACTGTGCGTAAGAGAGAAGCTGGCTGAGAGCCTAATGCTTTAGAAGCGTATTCAGCAGCTTTATCCCATTTCTGGTAATAGAGATTAAAGCGTGCAGCAAAAGCGTATGCAGCTTTCAGATTAAAGTGATATTTAGGTACTGTCATATAAGATTCGCTTACATGAGGTAACGCAGCTTCAATATCAGCATTAATATTCTCATAGAGTTCACGAAGTGTACCACGTGTATCTATTGAACGGTTAGGCTCTTTTGGATAAGGCAATCCGAGATACTTATCAGCTTTTGAGTCGTCATACGCCATACAGAAAGCGGTTGCGAGTCGGAACATTGACCATGCTCGACAGAGTAAGGCCTCAGCTTTCACAGCCTCAACATCGCCATCTTTTACCTTACTAAGGTCAGCAATAGCCTGATTAGCATTTCCGATAGCATAATACATCTTTCCCCAGACATGTCGTGGGTCATCGTTTCCTGTAGTATTCACGTCTTTCCAACGAAATAGTTGGTCTTGATTTGTTTGATAATTGAAAGTTTTTCCATTATCCATTACGTTATCACTACAATACTCCATCATATAATCAGTGGACCCATCAGGATAAGCTGACGACACCAACTGTGTAGCCTTTTCAAAGTTGTCTACCTCAGCTCGATCATCAGGCAACTTATCCAAGAAATCATTACAGGACGAGAATGTAAACAGTAATCCCACTCCTGCCAATAGAATATTTATCTTTTTCATTTTGTAGTTCTCCTAATTATATATGTTTGTATCAGATTCCGAGACGCAATGTCAGTGTGAGCTGACGAGGAACAGGTAGAGCCACACCACCTGCATTATAAAATTCAGGGTCCTGACCATTGAGTTTCTTATCAGAATAAATCAAGAAGAGGTTAGTAGCCTGGAGCTTTAAGCTCAATGAACTTAATGAAAGATGTCTTATCATCTGTACAGGGAAATCATAACTCAGTGATATTTCCTTCATACGAATAAAGTCTCCTTTGGCGATGCGCTCCGTTGAGTAGTTGTATGCGTTATAAGCACGATACAAATAGCCATCTTGCTGCAGCGATCTAAGGTCAGCTATAGCAGGGATATTCGTATGCTTCTCATCACCAGCCTCAGTCCATCGATTACGGAACTCTTTAGGCATCGCAGACATATCAGAATAGCTTGTGCTAAAGAATGGGTCAAGGCGTACCTTATTACCAAAAGCGTAAGTGGCAAAGATACTCAAGTGCCAGCCTTTATAAGAGAATGTGTTACCAAATGAGCCTGTAATCGTTGGATCCGTTGGACCCTCATAGACTAAGTGGTCGAGATTATAGCTTTGGAAATCCACACCACTTGTTGTAAGGTCGCCATTCTGGTTGATAACCTGTGGTATTCCATGCTCGTTAAGTCCCTTGAAGTCCCAAGAGAAAAGTGCACGATAAGGATAACCTACCATTGTGAAACCGCCTCCACTCACCATTGACATGATACGTGAACGGCTATCGAGGTCGGTTACACGTGTATTAACATGAGAGAAGATAAAGTCAGTTGTCCATTGGAAGTTCTTTGTCATGATGTTCTTACTTGAGATAGAGAGTTCCTCACCATGCGACTTCATACTTGCAACGTTAGCATATTCAGTAATTGTACCCTTCGTACCATTTGTTGTACGTGGACCAATAAGGTCGTAGTTATTACGTGTGTACCAGTCGAATACAACATTCAAGCGGTTATTTAAGAATCCTAAGTCTACACCAATGTTAAACTCATGTTTCTTCTCATAAGTAAGATCAGGGTTAGCAAAGTTCCAAATCTCTAATCCAGACTCTTTATCAATAGCAAATGGACGCCAGAAATTTGTACTTGTAATCATCACCTGTGAATTGGTAACAGCAGGTTTATCACCCGTCAGAGAGTATGACATACGTAAGGTAGCGTGTGTCATTGCACTCTTAAATGTCTTTTGGAACCATGGCTCCTCATGTGCATTCCACACACCTGACACGTTCCATGTAGGTAGCCATCGAGCCGTGCGAGCTTTACCGAGTCGGTTACTTCCTTCATAACGAGTTGTAAAGTTGGCAGCATAACGCCCCTTCCATGAATAGTTTGCTGTACCGAAGAAAGACACGTCACGGTTGTAGCTATTAGAGAGACTATAATACAACATATTCTCTTCTACAGCATGCTTGAAGTAATGATAGTCGTAATTAGCTAAGAAACCTAATCCGTACTGCATACCCACACCTTCAAAGAAACTACGGTTACGTTTTGTATTGTTAATCTCCATACCTCCATAGAGGTTCAAGATATGTTTCTCGTTGAATACATCATTATAGCTTGCCGTTGCACGGAAGTCCCAGCTATTCATGCGATACTTTGTTTCGTCATAGAAACCTCCCTTAGGTAATACAGAGTATTTCAAAGAGTTAGGCTGGTCTGGATCAAGATACAACCAAGGGTTCGCATTGCGAATAGTAGCGTCGTCCATAGCGCGATAAGCCATAGCCATGTTAGAGCCTTCACGAATCTGGTAAGCTTGAGAAGTGATAGAATACTTATATGCACCAAGGAGAGCGATTTGTACCTTACTGATAGGTTTATACTTCAATTCTGCTTGCATCTTCAAATCGAGAACATCAAAGTCAATGAAATTATTTGCTAACTCATGATGTATATTAAAAGGTGCATAGTTGCGAACATAGAAAGTATTTGGATCTAAGGCACGTGAGGTGTTAATAGCATAAGAATAAGGATTGATGTCAAAGCCACGATTTACCTCACCCGTTACCACGTTTACATCTTGATTAACTGAACCAGGAGCACGTTGCTTACGATATGAAGTGTTACCAATAAGATTTAAGGAAACTTTCTTACTTAGGTTATAGTTTGCATTGACAGAGTAAGTCATACGACGAACCTTGCTCTGCTCAGTCCATCCTGGGTCATCCATGAATGAGAATGATGTATAATATTGAGCTTTCTCCGTACCAGATGACATAGAGATAGAATGGTTCATAGAGACAGAATTGCTGAAAAGCTCTTTGAACCAGTTGGTATTACGCATCTCTGCTTCACGAAGATAATCATTAATTGCAGTTGGGTTATTTGCAATACCAAATCGTCCGTTAGTCTCATCGTAAGTATTCAGCAGCGTGTACATCTTACCGTAGATACCACTTGTGGCTGCACGCATCGTGCGTGAAAAGGAGAATAAGCCATCAGCAGCCATCTCTTTATAAATACCCATTTGTTCCTGTGAGTTCATGATATTAAATTGTGAGTAGCTTGGACGCATACGCATCGTGAACTCACCGGTATAGCTAATACGGTTATTACCAGCCTTACCTTTCTTTGTTGTCACAACAATCACACCACCCATGGCACGTGCACCATAGATAGATGTTGCAGAGCCGTCCTTTAGAATCTGGAAGCTTTCGATGTCGTCAGCATTTAGTCCTGCAATAGCAGAAGAGATAAGTGTTGCAGCATCTCCTGATGACAAGTTGTCGGCATTGACCTCTGTTACATCTTCCATGATGACACCATCAACTACCCAAAGTGGTTTTGAGGAACCATAGATAGAGGTAGCACCACGTACACGAATCTTCGGTGCCGTACCGAATGTTCCTGACACGTTTTGAACACTCACACCTGCCGCACGACCTTCGAGCGAACGACTCACGTCTGCCATACCATCGAGTTTTGCTTTTGAAGCATCAATCTTGGTGGCTGCACCAGAGAAGAGTCGTTTGTCTTGTTGGGTCATACCCGTTACGACAACTTCCGTAAGCTGATGGTCGTCATTGCTTAGGGCAACCTTCATGCCATCTTTAGGCGTAAGGGTCTGTGTGACCATACCAATGTAACTGACTACGAGTTTCTTTCCTGCAGGGACATCGATTGAGAAACGGCCGTCTATATCAGTGACAGTACCCGTCGTAGTACCTTGTACCATGACAGACGCACCGATGATGGCTTCTCCATCTCCCTGAGAAACTACGGTTCCATTAATCTTTGTCTGTCCGAATGCTGTGCCTAACGACAGGATCAGACCAAACAAGAATAGAGCAATTCTTTTTTCCATAGATCTCTTGTGATTATTAAAACATTTTTGAATAACTGTCTTGTTAAACTATACGTATTTTATTCTTCGCTGAAATCTTATATTAGAATAGGTATATAAACTTTAAAAGATTGTTTAGGTTCTACAATAGATAAAGAGTATTACGTCTATTGGCCACAAAGATAAATATTATTTATTGAGATTGCAAACTTTTTTTGTCCTATATTACATTTTATATTAAAATTTCCTTTAATTCCATAACTGTATACTTCGTTTCTCCTTAATAAAAGACATGTTTTTTTGAGTGAAAGCCCTTTTGTTTCATTCAAGAATTAAAAATGTAGTTGACTCCTACTTTTGTTATTCTACGTTTAACACTATCATTATAATTTCTTGCCGTCAGTGCACTCTTTGCTATGTTTCAGCTGTGGATTTTGTGTCCTACAAATCTTAGTCCTTCTAAATGGTTTTTACTTTAAAAAGTTCTTTATTTATAATGAATGGTAGAGCATACAAAAGTAAGAAGGGTTATGTTTCAAGCTCTTTCCCTTCTCCATTATTTCCCTTCAGTTGGTGATAGTAGGCGTGGAGAAGAGTAGGAGCAGAGTCCTGTAGATTGTAGGGGTGAGTCTAATAGGAGACGAGGTGAAACTAATTCTTTTGCTCTATACATACAAAGTCATGTCGTGCTTAACCCTGTCCGACATCTCCTTTCATTCAGAAAAGGGTGGGGGAGAGAGTGATTATCTTATCTTGTTGTCAATATTCTTTGTACCTTCAAATCATACACATGCCCATTGAGCAAATAGAAGAGGCTTAATTAGATTGCAGAACATGCCGTTCTTGTGTGTTGAACACGCCCTTCTTGGAGCAAGAAGGACACTTTCTTTAATGCCTTTCTTAACCTATTGATTCTATGTATGTTATAAGCGCTGATTTAATAACCATTATACCCAATCTTAAGGATTTATCATCCTCTGTTTTATAAAGCTTTTTAACTCCTCTTAGCGATATCTTTGGCATATAGAACAATTATCTTGATACGTTTATAGAGATTTAAGTAAATGTAGTAGGAGATATTCCTCTCGCAGAATAAAACAAAGCCTCGCGTGTAAAATCATTTCTACTACTGAACTCTATGAATGCCCGAACGAATACGGCATACTCAGGCTCTTTGGACGCAAGCGCATAGAATAAACATTCTACCTGTCAATTGTACGGACGATTTATCTATTTAACCATAGAGAAATAGATAAATCTTACCTTCGTCCAAACGGTCTATCGTTCGAACTATCTATTTATCGAACTATCGGACGATCGATATGTCGAATTGTCGAACTCTCGAGAGTTACCTGCTTTCATTTTCGTTGATATGAAACGAATCGGCACCTCTTCTCATTGCCGCAATCATACCATTCTTATACAGAACATAAGAGTTTTTCAGCGACAGCTCCAAATCTGATAAGGAAAGCTACCAGCCTTTGCGCTTAAAGTTTATGAGCTTTCTATGAAAAGCTTATAAGCAATCTACAAAAAGCTTATAAGTAATCTGACAAAAGCTTATAAGTAATTCACAAAAAACTTATAAGTTTTTTGCTAAAAGCTTAAGAGCTTTTTGGCGAAAGCTTAGGAGTTTTTCAGACTGACAGACTAACTTCTCTTCCTTCTATTTCCTTGCTTTTCTGCGTTGCTTTGTTCAATGTAGTTCTACGCTTATCTTTGCACACAACTATAGTGGCAACAGACTGTATATGAGTTTGTTTGCCGAGTAACAATAATGTAATCAAAACAAAAAGAATGCAATGAAACTCATCATTATCGACCGCAAGGCATGGGAGAAGCACTGCTCCGACTTTGCAGACTTTGTCCATCGTATCGAACAACTCATCGGCAATCCGCCCGAAAAGGACGAATGGCTCGACAACGAAGCTGTATGTTGCAGACTCAAAATCAGCAAGCGTAAACTGCAATCATACAGAGATATGGGTAAAATTCCTTATTCAATGATTGGGTACAAGTGTTATTACAAGGATAGTGACATCACGGATTTACTGAACGCATAAAGTGAATGAACTATGGCGAGAACGAAATCATTGCACAGCAAGACCCTCAAATGCAGATGTTTTCTCAGTTGATGGAGGGCACATTGAAGAAGTTGGAGCGTTATTGTTTGGCGGCTCGCCCTATGCTTGGCGGAGAGGTTTACCTCACGGGTGAGGAAGTTTGCAGCCTGTTACGTCTGAGTACCCGCACACTTCAGGACTATCGGGACAGCGGAACGATAGCCTACTGCAAAATTGGAGGCAAGATAATCTACAGGCAGAGCGACATACAAGCCATGCTCGAAGGGCACTATTACCCAATACGCAAAAAGGAAGGCTAACAAGGCAAAACGTGTCGTAAGAAGTCATAACTTAAGTCAAGGGTATGGTCAAGAATAAAGTAAATCAATAAGTCAGCTGGTCAGTAAGTTAGTTTTAACTCAGGTCAAAATTGACTCACTGACCAAACTACAGACTTAACTCAGTCGACAAGTTGATAAATCAATAAGTCAATAAGTCATGAAATCGATAAGTCTGAACTTTGGTAAGGAAATAGCAGGAGGTAATATCAACAGTAAAAATATCATTTCTTTATACTGGCAAGATGTGTCTTTGTACCACAAATTGCCATTTGTACCACAAAGACCCTTGCCCCAAATGGGGGATTACATCACTCCAAAGTCGTGATTAAAAAGCAATGAAAAAGCAGAAACAAAAGAAGCCAGACGGCAGATGTGCCACCTGCCCACGATGGGACAGATGGCACATCAGAATATCTAATTCCGAAGACCAGCAGAAGCTTATCAGACTCTACCGCAAGTCGGGAGCAAAAACGAAAAGTGATTTTGTCCTGGCAAGACTTTTAGGTGAAGCCTTTAAGGTCATCACCCAAGATCCTGCAAAAGAACCTTACTTGGTGAAACTATCAGAAGAGTCTGATTACACTCTCTTTTGCTGAACCTAAATAATCATATACAATAACATTGACATGATTATCACTATTCACAATTCAATCATAAATCCCAAGAGAAGAGTATAGAATCCGCTTCACACTTTGATAGTACGATATCAACGCTATTATATAATTTTTTAATTTGAGAAGGGCTGTTACTACTACTATTGTAATTTCTTTTAGCTGTATGATAGATGTATTCCCATTTCTTTTTTTCGAAATAGTATGTAACAGTCAAAGATTCTCGTATACTTCCATCTATCGTCATATAAGTTTTGCCTCCCAAATATATATC
>QWCL01000711.1_pt1 | contig 22280 bp, 20 predicted proteins | sample 1972551 | NCBI WGS metagenome assembly QWCL01 (sample SAMN09866709, study PRJNA288562) | Human oral metagenome isolate term2_saliva, whole genome shotgun sequencing... | isolation source: mouth | host: Homo sapiens | place: USA: California
GGAGTATAATACCTGTTTCTTCTTCTAACTTTTTTAGCTTATCAAAGGCTGCATCCCATTCATAGTCAGTCATAAGTTCATCACGACCATTGTAATAAGCGTCGGATGCAGCATTAAGTTGATTAACAAGTGATTGTATCTCTTTATTCATTGTTTTGTTTGTTGATTGACGATGGTAAATCGTACTAAATGAGTATAGGTAGAAGCAGGTAGTGGAAGATGGCTGATTTTATTTCCAAAGCTGTTTGATGAGTGCCGCATCAGCCTCAGTCCAATCGAGTTTTGAGAACTCTTCTGGTTTCAACCAGCAGGAATCAATATGTTCGAGAAGCTTAAAATTATTGTCATGTGCCATACAGTCATAGGCAGTAAGGCTGATTGAAAAGTCTGGATAGTCATATTCAACACTCCCAAGTTTTGCTCCGACATAGATGTTCCAGTCCATTTCCTCAAGTATTTCACGACGCAAAGCCTCGTGATCACTTTCTCCCTCATTGACTTTGCCACCTGGAAACTCCCAATGTTCAGCAATGTAATTAGGACCTTTACGCAATCGCTGTGTACATAGAATCTTATCTCCGTCATGAATAACAGCGCAGACAACGTTGAGATGTTTCTTTTCCATAATTTTATCTATCGTTCGGTTATTTTCGACCTCTTACTTCTTGCTTTATTTGCAAATATACTACAATTTGCCAAATAAGTCTATCTTTCTTAGAATTAATTTCAATTCTTTATAGGCAACTCATATCTTTTGCGTATCTTTGTACACTAATAAAATATTAGAAATTATAATCATTTATGTCTACACTAACAATTGCGATTATTGTAGTCTTCGTGCTGGGCTATGCGCTCATTGCAATGGAGAGCCTTACTAAGGTTAACAAGGCAGCAGTTGCCTTATTGATGTTTGTTTTCTGCTGGACACTTTACATGTTTGATCCAGCACCGTTTGTACAGCTGATGCACCCAGACTTTACGGGAACAGGTGATAAGGTTGTGTCGTTTGTAAATACTTTGATAACGGAGCATTTAGGCGATACAGCTACTACACTCTTCTTCCTTATGGGAGCTATGACGATTGTGGAAATCGTTGATCAGAACGGTGGTTTCAACTGGGTAAAGAATGTAATGCGGTCTAAGACAAAGCGTAGTCTGTTGTGGAAGATTGCCTTTATGACTTTCTTCCTTTCTGCTATCCTTGATAACCTAACGACAAGTATTGTGATGGTTATGATTTTGCGTAAGCTTGTACAGGATAAGCACGACCGAATGATTTATGCTTCGTTAGTTATTATTGCTGCTAATTCAGGTGGAGCTTTCTCTCCAATTGGTGACGTAACTACGATTATGTTGTGGAATGCAGGTATGATAACTGCAGGTGGTGTACTCAGTGAGATATTTATTCCTTCATTAGTTTCAATGTTGATACCAGCATTCTTGCTTCAGATGCTTTTGAAAGGTAATATCCAGTATGATGATATGTCAAGTGATATGTCGGGTGATCGTGAAGTCTTGGAGTTTAATGGGTTCCAGCGTAAGATTGTCTTTGCTATCGGTGTAGGTGGTCTTTGCTCTGTTCCTTTGTTCCACTTCTTTACTGATTTACCTCCTTTTGCTGGTATTTTGCTCGTATTGGGTATTTTATGGACTGTGACAGAAGTATTCTATCGTAATCTTCATAAGAAAAGAGGTGATGAGATTCAATTCTCAAAGCGTGTAAGTAGTTTGCTGAGTCGTATCGATATGTCTACTATCCTTTTCTTCCTTGGTATCTTGATGGCTGTGGCTTGTTTGGAGGAAGTAGGTGTGTTGAAGGAGTTAGGTAGTGGTCTGAACACAACCTTCAATGGCAATCATTATGCTGTGACCGGTATTATCGGTGTACTTTCAGCTATTGTTGACAACGTTCCACTCGTAGCTGGTAGTATGGGTATGTATCCTATCGGAATAGAGCCAGATATGGCAGTGGATGGTATCTTCTGGCAGTTGCTTGCTTATTGTGCTGGTGTGGGCGGTTCAATGCTCATCGTTGGTTCTGCAGCAGGTGTTGTTGTTATGGGTCTTGAGAAGATTACCTTCGGTTGGTATATGAAGCGTATTACGTGGATTGCTTTCTTAGGTTATATTGCTGGTATCCTTTCATACTGGATTATGCGTACATATATTTTTACCACTCCGCTTTAATCGCTAACTCTTAAAATACTATATTTTAGTAGTATAAGTCCTCACCTGTCTAATCTGAATATTATCATGTGGATAGGTGAGGGCTTATTCTATTCTTTAGGAAATGAGAGGTAAAGTAAGAAGTAGAATCTTTTCCATCTTACGAAAATGCAACAAAGTAGTTTTATTTTTGTTTTGCTGTCACTTTTAACACTTTGTTTAAATGTGTTGTAAATCAGTAGGTTGCATGGTTAAATTAGCTGATAGGAATGACAGGAAAACTTATTTTGTAGAAATTGCTTTGTTATAAGAAAGCAGAGAAACGGAATGAAAGAGGATAGAATATTACAAATACAGAATTGTCTTTGGTGAATAGTGTTAAGGGTTATCTTTTACATTGAAAGCATGCCTTATCATTATGCTTATTTCTCTATATGAAAGGAAATCTATCATTAAGCTTTCTTCCTTTTCTTTATCATTGTGTGGAGGCTCAGCACATATTGTGCGCAGGTTTCACACTAATGGTGCGCAGGTTTAGCACCAATTATTAGGATGGTTTATAGCTTTGAAATCAATCTGTTATTTGTAAGGTGGAAAGAGCTATTATCGTGTTTTACTACGATAAAATTATAGGAGATGCACAAGTTATGCACCTCCTATTTATCGTTTATAGCGAGTTTTATACAGCCTTGACCTTATAGTGTCTGTGTATTATATAAAACTTTATGGTTATTTTGACTCTTTGGAAAAGTCGTAAGGGTCAAGCTGTATAGTTTATCTTAGTTGGCAAAGCGAACGTTCTGTGCGCTATATCCAACTACAATTTTTCCCTGAATGAGTTTGCCCTCTGGAGAGTAATAGAATACTTCACTTGGTGCTGTATAGCTTGGGGTATCTATAACATAGATATTACCATAACGGTCAACATTAACCTGTGAAGGATTCTTGAGGCCTGTCATATCAAGGTCGGTTTCCTTTCCAGTTGCGAGATCATAGATAAAGAAACGCTTGTTCGTATCATAGTAGGTAGCATATAGGCATACGAGTGCGTTCTTCTTAGCACTGTATGCAATTGAACTTGCCTTGAAGAGTTTTTTAACCTCATCGTTTTTAGCATTAATCTTCTGTACAAGAGCATCATCATTGTTGAACATTGATACAAAGTAAATATCATTACCAACAGCAATACTCTGGTTGTAAGGATTTTTACCTACGGTAAGTGTCTTTGTCTTCTTAAATGAGTTACAGTCAACAACAGCTACAGTATTTCCATTACCATAACCTGAGATGTTTGCATAAAGTTTACCATTAGCAACAGAAAGTGCCTCTGGGTGATCGCCTACTTCTACAGAGTCAACCAATGGCTTCTGTGCGTTGTTAGGGTTCATCTTGTATACCTTACCATTGTAAGCAGAGAAGTAAACATAATTACCATCTGATGCCAAATAGCGTGGACTGGCGTTATGCAACTTAATTGTCTGTTCTTTCTTACTCATTCGGTCCAAAACTTCAACCTTTGAAGAGGTTGTACAGGTAACGACAAGCTTAGTTCCAAAGACTATCAAGTCTTGTGCGTCACCGATTCCGCTACCATTCTGAGTTCTATAAGCATCACTGTAGATGTATGGAGCAGTTGGACGTGACTCGCTGTTATAGTCGAGAATACCCACTGTACCATCATTTGCATTCCAGTTACCAGCACAAGCAACATATACATCTGTGTTAGATACTGCTGGCTGTGTGTAAGTAAAGTCGTTGTCATCACTACAAGCCGTAAATGTAAGCGCCGACATAAGAATAATACCAAGTGTAAGAAGATTCTTTTTCATTTTTTCGTGTTGTTTTGTTTATAATTTATTGTTATCTTGTTTTGTTCTCTTTCTTATTATTTTTGCACATTCCTCTTTTGCTTTTTTGCTACTTTTTCCTCAGAGTTTCCAACTTACTGAGAGTCGCCAGTTTGTTCCTGGCATAGGATAAAAGCGTACAACCTCATAGTTTTTATTACCAAGGTTGCGTAAGTCAAACTGTAGATGTAGTTCCTGTTTAAAGAAGTTTATATCCTTCGAAATCGTGATACTATGGTCAGTAAAGGCTGCCATACGGTTATTAGGAATATTATATCCCAATGAATAACGTTCACCCATTAACAGTAGATTATAGCTTAAGTCCAGCCACGGGGTATGTAGCAGCGAACTGATTGAACCCGAATGGCGTGGAGTATAAGCTATCTGGTGTCCATAGTAAATATCGGTTGGATTAGTTCTATCGGTTGCATTGAGCATATTATAGCTTCCTGTCACACTGAGAGTCCAGTCTTTGCCCCATCGTTTCTCGGCGTTAGCGGAGATGTCAAGCCCTAATTGTCGCACCTTACCAGCATTCATCATTTGCCAGTAGAACATCTTTGGTACTGCAATAATCTTATCTGTGACATTACCGAAGTATCCATCTGCCGTCAACGAAAGCTGAAGGGTGTGATTGAAGGTGTGAGAATAGGTTGCACCAAGATTCCATAGACGTGACTTCTCTGGGTTTAATCGACGATTGCCAATGCCTGTATAGTAAAGTTCATTGAGTGTTGGCGTGCGGAAGATATCCTTATATCCAAAGCGGAAACGAAGGTCTTGTAAGGCTCTCCATTGTAAACTGAAGGCTGGCGAAAGACGATGGAAGCCGTCAGAGGCATTACCGAGTTTTACTTGTTCCGTTATATTCGTTGTAAGAAGTGATGTGTTGAATGTGAATTGACCTATGCGATAGTTTGCTGCCAATGCTGTCCACAGAGAGTTACGTGTAGGGTTTGCAGCCTGTGAAAGTGACATTGAAAGGTGATTATGTGCATAGTCTTGTGCCAAAGAGAGATGAAGTCCTTGTAAAGGCTCGCTCCATAAGGTTGCTGTTAGATATGCTTCCTGCTGTCTGTAGATATCTTCTTTATAGCCACTGGCAGGCACATCTGAGTAGCGTGACCATGAATAATTCCATTTAGCAGCTGCTTTCAACTTGATATGCTGGCTAAATTGGTTCTCATAGAACAGTTGTGTAAAGACATTTTTGTCTACTAATCGTTCAGCAGAGTAGGTGTTATCGTAGATGACTGCACCCGGTAAGCCTCGATGAGAGGTGAAACCGTATGTCTTCCACTTCAGTATTTGCTTATCACTGAACTGATAATCAAGGTTAATTTCTCCTCTCCAAGTCTCAATGTCACTATTGTTACGTCGTTCATTGATAGTCTTAACACCATTTTTCAACTTGAAAGCGTAAACGCCATCAGCCCTTTCATAGCTTCCGTATGCCCCAATACCAAGGCGTGAAAACTGCTGGTGGAAGAGTAGGGAAGGTGAGAATAGACCATAACTACCTGTTCGGATGGTTGCCGCGAGCTGAGTCTTCTTTCTTGTTGATTGACTATTACGGTCTGTATAGCCTTGCAGTGTACTAATATTAATCATTCCTGCAGAAGCATATGACTTTGCACTCTGATAAATATTGTCGTCTTGACCAATTTGAAGACTGATGAGTGAGATATTATCGAGGGTAAAGCGAGATAGGTCTACTTGTCCGCTTTGACAGTCACCCACCTGAACACCATCATAAACGACTCCCGTATGACCAGCTCCAAGTCCACGGATGTTGACCGTCTTCATACCGCCTACACCACCATAGTCTTTCACTTGTACACCTGCAAAGCGTTTCAAGGCATCGCCCATATCGTGGATGCCAAGTCGTTCCATATCAGCATGTGAAAGTGTCTGTACTGGCGAACTTGCCAATACATTTCCAGAAATGCGAAAGCCATTGACCACAACCTCTTCTATGGTTTGTGTTGTGTCAGATTCAATAGTCTGTGCTATTGCACCGAGTGGGCACAATAAAAGTAAGAAAGAAGCCAACTGCCTCATATCTCTTTCTGTAATCAAATGGTTCTATGCAGTGCCCTTCCTCGAGGGATGCAATGACTTGCAATGGCAGGTCTTCTGACTTGTTATCCAATGTAGGTAAGCACCTTCCCGGTTTTATATTCACCAGTGGTATCAGCTTACCAATGAGAGACAACTTACAGCTGCGGGACAGTAGCGGAATTACACCGCTTTCCCTTTTTAATCATGATGGTAATGAACCTATTGCATATGCAAAGATACGACAAAGGGGAGAGATAGGCAAATAAAGGTGTACTTTTCTACTTACAGCATAATGCTTACCACCTGTTGAAAGGTGATTTTAAAGTGGTTTTTGTAGGTGCTTCATCTTATGACCACCCCATTGATTATCACCCATATATACGAATCCTACACGGTGATAAAGTCGTTCTGCCTGTGGGTTTCCTGTGTCAACAAGTAACCCAGTAGGGAGGTTCATCTTTCTTCCCTTTTCTATTGTAGCTTCAAGTAGCTGCTTAGCCAGTCCTCGTCCACGGAAAGAATTGTCAACACAAAGTGAGTCAATATATAGTTCACCAGCTGTTGTCTCGTCATCCATATCAGAAAAGTCACGACCGAAAGCCTCCAAAGCTCCTTCAATGAAAGCCTTTCTTAGTTCTCTAAGTTTAGCTCCATCGTAGCTGACACAGATACCAACAATCTCGTTTGTTTCTGTTATTGCTACAAGTGTATTAAGATAGGAATATTGCGAGTCTTCACGTTCCACTAATCTTGTCATTAGCTGATGAAAGTCTTCTAAGGTATGGTTAGGACCTGCAAACCACTGACAACACTCGTGGTTCATAGCCTCCATAATCAAGCGGGCTATCACTGTAGCCTGCTTCTTTTGTGCATCTTCAATCTTAATCATAATGCGAAGATACGAAAACTAATTGATATAGTGTGTTTCTCTTGGATGATTTCTTTATCGTATCGACTTGAATAATCTCCCCACTTCCTTCAAGCTGTGAAGGAAGTGGGGTAGATGATATTACATACCTAAGTCTTTCATTGCCTTCTGTGCAGCCTCGCCAGACTTGCCCTGCATCTTTTCTGCAGCTTCCTTGGCAGCCTTCTTAGCAGCTTCTACCTGCTCAGGTGATGCTGATTGCATAGCTTCCTTAGCCTTTGACATACCTTCAGTAATAGCCTTTGGGTCAGCCTTTGATGCAGCGTCAATAGCAGCACCAACTGCATTTGCAGCAGCCTCATTACCAGAAGACTTCAAAGCAGCCTTAATATTCTCAGAGTTACTCTGCATCCACTGCTGAAGTTTTGCAATATAAGCCTGTGCCTCTTTTGGATCCTTCTGTGCCAATTCAGCCATTTTGGTCTGTGCTGCTGTAAGCAATGCAGCTACACCCTTATCGTCCTTAGCCTTTACTTTCTCGTTGAGTTGATCGATGAGCTGATCAGCTGTGGCTGGAGCTGCTGCAGTTGTTGCTGAATCAGTTGCAACTGACTCTGTTGTGTCTGAGTCTGCATTAGCCTTTGGAGCATTAGTCTTACCGTTGTTACAACTTGCGAGGGTCATTGCTGCTACAGCAATAGCCATAATAAATACTTTCTTCATAATCTTTTTTAGCTTAAGTGAATAAAAAATTTAACTACTATATTTGCCAAAGATAAGTATAATTTCGTTTAGTTGGTTTATTTTTAGCATGTTTTAACTATAAATCTGTGTGGTTGAATGATTTGGGTTAAGCAAGTAATTGTTATTTGCTAATGGTCGTATTCATATATGCTAATGGTATTTTGTTTTCTTGTTGACAATATAGCGTCTTGTGTTAGGTGTTCAACACTATTGGTGTTAAGCCTTCGCACCATTGGTGCGGGGCATGCGCACCACATGTGTTGGGCATCAACACGAGTCTAAAAAAGGGTAGGTGGAGGTGTTGTCATCAATAGATAAATACGTCTTAGAATGTTTTCTGTAAGCGTCTATGATAAGTGTCTTCTGATTGTTAAATCGGGTTTAATCATGTGGAAAGGCTTGGAGGAACAAATGAAACCAACTCAAGCTAAGTCCAGATTGTTTTATTATAAAGATAAAAGAGCAGTATATTCCTTTTGCATCATAGGTGTACTCTGTGTCAATAGCCTCTGTAGATGATGCACACCATTATGTTTTTTATGCTGTTTAGGTCTTATGGAAATGTTTATTATCCATGTAATGAGATTAAAACTTCGGCTACAAATGCCTATTCTACTTGCGTTTTGGGCCAGTTGACAAGGTAGAGATGTTCAGTAGCACGAGTGAAAGCGGTGTAAAGCCAATGGATATAATCGGGTGTGAGCATCTCATCTGTCATATATCCTTGGTCAAGATAGATGTGTGCCCATTGTCCGCCTTGTGCTTTGTGACAGGTGATAGCATAACCGAACTTTACCTGTAGGGCATTATAATACTCATCTTCGCGCACCTTTTTCATGCGGTCTGCCTTTAGAGGGATGTCTTCATAATCCTCCAACACACGTTGGAAGAGTTGTTCGTTCTGCTCTTGAGTCAAGGCAGGGGCTTCCGTCATCAGTGCATCAAGGATAACTGTCATCTCCTCTTCAGCGTTATTATAGTCGGGAAACTCCAGTGATACATCAGCAAAACGGAACCCATAGAACTCGCGAACATTGCGAACACGACGCACAACAGCGCGGTCACCGTTGGCAATGAAGGTTAGTACGGGTTTTTCTATCTCCTTTCCACCTCCTGAAGGGAGTTGCGTAACCTGTCTTGTCGCTTGTGTAGTAAGGCTGTTTACATTATTTGTAGCATTGTTGAGGCTGCCATTGAGGGAAGGTGATGGTGTTGGGCTGTTCTTATACTTATTCTTCACGACCATCAACATGTCGCCTGTTGTCAGTTCTTCCTCACGTCCAAGAACCATGTTTCGAATACCTTGATTGAATACATTAGCACGTTTGTTGGAGCGTGTGATAACCATTGTTTCATCTATTCCAATCTCAGAATAGCTGGAGGCCAGTCGTTCGATAAGTTCATCACCTGGTACGATGGAGATGTCAGCAAAGCCATTGAAACGAATCTTGGGTAGTTGCGTTACCTCATCATGGGTTATCATTTGACGAATAACGGTGGCGTTATAGAGAATGCCTGAGTCTTGACTTTGACGAAGAACCTCGTTTAAATCACACTCATAGACCGTCAGTCCATAAGCACGGAGAACATCTGAACGTAGCGCAGGACTCTCTTCTTCACCTACAGGAGGGAGCTGTGCCTTGTCACCCACAAGCAACATACGGCAATTACGGTCGTTATAAACATATTGGATAAGGTCGTCAAGTAGGCAACCGCTACCGAAAGTGCTATTATTTGATGACAAACTAATCATAGATGCCTCATCAACCATAAACAAACGGTCATGGAAGAGATTGACATTTAGATTAAACTTCCCATCAAGTCCTGTAAATGCTTTTTCCCGATAGATAGAGCGATGAATCGTTGCTGCAGGCTGATTGGCATTCAGTGAGAATACTTTTGCGGCACGACCCGTTGGTGCCAAAAGTGTAACCTTCTGTCGTAATTCCTGCATTGTACGCACAATCGCACCTGCTAAGGAGGTCTTACCCGTACCAGCACTACCTCTGAGAATCATTACAGCACGCTCATCACGGTCGGTCATAAAGCGTGCAAAGACTTCTACGGCATGTAGCTGGTCGGCAGTAGGAGCAAATCCGAAGTTCTGTAAAATCCTATACTTTAGTTCCTCATTTACCATCGCTTAAAGTCTTTAACTCCTTATTAATACCACTCTTTTATATTAGCTTGGCTTTCTATTACCTGTTCAATGTTATCAGGAAGTTGTGAGAAGAAGTCTATTCCAGTGATACGTTCTACCTCGTCAACTGTATTGACGTAATCAGTCTTCTTGTGTCCTTTAGCCGATGCGTTCCTACAGATAAAACCAACAGCCTTCGGTTCGTCTTTCAGTCGGAGGACAACTTTGAAGAAAGCTTCAGGTACTTGTATCTTATTTTTACCAATTGTCTTATGCTTTCGATTGAAATAGATAGGTCCACAGACAATATAAACATCGCCATATTGCTCTGCCCATGTTCGACAAAGCTTTTCTACTGTATTCCACAAACCACTGTTCAAGGCTGGTTCTTGTGGACAAATATTCGTCATTAGGAAACTCTGTTCCATTGCTTTTTGGCTCCAATGGTTATCACCAGCAGGACACATGTGTCCACGATCGTATCCCGAACGCATATAATCATAGGTATCCACACGTGGTGCTGGTATTTCTTCGTCTGCTTGGAAGGTGATACCCTTGCGCTTGATAGGTCCGTTTGTGTGAGTTGCTGTCAGGTGCCATGCCACCCAGTTAGGCGTACGTGTTGCTGCGTTATACGATGTTGTATAGCCCTCACGATAGAGTATGAGAGACGGAATATTGGCTTTACCGATAGGAATTTCTAAGCCTTGTTTTACTTCAAATGTGTTTTTCTGGTTCGCATTCTTCTTTCCCTTTGATGTATTAGTGTCGTCAGACCTATTGTTGTTATAGGATTCTACAAAGGGTTTGTCTAATGTTGAGAAATCTCTCTTCTGTTTCTCTCCTTTGCATGCAACAGCCAATAGGGACAGAGAAAGTATGATTGTTTTGAGGAATATATGCTTCATTTATTGTTGTTTTGAATTTAATGCTATTTATGATAGTTGCGTCTCTCCCTCATTTATTACCTTTTCTAATGCGAAATTGAGAACTTTTCGTTTCAAATAATCGGTTAAGAATATATGGGAAGGGCAACATTGCCTGTTGAGTTTCAAACTTTGCGGTAAATTGTTTATGTTTACAAAGTTACTATTTTCTTGTTATTTAATTGGTGCTTTTCATTAAAGACTTCACTTAAAAGCTGTCTTTTATTTGCTTTTTGGGATTTGGTGTGTGATTAATGGCTTATTCTTTGATAGAATGTATTTATCTTTTAAGGTGCGAAATATCTTTACACAATTTATTGCTTTTAAGCCTTTTGAAATGTATAAAAGTATGTTTTATGTTGTCTTTGTAACTTCCTTGTATTCTGGTGGTTATAAGGATGGATTTTAAAAGGTGCTTAATTGGCTTCTTAAAGGGCGTTAGTTAGACTGCAAAAGGGCGTCTTTTGAAAGCCAATTAAGGCTTAATTCAGATGCTATTAAGCATGAATTGAAAATGAAGCAATGATAAATTTATTACAAAATGTGTTTTGTCGTTGTCGCTCTATTCCATTTATACCTTATTTATATATGGCTATCTTTTTTCTTAGAAAACCTAAAGAGCATGATTGTTAAGTTGAGGCTGGTCATAAGAAAATGATTATCTTTTCATCACTTTTTTACTAAAATACTTGCAAGTATTGATTTTTAGTCTTACATTTGTAGTGTACTATTATAGTAGTACACTTTAGGTTAAAAAAATGAGAATAAAAAATGCAATCAAAGAAAACAATCTATTAAAAAGAAAAGCCTTATGATTCAAGTAAATGAACTGACTTTCAGCTACCCAAAAAGTAAGCATAACGTGTTTGAGGGACTGAATCTGCAACTCAATGAGAACCGAATTTACGGTCTCTTAGGCAAGAATGGTATGGGAAAAAGTACGCTGCTATATCTTATAGCAGGACTTCTGAAACCGAAGAAGGGTAGTGTTATCGTTGATGGTTACGAAGACTTCTACCCTCGATTTAGTGAGGAGGTTCTTGAAAAGTGCTTGTCAGACTTTGAGGTGTCCTCTGATCTCAACTTTAAGCAACTCTCTATGGGACAGAAAAAGAAAGTGTATATGAGTTTTGCACTTGCTACAGGTTGTCGTCTTCTTCTGATGGATGAACCTACTAACGGACTCGATATTCCGTCAAAGGCACTTTTCCGTAAGGTAGTTGCTGGCAATATGGCAGAAGACGCATCGCTGTTTATCTCTACTCATCAGGTGCATGATGTTGAGCAGTTGCTTGACCACATTATTATACTTGATAACTCACAAATCCTTATGAATGCATCAACTGAGGAAATCACAGCTGAATACACCTTCGGTATTCGCCAAACCAATGAGATGGGAGATGACGTACTCTACGCGGAGCCTTCGATTCAGGGCAATAATGTGATTGCTCGACGTCAGGAGGGATATAACGAAACAACTATTAATCTTGAATTGTTGTTCAATGCTGCAACAACAGGTAAACTTAAATAGAACGAGGAGGAAGAGAATTATGAAGACAACATTTGCAAAAATCATTAATATCGGCCTAATCTCTGTAGCTTGCTTACTTGCTTTAAATTCTTGCTACATCCGAAAAATTGACTACGGAAAGATGGTGACAGAGGAGGCTTCTGTTGATTCATTTGACACGATAGACATCCGTGGAGCTGGTACTGTTTATATATCACAAGGTAAGAAGTATAGCTTAAAGTTTAAAGGAGAGGAGAAGCGACTTGATGTATTAAGTTTTGTCAATCCACAGAATAGACTGGTAATTGACATGAAAAACCTGATTCAGCATATAGGCTTTTTTGATTTGAAACCTTCAGATAGGGTAACTCAAGGTATTGATATTTATATCACTACGCCAACACTCTCAAAGCTAAGTTGGAACAATTCTGCTACTGTTATTCTTTCAGATTCTTTTAAACTTGATAAGCTCAGCATTGAAGCTCCCGCTGGTGGTAATTTGAAGATAAATAAAATGAATATCAATCAGTTGGAAGTCTCTATGGCGGATAGGGGGGCTATTGATGTTAAAAGCTTAACTGCTAAAAAGGTAATCTTTGATACCTATGGCGATATAGGCTTAGGTGTAAATTTCTATCGAACTGATACGGCAATTATCTCTGCGAAGGTTGAACCAAAGATCAATACTACGGGAACAACGCGCTTACCCTTGACCATGGTTACAGTGAAGGGAGCCGTTATTAAAGATAAAACAACAAGAATAAAATAGAATTTAGGAGGATATAAATTATGGCACAGTTTGATTTAGACCGTTTCGGTAATGTAATGAGCAGACTCTTGGTGATACGCCAACGCAATATAAGTGTAATCTTTTTCACTTTTCAAATCATATTCTTAGCTTTTGCAATGTTTGTTATACCTATGTTTTCTGGAAAGACGATAGATGATATTGGTTACAGGCAACTCGTCATCGACACCGTAGGTCCTCTTAGGAGTTTTTCTTTATTTGTCTTCTTCGTGTTAGGTACATTTTTTATTCAAGACCTTGAAGGACATCAGCAACGTATCAATGAATTGATGCTACCAGCTACTAATCTTGAGAAGTTTGTTGCCCGTGTGCTATTGGTTGTAGTGATTTATCCATTAGCTATTTGTGCTTCTTTTATCGCTGCAGACGGATTACAGCAGTTGATTTCAATGATTATTGCACACGGAGAAAGGATGTCTATGGTGGTAGCCTACTTTGATGCTGATACGTATGTAAGTGCAGACTCACCCCTATGGACCAAGGCTTTGTCGAGACTTTCGATCTATTCAATTGCTATCTATGGAGGTTTACTCTTTCGCAAGTTAGCTTGGCTGAAGTCGATAGTTATTTATTTTGTAGTGAATATTCTTTTTCTTATAGGTTTTTTCTTCTTAAAGTTGTACCTTTACGAAAATACAGACTATGAGATTGTTTTTATAGAGAATCCTTATGCTTCTCTTATCTCGATTGGAGTAAGCCTATTGATGTTCTGGTCTTCTTATAAGATTTATACACGTCTGCAGGTTATCAACAACCGATGGAGAAATATTTAATAAGGCGTGGATTAAATAGTAAGGCTTATGAATTTCGAAAATAATAAGGCTATCTATGAGCAAATGGCTGACCGCCTTTGTGATGAGATCATAGCTGGAACCTATAAAGCTGACGACCGAATACCGTCTGTCCGGGAGTATGCCGTTATGCTGCAGGTGAATACCAACACTGCAGTGAAGGCCTACGAGCTACTCTCTCAATAGAAGATATAGAGAAAGAGTGGGAGAAAGCGCAATAATGACAGCCTCTTTCTAAATGGATAATAAGTAAGAGGGTTCTCTCTCTATCAGGATCTGATAATAAAAGTGAGGGATGCACAGGCGGTGCATCCCTCACTTCATCAATACTTACGGATATATAGGTTTAAGATTTTGTGTTTGCTGTCATTCCTGTCATGCAGAATTAAACGTTAAGAAATTGATTATAAGTCTGTTATGATCAAATGTTAAAATGACAGTAAACTATTCTTAAACATATAATAGAGATAAAAACCTATGGTATCAGGAATGTACTTATATGAAAGAGTTACATTCAAGTTACCATAGGTTTGTACTTATTACTTCGTCTGTTCGATGATAGCATTCTTAATCAAGCCTTCCAGTTCCTCTGCAAGTTCTGGATTATCCTTAATCATAGTCTTGGTTGCATCACGACCCTGTGCAAGTTTGGTTCCGTTATAGCTAAACCAGCTACCGCTCTTCTGAATGATACCATACTGAACGCCCAAGTCAACAATCTCACCAATCTTTGAAATACCCTCACCGAAGGTAATCTCAAACTCTGCTTTGCGGAAAGGAGGAGCAACCTTGTTCTTTACTATCTTCACACGAACTTGATTACCGATAACTTGATCGCCATCCTTGATAGAAGTAACACGGCGGATGTCAAGACGTACAGAGCTATAGAACTTTAGTGCGTTACCACCCGTTGTTGTCTCTGGATTACCAAACATGACACCAATCTTCTCACGCAACTGGTTGATGAAGATGCAGCAAGTATTGGTCTTTGAGATAGTGGAGGTGAGCTTACGCAATGCCTGACTCATCAGTCGTGCTTGCAAACCTACGGCAGAGTCGCCCATATCACCCTCAATCTCCTTCTTTGGAGTCAAGGCTGCAACTGAGTCGACAACGAGGATGTCAATAGCGGAAGAGCGAATCAGCTGGTCTGCAATCTCTAAAGCCTGCTCACCATTGTCTGGCTGAGAAATCCAAAGGTTATCAACATCCACACCTAACTTCTCTGCATAGAAACGGTCGAAGGCGTGCTCAGCATCAATGAAGGCTGCAATACCGCCCTGCTTCTGTGCCTCTGCAATAGCGTGAATAGCCAATGTAGTCTTACCAGAACTTTCTGGACCATAAATCTCAATGATTCTACCACGTGGATAACCGCCTACGCCGAGTGCTGTGTCAAGTGCAACGCTACCCGTTGGGATAACCTCTACCTGTTCTATTTGTTCGTCGCCCATACGCATGATGGACCCTTTACCAAAGTCTTTCTCTATCTTAGACATTGCAGCCTGCAAAGCTTTCAGTTTACCTTCAGCTGCCGATGTCGTACCTGTATCTTCTTTTGCCATATACTATTATCTTTTTTTTCTGATTGATAAAATATTATTTATTCTTCTTTCTACTCTTTGGATAAGGTAACACTTCTGCCAAGACCTTAACAACCCTGACTGCAAAATCAGACCTTGAAACATCTAAAACGTAGTGTTCCTTAGCTCCTTCATATGGGAATCCACGTTCGGCAGATAACATCATTGATTTAATTGCCTCGTGTTCTTTGACATAAGGTATATTGTCACAAACTATGATAACAGGCTTTTCGTCAACATAAAGCAGTAGCTATCTGACTACTAACAAATTCAATAAAGTCCAAAGAGCAAGCCATCTTTCTATAGTTCTAAATCACCACCAAACTCCTCGTGCCAAGGTAAGCCTTGCTTATTGAGTACCTCCAAGAACGGATCTGGGTCGAAGTCTTCCACGTTCCATACACCAGGCTTGCGCCACAATCCCTTGAAGAACATCATTGCACCAGCCATTGCTGGTACACCAGTAGTATAGCTAACGCCCTGCATACCTGTTTCATTATAGGCATCCTGATGCTTACAGTTGTTATAGATATAATAAGTCTGTTCCTTACCATCCTTGATACCACGAATACGGCAGCCGATAGAAGTTTCACCATCATAGTTCTCACCGAGGTCCTGTGGGTTAGGCAACACAGCCTTCAAGAACTGCAAAGGTACAATCTTAACCTTTACTGTCTTGCCAGACCCATCAGCCAATGGTGCTTCATACTCTATTTCGTCAATACGACTCATACCAAGATTCTGAATACAATCAAGGTAAGTCAGGTATTGCTGACCAAAGGTCATCCAGAAACGTGCACGCTTGATAGTTGGGAAGTTCTTGACCAATGACTCCAGCTCCTCGTGGTGCATCAAGTAAGAGTCTCGAGGACCGATGTTTGGATAGGTAATATCCTGATGTACTACCAATGGATCTGTCTCAATCCATTTGCCATTTTCATAATAAAGTCCCTTCTGGGTAATCTCACGGATATTGATTTCTGGGTTAAAGTTGGTTGCAAATGCTTTGTGGTGGTTACCGGCGTTACAGTCAACAATATCAAGATAGTGAATCTCATCAAAGTGATGCTTTGCTGCATATGCGGTATAAGCCTGTGACACTCCAGGGTCGAAACCACAACCGAGGATAGCTGTCAATCCAGCCTTCTCGAACTTATCCTTGTAAGCCCACTGCCAGCTATACTCGAAGTGTGCCTCATCTTTTGGCTCATAGTTTGCGGTGTCAAGATAGTTGCAACCGCAAGCTAAGCAGGCATCCATGATAGTGAGGTCCTGATAGGGTAGTGCAAGATTGATAACCAGCTCAGGCTTGAATGAATTGAAGAGTTCTTTCAACTGCTCAACATCGTCTGCATCAACCTGTGCAGTCTTGATATCAGCCTTGTAGCCCTTATCATGAATTGCCTTAACCAGTTCGTCACATTTCTCCTTACGACGGCTGGCAATCATGAACTCCGTAAACACGTCCTGATTCTGGACAATCTTAAAAGCGGCTACAGTAGCTACGCCACCTGCGCCAATCATTAAAACTTTTCCCATAGTTCAATTTAATTCTCTGTATTCCCATTCTATTCTCCACTCCAAAGAAGGGAGCTATGGAATGTTATTTTGAGAATTCTTATTTTATTATTATTACTTTATTTTTATGTCTTACTTAATCTTACTTTCAATCTCTGAAGCGGATATACCCATTGCATTAAGAAGCGAGTAACCCAAAATTTGCTGTTTGAAATTACCCCCTTCGAGTGGTTGCATTGCAAACAAGGTAATATGTTTTAGCTCATCATCTACATCGCGAAGCGTAGAACGAAGTGTACTCATCAATTGGCTGTCCTCAGCGTTTGACACAACCATAATACGTTTAACCTCTTCATGATTAAGAATTGTCTTTAGAAGGTCGAGAAGAACATCGTCTTTCTTGGCTACTTCATCACCTGTAGCAATAGCATTGATAATAAATTCGCCAAGCTGTGAATCCTTGAATGCTTGCCCATTCAGTTCTTTCAGATAATCGGCTGGGGCAAAATTCTCAAGTTTTGGATTCTTCTTATCATGTAAAAGAACCACCTGTGTTTCGTGATTTCCTGGCTTCAAACGTCCATCAAGGGCAATGTTTACAACCCACTGGCTGAAATCAGCAGCGGGAATACGACGGTTCAGCATTCGCTCAAAGTTGACAATGAGGTCGAAAGCGACATGGTCTATATAATCACCATCCACAATGATGATGTTCTCACTCCATTTAATGTTCTGTGCTTCTTGTGCATTCATAGCTACAAAGATACATTAAATCAAGCAAAATGCAAAATAAATAAGGTCGTTTTTATTGCTTTCTTGACTTGCGCAATTTATAGTTAAATAGAATTATAGCAATAATAATAAGAGAGAATGGTACTAATGATGACATAGAAATTATTTGGACAGAACATGCTGTAATATACAATATAGCCAACAATAGGATTGGCATTATATCACAAAGAGCTTTAGGATTCCTGTTCTTTCGATTTTTTTCGCTCACAAGACTTGTGTCGTATGGATGCTTTTCTTGGTTGACAATCAGTAAAAATACGATAAATGAAATAACTGGAAGTGCCAGTATAAGATACTTAGAACCATAGCTTTCTGCTCCTCCACCAATGTTCCAATGTAGGATAATAGTGTCAGGTCCACTCAGTACACAATATAATGCAATTACTGTAATTGCAATGATAATGGCTAATGATAGGATTTTACTTTTCATATTATGATTGTTGTTGATGTTAGAAGAGTCTGTTTTCGTGAACAAAGATAGATTTTATTTTATAAAGTTCAAAACGAATATCTGTTTTTTTATTCGTAGAAACGCTATAAAAATGTTTATATAAAACTATTACTATTTGGTAATCATTTAAAAAAATCCTTGCAGAATTACCTCTATATAAAGGTAATTCTGCAAGGATTTCTATATAATTTAAGTTTTATCGGATAGCAATCTTTAGCATTACAAAATTACTTGTACTTTCCATCTATTCATAACGAGGATACCATTTTATATGCTCTACAGCAGCATGTGCATCTGTAATATTCTCTCTTGTATTCTGATGGTCAATGGCATGTTGTGCTACTACCTCGGCAAGATGCTGTGAAAAAGAAGTAATTTTGTTCACAGGAGGGAGCACTGCTGCGCCAGGTTGTGATGCATCCACAATTCCGCCTAAAGCATGTGCTGCTGCTGATAAGAGTGATTGATCTACTAATTTTGCCGTAGAGGCTATCACTCCCAGTCCTAATCCAGGATACATCAGAGCGTTATTAGCTTGCCCGATAGCGTAAGTTACCCCTTTATAATCTACAGGTGAACTTGGGATACCAGTAGCGATGAGCGCACGTCCATCAGTCCATTCTATCAGGTCAGAAGCTTTTGCTTCAGCAAGTTCTGTTGGGTTTGACAACGGGAAGATGATAGGGCGTTCTGTATGTGCAGCCATTTCTTTCACAATTTCTTCTGTAAAAGCTCCTGGATGTGTAGAAGTTCCTATTAATATAGTAGGTTTAATGGCGCTAACTGCTGAGCGCAAAGTAGGTAGAGGCTTCTGGAAGTCATTTACTGAGCGTGTAAAGAACTGCTGTCCTTCTGTCAAGTCAGTCATGTCATCAGTGAGCAATCCCTGTTTGTCTACTAAATAAATATGTTGCTTTGCTTCATCAGAAGATAGTCCTTGTTGCATAAATTCTTCGTAAATCTGATGTGCAATACCTGCGCCTGCTGTTCCTGCACCAAACACCATCACACGTTGGTCAGTAAATTTCTGTTTTGAAATGTTCAGTGCACCGAGAATAGCAGCCAAAGAAACTATGCCTGTTCCCTGTATATCATCGTTAAATGTTGTAATTTTATTCTGGTAGCGTTCGAGAATGGCTGCTGCATTAGGACGACCAAAGTCCTCCCAATGAAGGTATAAATTTGGAAAGAGACGTTCTGCTGTTTCAACAAACTTGTCTACAAATTCATGATATTTTTTACCACGAACACGTTCATGACGATTGCCTAAATAAAGAGGATTGTCGAGCAACTGTTTATTATCAGTTCCCACGTCAAGTACTAATGGCAATACCTCATTAGGGTTAATACCCGCTGCTGCGGTATAAACCATCAGTTTTCCAATGGCAATGGCAATACCATTAACTCCCCAGTCACCTATACCCAATATAGCCTCGGCATCAGTAACCACAATGAGTTTTATATCTCTTCCTTCTGAAGCGTTGCGCAATGACTTCTCGATATCTTCTGGATGGTCGATAGAGAGGAATCCTGCATCTTGTGGTTTCATGAATAATTCGTCGTATTGACGAATAGCATCTGCGACAACTGGATCATAAACAATCGGCATGAATTCCTCGATGTGCTGCGCCATAAGTGCATAAAATAGAGTACGGTTGGTATTGAAAAGTGTCATCAAATATACACGTTTCTCCAGATTATTTACCTTTTTCTGATATTGCTGATATGTTCTTTCTATCTGCTCTTCAAGTGTCTGTACAACTGGAGGGAGTAGTCCTACAAGATTTAACTTCTTACGTTCAGCCATACTAAAGGCTGTTCCCTTGTTGACGAAAGGGTTGTTCAAGATTTCTTTAGATGTATCCATACTTTCTTTTATTTTTGTTAGTAGCGAAAGGTTACCATGCTACTTATTAGAATCTATAAATATTTTTATTTGACAATCTTATTTATTGTCAAATTTGTCTAATCTTTGAATTGTTATAAAGATATCTAATCTAATAACTCATTATGAATAATTAATAATATTATAGTTCTGATATATAATCTAAAATACTATTTTATTTTGTGCTATGATGTAACTTGTTTTCTCTACAATTAAGGCAAAGATATATATAATTTTTAGGAAAAACAAACAATATAAGATGTTTTTATTCTCTTAAGAAATAAAAGAAAATATGTTTATTGTGCATTGTTTCTATTTGCTTGTTGTTATTTTACTTTCTTTTCTTGAAAAAATTAGGCTTATTAGGATAAATATGTTTTTGTCTTCTACAAATAACTTATCCCCCTTATAAAGCGATGTTTGTAAATTATTTTTATGTAACTCAAAGCTAATATATGCTCTTTGGGCTTTGAAATGACGCCCAATTAACTTGCAAAAGATGCTTTTTTGAGGTCTTACTAACGCCTTTTTGAAACCTTACTAAGCACCTTTTCTTGTACGATTTTATAACTAATTGATTTACTGCTGGTTGTAATCTTACCTTTTATATGTGCTTTTCCGCTTTATTTTATACTTTTTATCCGAAATTGTGTCATGAATTTTCAATATTCTATCTGCAAATTTTCGAAGCCTTAACATGATATGATTTTCTGTGTTGGAGGATGAACAAGATAGATAGTCAAGACAGTCTTGACTATTTTTTGTTTAATGAATTATTTTGATTCTCTTGTTAATGCTATACGATAAGTGTCTATGCATTTAACGGAATAGCCCAAAAAAGAGGCTCCTCCATGATGGAGAAGCCTCTTTGCGTATGTTATATAGTGTTTTAACTATATCCGTTTAATCTGTGGATTAGGCGATTATGCCTCCTCGCTCCAGTCCTCCTGAGTCTTGCGAACATAGCTCTTGTAACGGAGCTTAGCCATATCCTCACAAGCCTTGAAGAGCTCCTCGCCCTCATTTGGATAAGCCTTGAGGACAGAGAGGAAACGAACCTCACTGTGAAGGAAGTCTTGGAACTTATCCCATTCTGGTTCCTTAGAATCGAGTGAGAATGGGTTCTTACCCTCTTCAGCCAACAGTGGGTTGTAACGCCAGAGCTGCCAGTAACCACAAGCAACAGCATTTGCTTCCTGAGCCTGGCTACGACCCATACCGCCCTTCACCTTCAAACCATGGTTGATACATGGAGAGTAAGCGATGATGAGTGATGGTCCAGGATAAGCCTCAGCCTCACGGATAGCCTTCAATGTCTGTGCATTGTCAGCACCCATAGCAATCTGAGCTACGTAAACATAACCGTATGTAGTTGCCATCAAACCGAGGTCCTTCTTGCGGATACGCTTACCCTTAGCTGCGAACTGAGCAATAGCACCGAGTGGAGTAGCCTTAGAACTCTGACCACCAGTGTTAGAGTAAACCTCAGTATCAAGAACCAAGATGTTAACGTCCTCACCAGAAGCGATAACGTGGTCGAGACCACCATAACCGATATCGTAAGAAGCACCGTCACCACCAATGATCCACTGGCTGCGCTTAACGAGATAGTGGTCGAGTGTCTTCAGCTCTGCACATACAGGGCATCCCTTCTCAGCACCAGCAGCGATCAATGGCTTCAACTTAGCAGCAGCAACCTTAGATGCATCAGCATCATTCATGTTATCAAGCCACTCCTGAGCAGCCTCCTTGAATTCTGCAGGTGTATGGTCGTTAGCCATAGAATCGTTAAGAAGTACAGCGATACGCTCGCGCATCTTCTTGTTACCCATAGCCATACCCATACCAAACTCACAGAAGTCCTCGAACAGTGAGTTGTTGAATGCAGGACCATGACCTTCCTCGTTAGTTGTATATGGAGTAGAAGGTACTGAAGCTGAGTAGATTGAAGAACAACCAGTAGCGTTAGCAATCATCTCACGATCACCGAAGAGCTGTGAAACAAGCTTAACGTATGGAGTCTCACCACAACCAGCACAAGCACCTGAGAACTCGAACAAAGGCTGAGCAAACTGAGAGTTCTTAGCGTTAGACTTGATGTCTACCAAGTTCTGCTTGCTCTTAACGTTCTTAACGAGGTAATTCCAGTTAGCTGCGCGGTGGTTAGCCTCTTCCTCTCCAGCAACGAAC
>QWCL01000317.1_pt1 | contig 22171 bp, 15 predicted proteins | sample 1972551 | NCBI WGS metagenome assembly QWCL01 (sample SAMN09866709, study PRJNA288562) | Human oral metagenome isolate term2_saliva, whole genome shotgun sequencing... | isolation source: mouth | host: Homo sapiens | place: USA: California
AATTCAATTGTCTTGTCTTGCAATCATGTTTCTTCTATGTGCGTGTCATTCAAAGAAAGAAACACAAGTAAAACCAGTTTACACTGCAACGACACCATTGGTAGAAAGCATCTCTCTACCACAGTCTTATGTGGCAAACATTGCCTCGCAACGTAACATTGAAGTTCACTCTCAGCAAACCGGTATTTTGCAAGATGTGTATGTTAGTGAAGGTCAGTTTGTGAAAGCTGGTCAACCACTATTTCGCATTGCGATTGTTGGTGCTAACGAAGAGATTGCCAAGGCGAAGGCAGCTGCAGAGCAGGCAAGTATCGACTTGCAGAACGTAACAACGCTAACGGATAACAAAGTGCTATCAAATAATGCGAAGCGCATGGCTACGGCTAAGTTGAAAGGAGCAGAAGCCGACTATCAGTTGGCTGTATTACATAAGCGTCTGTCTCTTATCCGTGCGCCTTTCTCAGGCATCTTAGGCCGTATTCCTAACAAGGCAGGAAGTCTGGTAGAGCCGAGTGATTTACTTACCAGCTTATCAGATAATAGCAAGGTGTTTGCCTATTTCAATATTTCAGAAACAGATTATTTAGATTTCCGCCTCCATCCAGAACGCTTTTCACAAACTCCACTACAGCTTGTTTTGGCGAATGGCGATGTCTTTCCAGCAAGCGGAAAGATATTAGATATTGGTGGACAGTTTGATAGTTCAACAGGTACGATTGCTGTTCGTGCCGTCTTTAGCAATGCCAACAATCTTTTACGCAATGGTCAGACGGGTACGATAAAACTCTTTATACAAAAGAAAAATGCAATATTGATACCACAAGAAGCTGTCTATGAACTTCAGGATAAGAAGTATGTATTTGTGGTAGACAAGAACAATATTGCTCGCCAACGTGCTATCAAGATTGATGCTGAGTTTACAGGAGCATACGTTGTTTCCTCTGGGTTACAGCCTACTGACCGTTATCTTCTTGACGGTATACAGAAAGTAAATGATGGAGACAAGGTACGTGTGTCTATGGTTTCTCCACAAGCATCAATGAAGTTGGATAAGTTAAACGCTAATTAGGTATGTTTAAGATCTTTATTCGTAGGCCAGTGCTCTCTATTGTAGTGTCATTGGTCATTCATTGCCTTTATTGGAATTCTGTCGCTTTCAAATCTACCTATAACGCAGTTTCCATCCATCTCTCCTCCTAAGGTAAACGTGATTGCTAACTATCCAGGAGCAAATAATGAGTTGTTGGTAAAATCAGTTATCATCCCTTTGGAGCAGGCTTTGAATGGTATTCCTGGTATGAAATATATCGAAAGTAATGCGGGAAACGATGGTGAAGCAGAGCTAAATGTCGTCTTCAAGTTGGGAACTGACCCAAATGTCGATGCTGTAAATGTTCAGAACCGTGTGTCATCGGCTACCAACAAATTGCCTGCAGAGGTTATCCGAGAGGGTGTAAAGATATCACGTGAAGAGCCAAACATACTTATGTATATCAATCTTTACAGTGATGACCCAAAGGTTGATCAGGGCTTCCTCTACAACTATTTCGATATCAACATATCACCAGAGTTGTTGCGTGTCGATGGTGTTGGTGACCTTGATATCCTTGGTACACGTAATTATGCAATGCGTGTATGGCTCCATCCAGATAAGATGATAGCCTACGGATTATCAACAGATGACGTCAGTGATGCACTTGAAGATCAGAATATAGAGGTCTCTCCGGGAAAGTTGGGAGAGAGTGGAGGACAACGTCCACAGGTCAAAGAGTATGTCTTAAAGTATCCAGGACGTTACACAACAGAGGATGAATATAAGAATATCATCATCAAGAGCAATAAAGATGGTAATATCGTACGCTTGAAAGACATTGCTGATGTACACTTAGGTAGCGAAGTATACGATATCTACTCAACCTTCAATGGACGCCCTTCAGCTGCTGTGACCTTGAAACAAGCTTATGGTAGTAATGCTCGTAACGTTATCACCAAGGTGAAGGACGCTATGGCTCGTCTGCAAAAAGATATGCCTAAGGGGATGCACTATGAGATTAGCTATGACGTTAGCCGCTTCTTAGATGCAAGTATTGAGAAAGTAATACACACCTTGTTTGAGGCTTTTATCTTAGTAGCAATAGTTGTGTTCATCTTCTTAGGGGATTGGCGTGCCTCTATCATACCGATTATGGCTGTACCAATATCACTTTTGGGTAGCTTTATTGCAATGATGTTGTTCAACATAACGCTCAATATGATATCCCTCTTTGCCTTAGTCATGGCTATTGGTATTGTGGTGGATGATGCTATTGTGGTGATTGAAGCGGTGAATGTTGAGATCTCTCGCAACAAACTTTCACCTGTTGAAGCTACGGAAAAAGCCATGAAAGAGATCAGTGGAGCGATTATTGCAATCTCTTTAGTTATGGCTTCTGTATTCATTCCTGTAGCCTTTATGGGTGGTCCAGAGGGTATGTTCTATCGTCAGTTCTCAATCACGATGGCGTCAAGTATCCTCTTCTCTGGCTTTGTTGCCCTAACTTTGACCCCTGCATTGTGTGCCCTTATCTTGACAAAGGAGCAGGAGAACCATGTTAAATTAGGGTTTATTGGACGCGTCCTGCAACGCTTTAATGCTAAATTCGATAGTGGTAGCCGTAAGTATGAACGCCTCATACAACATACAGTAAAGAAGAAGTCTTTAACAATAATATTGATATTGGTGTTCTGTGGATTAGCATATTGGATCAATATGGGACTCCCTTCGGGTTTCATTCCACAAGAAGATCAGGGTATGATTTATGCCGTAATAGAGACTCCTCCAGGGGCTACTATCGAACGAACTAACGCTGTTGCGCAACAGCTTCTTAAGATAGCAGAGAAAGAAGAGGACGTCGAAAGCGTGTCTTCTTTAGCTGGTTTTGAGATTCTTTCTGAGGGAACAAGTGCCAATTCTGGTAGTTGTTTGATTAACCTCAAAGACTGGAAACATCGCAAACGTACCGCAAAGGAGATTATTAGTGACTTGGAACAGAAATGTGAGAATATCACACAAGCAAACATAGACTTCTTTGAACCGCCATCAATTCCAGGCTATGGAGCTGCCAGTGGATTCGAACTACGTCTCTTAGATAAGACTGGTAAAAACGATTATCATGAGATGGAGCGGGTGAGCAAGGCGTTCGTTAAAGATCTAAACAAGCGTCCTGAGATTGGTAACGCGTTCACTTTCTACTCTGCGAGCTTCCCTCAGTACATGCTTCATGTTGATGACGAGAAAGCTTTACAAAAGGGAGTTAAGCCAGGAAAGGCACTGAACAACTTGTCAATCTTAGTAGGTTCGGATTACCAAACAGGATTTATTCTGTTCGGAAAACCTTATAAAGTAATTGTACAAGCTGCTCCACAGTATCGTGATTTCCCTAATCATTTATTAAGTCTTTATAGTAAAAATGAAGATGGACAGATGGTTCCATATTCTGACTTTATGTCGCTTTCAAAGACTTATGGTATGAGTGAGATTACTCGTCATAACCTTTACAACTCCTCAGAAGTGACAGGAGCACAAGCACCAGGATACTCAAGCGGACAGGCATTACAGGCTATTCAAGAGGTAGCACAACGCTCTCTCCCTAAAGGGTATGACTATGACTGGGCTGGTATCTCTAAAGACGAAGCAGAACAAGGTAATACGGCTATCGTTATCTTCGTGGTTTGTCTCGTATTTGTCTACCTTATTTTGGCAGCACAATATGAGAATTTCCTACTGCCATTACCTGTGATTATATTCCTACCAGTGGGTATATTTGGAGCGTTCCTCTTCTTAAAAGCTTGTGGATTAGAGAACAATATCTATGCGCAGATAGCCTTAGTGATGCTCATCGGTCTGTTAGGAAAGAATGCCGTACTGATGGTTGAGTATGCCGTTCAGCGTAAGAATGCGGGCGAACGGATTTCTCAAGCAGCCATCTCTGCCGCTATTGCACGCTTCCGCCCTATCCTTATGACGAGTATAGCCTTTATAGCAGGTTTGATTCCATTGGTATTTGCCTCTGGTGCTGGTGCCATTGGTAACCGTACCATTGGTACTGCTGCTGTCGGAGGAATGGTCATTGGTACCTTAGGCGGCTTGTTACTCATCCCTGGCCTTTACTATATCTTTGCAGGAATGACTGACAAACTGGTACATTATCAGAAGGAGAAGCCACTGAGTGAAGAGAAAGATAAACGTTATAAGAACAAACAATTAAAAGAAAGTACTCATGACGACAAAGAGTAAACTATATCATGTCATTACTATTCTTGTAATCCTTATGAGCATCGTTGCCTGCAAAACACCGCAGGCAACAATGCCCAAAGATACGCTTAAGGACTCTTTACCAGCCTTATCCAAGGATAGTAGCGTAACTATATCTCCTGCATGGCGAGAGTTCTTCCAAGACCCAATGCTTCAGACACTGATTGAAACTGCCTTACAAAACAATCAAGATCTTAAGATTACATTGCAGGAACTGGCGATAGCAAGAAGTGCGATTAATGCTAAACAAGCTGCTCTCCTACCTTCTGTTACAGCAAATATTGGTGCGGGAGTTTCTAAAGTTGGCCGCTACACAGCTGAGGGAGCTGGTAATGTTGGTACGGAGATGACTCCTGGGCATAAGATTCCAACTGTTATTCCAGACCTCTCTCCATCACTACAAGTAGACTGGACCATAGATTTATGGAACAAATTAAATAGTGGTAAAAAAGCTGCTGTAGAACGATATTTGGCTTCTGAAGCTGGACAACGTGCTATCAAAAGTCAGTTAGTGGCAGATGTAGCAGAGAACTATTATCTGTTGTTGGCTCTTGATTACAAGTTATCGGTTATGCAACAATACATCTCGCTACAGAAGGATGCAGTGAGAATCGCACGTATTCAGAAAGAAGCTGATGCTGATACACAGTTAGCGGTTGAGAAGTTCGAGGCTGAATTGGCTAAAGCACAGGCTGATGAGTACCTTCTACGTCAGTCTATCGTTGAGACGGAGAATAATCTAAACCTTCTGTTAGGTAGATTTCCTCAAACCATACAACGCACAAAGGTTGACTTCTTACAGCTGCCAATGCCTACAACTGCACATTCCTTATCTACTCAACTTCTATTACAACGTCCTGATGTTATTCAAGCTGAGCACCAGCTAAAGGCTGCTAAATGGGATGTGGAGACTGCACGTAAAGAGTTTCTCCCCTCGTTTAATATCTCTGCGGCTATTGGATTAAATGCTTTTAACCCTAAGTACTTATTCAAACTACCAGAGTCTTTGGCGTTTAATGCCTTAGGTGGACTTACCGCTCCTCTCATCAATAAGAAGGCTATTCAAGCCAACTTCGCTCAGGCTGATGCGTTACAGATAGAGGCTCTTTATAATTACGACAAAACATTGCTTACAGCTTTTATAGAAACAAGTACGCTGCAATCTAAGATTTCTAACATTAAGTTGCTCCAACAATTTAAGCAGAAACAGAACGATGCTTTGGTAAGAGCCGTTTCAGCTGCTCAAAAACTATACCTCAATAACAGAGCTACTTATTTAGAGGTGATAGATAGTGAACGCGGACAGTTAGACTGTAAAATGGAACTGATTGATGCAAAGTCACAACAGCTCTCAACCCTTATAGAAATGTATAGTGCGTTCTTTTAGCACTAAGAAAGACTAAGGATTCAACTTTCTGCAGCTAATAACGATGTTTTATTACGCTGCGGAAGGATTGAATTTTCTTTACATTACTTCTATGTATTTACGCTTAAAAAGGGTAAAAAACAAGCTCTAAAATCGCCTTTGTAAGTCGTTTGCTATCAAGGAGTTGCAAAACAGTATTTCAAAAGGTGCTTAATAAGACTTCAAAAGGGCGTTAGTTGCATTGCAAAAGGGCATCTTTTAGAAGCCAATTGGGCGTTAATTGAAAGGTAAAAGAGCGTCTTTTGATTTTCAGTCTTTGAAGTTTCTTTACAAAAGAAAGGAATTTATTCAAATTAGTCATACATAGGCTATTAAAGTTGTAATTCTAAAATAATTTCTAATAGCTGGGGCTATAAGAGAATGATGTTTAAGAATGGTTATTATTCAAAAACATCATAAATCACAGAAAAAACATCCCTAATAAACTGATTTGATTAAATGTAAATGCTGATTCTCATATATTTCTCTACCATTTTCACCACATTTTAGGCAAATGTGACAAAATGTCATTTAATACGAACTCTCATATCATCATTTATCATTCATCCTCCATTTTTGATTTTTGGAACAATTTTTGCATACTTAGTTTTATGGGTAATATTGCCCTTTACTTTTAATATTAAATTAGAACTATGAAAAAAATTCTTTTCGAAGGCAAAGTTACATTAGCAGACAAACTTGTAGATTTTAGAATATACAAGAATGAAGAAGAGGGTACTACACCTTACTACTCTTACGAAACTAATCCACAACTTCTTAATGCTGACCAACTTGATTTTCATACAGGGGCAACAACACGTGCAACTACTTTAGAAGACTTGTTGCATCAATTTACTTACATATATAAGCAAGAATTCACTGAAATTGTCAAAGATCGTGAAAATCCTAACTTTTGAGAATGTATTGGAGATAAATATTTAGAAGCATTTCATATTGGGGTAAGCCAATTCTTTTTTTTATAACGTAGCCCCCCTATTTATACTAATAGAGACTCGTTTAAATAAGGTAAATATCCGTGGGGGGGGGATAATGAAAGCAAAATATTGTTATATCATCATTTTACAAAGATATATATTGTAATAGACTTTTTCAGTATTTTAGATTCATTTACAAAACAGAGGAAATTAAAGAGGGATACACATCAACTTGTGCATCCCTCTTTTCGTATCATTCCCCAGCTTCCCATCACCTCATAGTCTTTTACTCGTTCAAAAAATGAGAGTGGAAAAGTTAGTGTGGGACTGTTTAATATGAGGAGGTATGAGCGGATTAGTCACTCAAACCGAAGAGTTCTTTATAACCAGGGTTTTGCGTTAGCTGCTTGTTGAGCGCACGCTGACTGGTAGGAACCATGCTTAAGTAGTAAGTATCTAACCATCCACCATGTGCAAGTGGACTCTCGTAGGTATAGATCCAGCCACTTCCAGCACTGTTATTCTCAGCAGAAGCCCTACCACTTCTCATGATTTCTTCGTAATCTACAAACTGACCTGAGTAGGCATTAGCCTTTGGTGCATAGATATTATCAGTAGCTGTTGTCCACAAGCCACAAGGCTGACGGTTGACATAATAGGCTGCCTTTGCCCAACGACGGATGTCATAGAAGGCAAAGCCCTCACCGAACAACTCAATCTGACGCTCACGGCGAATCTCCCACAAGACTGGGTTTACATTGTAGTTACCGAACTTTCCGCCCTTACCTGTCCACCAAGGAGCATTACCCTTGTCACGATTAGGGTCAAAACTGTCATTGATATCAGCCACTGTCATATGTGCAACTCCAGCACGATCGCGCAGCTTGTTGATAGTCTTATCAGCCACAGCTTGGTCGAACTGTTGTAACTCCCATGCTGCCTCAGCATAGTTCAACAACACCTCTTCAATCTTAAAGATTGGTTTATCAGCTGTACAGAAAGCCGATGAACCGGTTGAGAACTCCCACATATCATAGTTCTTCCAGAAGTAGTAACCCGTACGACAACGCATGTATGGTACACGAGAGTCGGTTGTGAGGTTAGGACTCACTGGTGTAAGCGCAGCACCCCAGTTCTGTCCGGGACATCTCTTCATGCCCTCACCGCCGTAAGAACCACCACGCAAACACTTCTCGTTAGCACCCATATAGTCGATGTAGTAACGATACTTGGCTGCCTCATCAGCTGTAACGACATGTCCTTGGTTGTTATCACCCGCCTTCAAAAACTTCCAACTCTTAAAGGTGTTCACGTTATCAACCGCCCCTTTATGAGGCGCAACAACGTAAGGAGGTTGGATGTTCTGGTAAAGACGAGGGTCACGATCAGCGAAGGTACCCCACATATCCTTGCCCTTGCCACCTTGATAGCCTGACGCTGTATTGCCAATAGGCAAACCATTCTTCATCAAGAACATATCCACCGTGTACTGAGGTACATCGGCAGAGTTGGCAGCAATGTGTTCAAAGTCGTTATAACGATTCATCAAGACATTGTTAACAAACTCCTTATAGAAGATAATTCCCGGCTTACCCTTTAGGCTCTCTGTGGTCCACATCTCGCCATATCCAGTAGCAGGTTGGTTTTGCTTGTCCTCGCCCTTATAGAGGGTTGGATAAGCATCCATCAGTTCCTGCGAAACCGTTAGACACTTCCGTAGATAGGTTTCATAAGGCTCGTTGAGTCCATGATACTTCGCCCATGTACCTTCGCGGAGCAAGAAACGAGACAAAGCTGCCTTAACAACATTTGCATTCACCGTGTTATCGCCATCGTTAAAGTTGCCGATGTTTGCTGCAGCATACTCCAAACGCGCTACGATACTATCAGCTACTTCAGCACGTGGTGTACGTGGTCCGTAGCTTTCTGGCGAACTCTCGTCAAGCACTTTGTTCACCCAAGGCACATCACCAAAGCGGTCGATGAGTTCCATATACCAGTAAGCTGAGAAGAAATAAGCCACCGAACGCCAATGAGCAGCTTGTGCCTCTGTGAGCGCACCGTCATTGAGATGGCTCAACATAATGTTCACTCGACGGATATAAGAGAAGTCCCATCCTCCTCCATCGGCTGTTGCTGTAATGGTTTGATAGGCATATGGATTGCGAGCATTATCACGATGGGTCACCAATCCACCATACCAATCGCCATAGAATTGCGCATTCATATAGCTGTTGTTGATACTGGTATGAATCGTGGTGTTCGTGAACATCTCGTAACAAGGGTTCATAAACGCCTTAAAGTTATCGTATTCCTTAAACGCATTCTCCTCAGTGAGGTCGGTCAAAGGGTATTTCTCAAGAAAATTATCATTGCATGCCGTTAGCGTTGTTGCTGCAACACAGATGGCTGTTAATATCTTTTTCATAAGTACTTATTATGATTAGAATGTGATACTTGCACCTAAAGAGATAGTGCGGTAATATGGATAGCCCCATGAAATGCCGTTGCTCAAGGCGTTAGCAGTTGATGATGGTGCTGTACCTTCTGGGTCATAGCCCTTTGGCAGACTGCTGAATGTAGCGAGATTTTCGATACTTAGATAGAACTTAGCATCTTGTATGAAAGCTCTTCTTACCCATTCTTTAGGCAACGTATAAGCAAGTGTGATATTCTTTATACGCATATAGGCTGCATTCTGCAGATACTTGTCGCTTACACGAGTGTTAGAACCCACATTGTTACCTTGATCATAAATACGGAACAGCTTACTATCTGGATTTACAGGAACCATATAATCGCTGCTTGATGGGTCGTAACTCTTAGCTCTCCAATAGTCGGTTTGGTTCGCATAGAGTGCTTGGAACACTGCATCGCCTGCTCCTGCGCCACCGAATGGGAACATTGCTGGACCGCCAAGCCAGTAGTCTCGCTTGCCAACACCTTGCAAAAGTACTTCTAAGCTCCATCCCTTATAAGAAGCACCGAGGCTAATACCGAACTGATAACGTGCTGCATCATTACCAATTATCTTACGGTCACCAGGGTTATCTACGGTATTATCGCCAGCATTGATTACACCATCAACACGCAAGTCTTTGAACTTCACGTCGCCAGGTTGTGGATTATAACCATTGATCTTTACGACACCTTCTTTCAAAGTCCAAGTCTTATGCTTTGCATCATCTGCATTGAAGTCGTTGATGGTGTAGTATCCATCAGCCTCATAACCCCATATCTCACCGATTTTTCTTCCTACATAATAGTCTGAAAGCAGGCGATACTCGTTATTAAACTTCGTGATTTCTGCCTGACTATCATAGATGTTGAAGCCTACATGATAGCCGAAGTCACCAATCTTATCGCGCCATGTAACGTTAAGTTCCCATCCTCTGTTCTTCATGTCAGCCACATTCTGCAGCGGAGCAGCTGTTCCTACAACCTTAGGAATCTCTATTCCAGCTGCCAACATACCCGTTGTACGACGGTCAAACCAGTCGAATGTAGCGGTAAGACGGTTCTTAAAGGCATAGAGATCGAAGCCAATATTCAACGTAGTAACCTTCTCCCACGTGAAGTTGCGGCTTACCAAGCCCGGAGAAGTGATGTAAGTGGTCTTTCCTTCAGCATCTAAGATGTAAGTACCGTTGCTATGCAGACTCATTACTGGTGAGAACTGATAAGGGCTGATACGCTGATTACCAACCGAACCATAGGATGCACGCACCTTAAAGTCGTCCAACCAACTGCGTGACCAGTTCATAAACGACTCCTGACCTAAACGCCATCCCACACTCACTGATGGGAAGAAGCCAAAGCGATGACTCTTAGGGAACTTAGAAGAACCATCATAACGACCGTTTAACTCAAGTAAATAGCGGTCCATGAAAGAATAGTTCAGACGTGCAAAACCACTACGAATAGAATACTCAGAGTACTTATCATCAATGGTCTTCTCACCTGTTCCGCCTGCAAATGATGGTACGGTAGGAACTGCCTGAGCAAGTACATTACCATAGAAGTAGCGATAGAACGACTTTTCTTGATTGAAACCAGCCATCGCCTTGAATGAATGTGCACCCCAAGAATGGTCGTAATTAGTAAAGATATTCAACGCATTATACTTTGTTGTGGCGTCATACATACGATAGAAATCCTGTCCTTTCTCGGTTGAATACTTAGCAGCCAACTGCACATCGGCAAATCTAAATCTGTTAGAATAGAACTGATAGTGCTCGTCAGTGCGGTTATAGGTGTACTCACCAGTAACAGTCCAACCCGGCATCAGCTTAAAGATAGAGCGCAAAGAGATGCGTGGAACAGACTGCTCACTAAAAGCAGAAGGTGCATTGGTCAACATATTCAGAGGAGTCTGCGATGGTAAATCGTCTGAAATACCAAGGATATCACCAGGAATGAGTCCTTCTGGGTAATAGTTAATCAAACGAGTTGAATAGAAACCACTCATGTTTCCAACGTTCTCAGGCGACTGTCGCACTGAATTAGTATAGGTAAGGGTTGCCTCTTGCGTAAACCATTTCTGCAAATCAGCTGAAACAAAGCCGCTGATTGTCTTACGTCTAAACATATCTTTATCCGTAACCAATGGTCCATTCTCACGGCTCAAACTTCCTGAAACACGGTAGCGAATCTTGTCAGTTCCGCCAGAGATGGTCAGATTATGATTGGTAATTGAACCTGTTGTAAGGATGTTTTTAGCCAAATTCTTCTCTGACAACCAGTAAACACGGCCATCAGTGTCCTTGAAGATACCATCGCCTACAGTTGCAACAGATGAAGGATCAGTCTGATACTTCTGCAAATAGTCGCGCCACTTGCTTACATCACCATTACCAGCCCAGTAAGAATTAGAGTAACCAGCTTCAAGATAAGCATCCAAATACTGCATCAAAGAAGCCTGCTCCAAATGGTTGAGCGACTGCTCCCATCCTAAACTGAAATTATAGTTGGCTGTAAAACGGGCGTCGTTCTTCGGATGTTTCAGTGTTACCAATATCACACCGCCTGCTGCACGCGCACCGTAAATAGCCGAACTGGCAGCATCTTTCAATACCGTTACACTCTCTATGTCTTCAGGGTTCAGCGTACTCAGGTCGCCTTCTACGTTGTCAATCAAGACTAACGGACCACCACCATTGATAGAAAGCGTACCACGTACGTTCATAGACTTTGAATAACCGGGACCAGAACCACCGCCGATGGTAAGTCCAGGCATAGCTCCCTGCAGTGCTGCAGCAGCGTTCACCACAGGTCTATCACCCAAGACGTCGCTCATCTTCACTTGAGAAACAGAACCAGTGAGGTTGGCTTTCTTTTGTAATCCGTAACCAACAACCACCACTTCATCAATGGCTTTGACATTACTTTTCAGTGTTACAGCCATATTAGCAGCTGCCTTCAACTCAGACTCGTCAAAACCTACGTAACGGAAAACCAGCGTAACGCCAGCTGGCACCTGTATAGAGAACTGTCCGTCGAGGTCGGTAATCGTTCCATTTGACGTCCCTTTCTGCATAACAGTTGCCCCGACGAGTGGTTCGCCTTGGCTGTCTTTTACAGAACCTGTGATTGTTGTTAACGTTTGCGCATCCACACACAGTGGGACAAGCAACAGCATGATGAGCAAAAGCCTGCCCATCGCTTTCATAGTTCGATGTAGATAAATGTTCATTTGTATAAATTTAGGTAAATTGTTTTCAGTTATCTATAGCTTCATTTTAGGTTGGCTATTCGCCATTATGTGCGTTCATATCGCCATCTCTGCGCCATGTCACACACATAGTAGTATGCCTTTTCAGGCGTAACCCTGCTTCTATTTAGTCGACTGCAACAACATTCAAACTATTCCTTTACTTGTTGTGCGTTTAGGTTTATTCTTGCTTGCAGCTGGGTTAGTAATTGTTTAGGGTTGTAAAGATATATAATTACATCAAATAAAAGGGGTATGCTTAACAATTATTAAGCATTTAAGGCTCTGTACTCCATTATATTTTAGAAACGCAGGTGTGCTTTTGTAGCATTATATTAGGCTTAAGTTATTGTCATACGGAGAATATATTGCAAGGGATTAGGTACTCCGCACCATTGGTGCTAAGTATCCACACGACACGTGCTAAGCATCCGCACCACATGTGCGGAGCATCAACACCTCAATAGAAAAGAGTAAGGGCAAGGCTTAATCAGATATTATTAGATACGAATGACAGGGGTTTGTGGGAGTTATTGACCGATCAATATTATTTTATTGTAGCCCTCTTCCTGCACTGACTACCCTACCCTGCTTGTCGATCTTGATAGTAAGGGGAGAAGTCCCGCGGCAACCTGACATACGGTAAACTTCATAGGAGGTGTTTGGTCGTAAAGGAAGGCGACGAAGAAACAAGGTATCTTCACGTAAAACAACATTACAACAAGTGGGGAGGTTGTTGATTTCAAGGACAGATGGATTGTAACTATCATACCAAAAGGCGTGTACATTCTTATTATAAATGACAGAGAACTCATCTGCAGCATCTTCACCGCTAAAGTATAAGCAGCCACCACAGACACAACCTTGCTCCACAACGAAGGCTTGTTTATCTATATCGAAAGCAAGACCTACGCCATCAGAACAGCCTTGTAGGAATACTAAGATGAATTCTATCATCAACGTTGAAAGGAACACTGTGATAAAAAGTGCTTTATTCCTCGTCTTTAATACTCTTTTCTTCATCACCTAAAAGTTTATTCGTAGTAAGTATTTCATAAACAAAAAGCTCAATATAAACAGCAGTATGCTTACATTGACTTATAGTTGGAGAAAATCAATATTCCGTTTTATCAGCCTTTGCTGTCCATTGCTTAAAGACTTCTAACGCTTCATTGCGCAAAAGGATTTCTGATGGCTTCTTGCGATATTGCGGTTGCACGGCTATCTCCTGATAGATGAAATCGTCATCAAAACCAATGTCGGCAGCATCTTTGCGGTCGTTGGCATAGTAGATCTTATCGAGGTGAGCCCAATAGATAGCACCAAAGCACATCGGACAGGGTTCGCAAGAGGTATAGATTTCGCAACCACTGAGGTCAAAGGTATTCAATATCTGGCACGCTTTGCGGATTGTAGAGACTTCCGCATGCGCTGTTGGGTCGTTGTAAATGGTCACACCATTGCTTCCTTCGGCAATAATTTCACCGTTACGAGCAATGACAGCACCAAATGGACCGCCCCCATTACGTACACTGTCGGCAGAGAGTTCGATAGCTCTCCGCATTAATTCTTCTTTCGTCATTTCAGTTGTATTTTGTTAGTTCTTTTCCTCTTGCTCACGTATTTGCAGATAGATGCGGTCAAACACCTTTCTTAGCTCCGCCTCACTATCAATCGTCTTACGGATTGTTTCAAGATTCTTTGCGTTCGGTGAGCCAGGAATCCATAGTTTCAGATAACCAGAACGACCATACTTCTCTTTCATGTGGTCGCGGAAACGCTGCCACATCTGTTCATCATTCTTCTCTGGATAGTTCTCAATACCATAGAGAATGGCACGTGAGAAGACGACTTCTGGCTCAAGGTCACGGTCAGCCTCAGCAACAATCTTACCATAAATGCTACGTGGTACACGTGAACTACTTGCCCGATGGTCTTCGACAGCCTCCTTCATAATCTTCAACTGCTCGGCTGAGAACCATTTTCGGAGTCGTGCATCGGCAATGAGAATCTTACCACTGGTGATATGATGAATGGCTCGTGGTCCTGCCATACCAAGGTCGTGATAGGCGGCAATGACATATACCATATTCACATCGGCACCCGTTACGGCTGCCAAAGCAAGTGAACTCTTAATGACACGCTGCACGTGTCCGAGTCCATGGCTCTTTCCAAAGTCATTATAACGTGGGAGTATCTGTCGCTCCACAAAGTTCATTAGTTCGAGGTTGGGTTGGGACATGGGGTTTGGGTGTTGGGTGATGAATGTTGGGTGATGATGAAATGAGATATTGGGTGAGGGGTGATAAATGTTGGGTGATGATGAAGTGAGGGGTTGGGTGAGGGGTGTTGAATGTTGGGTGATGATGAAGTGAGGGATTGGGTGAGAAGTGTTGGATGTTGGCTGATGATGAAATGAGGGATTGGGTGAGGGAATTTAAAAGCGGGTTTATAAACCGACTAATGCAATCGTGGTTGCTATACCATAGATTAGCATGTTCCGAGCGGTTTGCGCCAAGATGATATTTAGCTCCTTACCTTTCTTTATTTGCTTCATTTGCATAGCTGTCTTGTAATGCAAGATACCATAAGGTATGAAGATAATAAACACGAAGATAAAGGAAAGGAGATTGTCTCTCTCTCCTGAAAAGAGAAGGAGAAGCATCTGAAGATAGGTCATAAGACCTAATGCTAAGTATAGCTTTTCAGCCTTTTTCTCGCCTATTCTCACAATGAGGGTTATCTTTCCGACACGTTTATCATTCTCTCTATCACGGTAGTTGTTGACAACAAGCAGGGTATCTATCACCAAACCGCAGATAACGCCCGACATAATTACGTCAAAGCACAGGGCTTGAGAATGGTCAGGAAGGATGACATAGGCGGTGAAAACGACGGGGACAATACCAAAGAATACCAGTACCAAGACATCGCCTAAGCCAAGATAAGAGAAGTAAGTGGTGTAGAGAAAGGCAAAGAGAACGCAGGCAGCACCAACGAGTATCATTTCCCAACCACCAAAGAAGATGAGGGGAATACCAACAAGAGAAGCTAATAAAGAAGTGACAACAAGTCCTATGCGCATGGCAGGGAGGGTTATCCAGCCTTCAGAACAAGCCCGCTTCGGACCTAAACGAGTGGCACGATCATCGTTACCTTTCAAACAATCGAAGTAGTCATTGATGAAGTTGGAGTCTATCTGCATCAGAAAGGCAAAGAGAAAACAAAGAATGGCAGGGAGTACTCGAAAGTTCTCCCCACCACTTAGCCTCCAAGCCCAAACAGTTCCTATCATTACAGGTACCATTGCACCTGTGAGCGTCTTCGGACGCGCAGCAAGTACCCATGCAGAAAGACTGTTGGTCTTTATCTTGTCATTCTCTGAAATCACGTATTCGTATGTCTAAACGATTAGTTAAAGAAGTTCCAGCTGATACCAAACTGCAATACACGCTGGTTCAATGGATAGTGAGGCGTATAGAAGTACTTACCACCGTCAGCACTATTTACATGCGTGAACATTACATAGAAGCGAGTATGCTGCAACTGGAAGTTAGCATAAGCATTCAGATGTGGATAGTTACCAATCTTTGTACGGCTCGCATCGGTCTCCTGTATACCAAAAGCACCGATTCCAGGTATATACTCTGGCGCATAATAACTTGTGAAGTAACGACCGTCAACACCAAGGTCAACATCCAACACACGTGCTATCTTGAATCGTATAAACAGGTTACTATAGGCGTTGAATGTCGGTACTGGGAGTATCTCTGCCTTACTTGACTTCTGGAATGTCAGCACATTTTGCCAGTTGAAGATACCCAAACGGAAGTCTTGTTGTAGCTGTAAAGTCAGCAAGTTGATAGGACTGCTGGACTGACGAACATTCAAGTTGTTATGCTGTACAAGGTAGTTATCACCGCTTTGGATACGATCGTTCTGTATACCAAAGTAGGTATAGTTCTTAAGAACATCATAGCCTACGCGCAACTTGGTGCGTGTCTTCTTCAAAGAGAACTCACCCAAGATGCGAGAGTGTATCTCTTGATTGAGGTTATTATCCCACATATAATGCTTACCAAAGTACTGACCCATATAGAAGGATGGCGCAGAACGATGGAAGAAAGCTGTTGCAGCGAGTTGAACAGTGTCACCCAAAAGAGGGAAACCAAGGTCGGCATGACCATCAACATGGACCTGTCCTGCCCTACTTCCAGCCAACCAAGCCTCAGCACTAACATCATAATGGAACGTCTTACCGAGTGTTTTCAACAGCTGACCACCGACAGAAATATCATGTTGGTTCCATGTCTTGTCACCATTATAGAAGGCAACAGTACTCCCACTTGGCGTTATCATTGAAGGAAGAGCATAATGGCGCAACTCATAGGAAAGGAAAGCTTTCAGCCCAGCCTTCGCCCATTTGTTGAATCCCTCAAGCAAAGCGACAGCAAAGGTATTCTTCAATGACCAGTGCTTTGTCGTATCATAAATCGAATCATTGGCTGCAGTACCATAGTTAAAGTAGTTCTGCGCATAGAAATCAGTCGGAGTTTCGTATGCTTGATAGATACGACGGTAATTATCGAAACGCACAGTATGAATGAAACTCGTCACAGGAACATACTCTTCCTTCATCCACTTCTGAGTAGAATCCTTAGCCAAAGCATCCTGTTTCTTGAGGTTTGCCATCTGAGTAGAGTCCTCCAAATTGACCGTCATACGCTCATTGCCATTCGCATTGTCCGCTGTTGTCTTCACTTGTGACGCATCTCCAGCGATGACAGCATCGTCAGGTCGACCTGCAGAACGCTTCTCCTTATCGTAAGCTTCCTCATCAAACTTCTCGCCCTTTGCCTTTGCACGGCGACGAGCCTTCTCTTTATCCTGCTGTGCTTCTTGTGCTTTCTGAGATTTAAGAGCAAACTGCTTTGCCTTAATCTCCTCTTCCGTCATCGGCACTTTACGGAAGAAACCGAGGCTATAACGGTGATTGAAGAACACATGTTGATTATCATTTCTATTCCAATTCTGCTTCAATATGGTTGGAATCTCTTCCTCGCTATAACTATCGCGGAACGATTCTGGATGCGTGATATAGGCATCATTGGCAATACCACCATTCTCAGCGACCTTCTGATGATTCAAAGAAAGGAGCAAATGTGCCTGATAGCGTTCACCTAAATAGCTTCCCCACATTGAATAGTTGAAGTGAGAAGCACTCTGACTGCTATAATATCCACGTCCATAAAGGTAATCAAACTTAAAGCCAAAACCCCATTCCTTACCCGCATTCACCGCAAAGATTGCCTTAAATCGGTCTTCTCCGTTGTTTCTGTTACCTGCGGTATTATAAGAGAGAACCGTGATTGGCGAAAGGGTTGAGGTAAACTGGAAGTTGTTTGGCTGTACGATAAACATATCATACGGGTCGAGGAAGAAGAATTCTGACGTGGCAGGACGATCAATAAAGATACGATTCTGACGTGGAGAACCCAAGTTTCCTAAGGTGTTATACTCCCCTCGCTTTCCGTAAGTGAGGTTAGAATTCATATACATATACGACAACGTATCGGGAACAGCAGCTTTGCGGTCACCGAAACGTTCATCAATCGTCCACACCTTCAAGCCACGTGGTATCTCCTTGTGCTCACTTTGTATAGAATCCGAACGTCCTATGTTACGATTGTTTCTATAACCATCAGCCGTGAAAGTACCATCATCATACGGAGTGGTGGCGTCTGTCTGTGCCATAGCAGCATTAGCCACTAACACAAAAAGGGAAAATAAGATAGTAAGTTTCTTCATTTAACGAATAAAACGGAGTACGCTTTCGACCATCTTAAAGACCATCGAAACAAGAATAATAATTGTACCAGTCGTAGTGTTATCGGTTAAGAAATAGACAATCACACCAACAAGCGCACCTAACATAAAGATAATGTTAAGCCACTGGCGGATAGGAAGAAACCTATCTTCTGTCTCACGTTTATGACGACGACGCTCTGGACGACGTGCCGTACTATTCTGTAGTTCCATTTTCTATTCTTTATTGTGTTAAAAGTATTTGCCAGCAGTTTTATTTTAACGCTTTATTCAGCGCATTAGAATAGGCAAAGAACAAACGTACATAAGGTCATTATCCCTACCCATCACCACTGACACACCCAAAAGTATATCCCTTCTTTGTCTTACTTCAATGCCTGCGCGAAGCCTTCAAAGATACTATTCTTACGGTCAACAGTAGCACGACGGAACTTACCAGATACAGGCAAGAGACGAGTCTGCTTCTTATTGACAGCATACTTATCGGTAATCCACTGCTCTGCCGATAGGTCAGAAACATTGCCTTGAACATCATAACGATAAGTCAAACGATTCATTGTCAATGTTGCCTGTCCATCACGACAAGTTGCTTGAAGCACATAGTTAAACTGCGTATAGTCCAATGAGAGGAACGAAGATGAGAAAATCAACTTCTCACGTACCGTTGCCACAATACTATGCTCACCCTTATTCACCAAGGCAACCTTACTACCACTCAACTGATTGTCGCCCTGTGTGAGTTCTGTAAGATAAGCAAACGCCTTGTCATAGAGTTCGTCAGCAGTTGCTCCGGGTACATTGAATGTTTCAGTCCATACCACCTGACCGTTCACCTCTGGTATGATACCCTTCTGAAGATAAAGGTCTTTGTTTGCTTTAGTGTCTGTACTCACGTTCTTATTAGCACGTGCTGCAGCAGTCGCTGGCGTTGTTGGAACAACCCACGCATCTGAAGAAGCGTTGCTAACAGCCTTTGTAGTGGTTGCCGCAGTCTTTGTTGCTGGTGCAGCCGTAGTCGTCTGAGCTTTATTAGCAGCCTCACTGAGTGCCTCAGCCTCACGTGACAATCGTTCAGCCTCAGCCTTCATATCGGCAATCTTCTTTTCTATATCCTTTGCTTTCGCCTTATCCTCAGCTTCCTTCTTGGCTCTTGCTTCAGCCTCAGCCTTCGCTTTGGCAGCGTTTGCCTTCGCCTGTTCCAAGGCAGCCTTAGCCTCCTCTAACTGGCGTTGTGCCTGTTCCAACTTCTGTTCTGGAGTCAGCGTAGTCTGTGCCGCAGCCATAATTGGAAGGCACATAAACAAGAATATCAAAAATTTCTTCATATGTTCAAACTTTTATTTAATGACAATTTAACAAGCAAAGATACAAAATATTGTTTGCTTTATCGAACCTTTCAGCAAGTTTTTATCTTTTTTTATTGACCATAATAATGAAAAGACAAAGTAACAAAAGAACAAAACAGGGTAAGGAAAAGACAAAATAGAAGAACAGAAGACAAGATAATGCAAGACAGAATAAGGTAAAGACAAAGTAACAAAAGAACAAAAACAAGGTAATGAAAAGACAAAATAGAAGAACAGAAGACAGGATAATGCAAGGCAGAATAAAATAAAGACAAAGTAACAAAAGAACAAAAACAGGGTAATGCAAAGACAAAGTAACAAAAGAACGAATGTTTACAGTGGTATAATTTGTCCTATATTTTCACATCCCACTTTCTAAAACATGCTCTTTTGCTTTCTTAAAGACGCCCAATTGGCTTGCAAAAGATGCCCTTTAAGACCCTTACTAACGCCCTTTTGAAGTCCAATTAAGCACCTTTTGAAAAGCAGTTTTATAACTCACTGATTCCCTGTTAGTTGTAATCTCGCTTTTCACACGTGCTTATTGCCTTAATTAAAGGAATTTCTCTCGAATCTTTGTAATTATTTTTCAAAGCTCCCGCAGCTATTTTAAGTCATGAGCCGAACGTGCTAAGCAAACATCTCCTTACCCATCTTTCAACATTTAAAACTTCGGGGTATCTCGCTAATCACTCCCCTCCCTTTGGGGGAGGGGTCGGGGGAGGGGCCAGTTGGTTGGGGTTGTTGGCTTGCCTATTTCCCCTCCAACTCCTTCTGCAAACGTATTATCTCATCACGATACTGCGCTGCCTGCAGGAAGTCGAGGTCTTTTGCTGCCTGCTTCATGAGGATAACCCTTAATTGCTTTGACAATCTGTGTCGGAGTAATATTATTTTCCTCGTTGTATTTCAACTGCTTCGTACGTCTTCGCATTGTCTCATCAATGGTCTTCTGCATACTCTCTGTGATGTTATCAGCATACATAATCACCTTTCCGTTCACGTTACGAGCCGCACGACCTGCCGTCTGTGTCAAACTTCTATGACTGCGGAGGAAACCCTCTTTATCGGCATCAAGGATAGCAACCAATGAAACCTCTGGTAAGTCTAATCCCTCACGCAAGAGATTGACACCCACAAGGACATCATAGATACCCGCACGCAGGTCGTTGATAATCTTGATACGGTCCAAACTGGCAACATCACTGTGGATATAAGCCGTACGGATATCATGGTTCAGCAGGTATTCGGTCAACTCCTCTGCCATTCGTTTGGTCAGTGTCGTCACCAACACACGTTCCTCCTTCTCTGCTCGGATAACGATTTCGTTCATCAAGTCGTCAATCTGATTCTCCGATGGGCGCACCTCTATCTCTGGGTCGAGCAAACCAGTAGGACGGATAAGTTGTTCAACGACAACACCTTCTGATTCAGCCAACTCGAAGTCAGCTGGAGTAGCCGACACATAGATAATCTGATGAATTAAATCATGAAACTCCTCAAAACGAAGCGGACGGTTGTCAAAGGCCGCTGGAAGACGGAAACCATATTCCACAAGATTTTTCTTTCGGGCTCGGTCGCCACCATACATCGCTGAAATCTGCGGTACACTCACATGGCTCTCATCTATCACCATCAAGTAATCTTCTGGGAAAAAGTCTAACAAACAGTAAGGACGCATTCCCGCCTCTCTACCATCAAAATAGCGTGAATAGTTCTCAATACCAGAGCAATGACCGAGTTCCTTAATCATCTCAATGTCATACTCCACACGTTCTTTGATACGTTGTGCCTTAATGTTATCCCCTATCTCTGTGAAGAAATCAACCTGCTTCACCAAGTCATCTTGTATCTGACGAATGGCTCCTTCGGTCTGTTCCTTAGACGTAACAAAGAGATTGGCTGGATAAATCTCATAAGCATCGAAGGTAGCAAGGCGATGGAAATCGACAGCATCCACCTCTTCAATAGAATCTATCTCATCATCCCACCACGTAATACGCAGAACATTGTCATTATAAGCCATTGCAATATCCACCGTATCACCCTTCACACGGAAGTTTCCACGCTGTAGTTCGATGTCATTGCGCATATAAAGCGCATCGACCAAGCGTCTTAAAAAATCATTACGATCAATGACTTGACCCTTCTTGATAGAAATGACATTTTCCTTCATGGCTATTGGCGCTCCCATACCATAGATACACGAAACTGAAGACACAACAATAACATCCTTACGACCTGATAACAAAGAAGATACAGCCGACAAACGCAACTTATCAATCTCGTCATTAATCGCAAGATCTTTCTCAATATAGGTATCCGTCACAGGCATATACGCCTCTGGCTGATAATAATCATAATAAGAGACATAATACTCCACGAACCCGTCACACCCAAGAGCACCTGGCTCTTATCACCACGCTCTAATCCGTCTGTAAGTTCTCTGATTGCCTCCGGCTGGTCACCCGTCGGTTTATATTTCGATGTTAATTTGAAATCCATTTTCTACATGTCAAGTGAATCAATCTTTGATTGCAAAGATACAAAAAAGCGCTGATAGTATATAATTAATAGTGATTTTTTGCTAAAAAAGCGGACCTCCTTTGCGTATTTATAGAATAATATGTAACTTTGCAGTTCAAAGTCAAATTA
>QWCL01000274.1_pt1 | contig 21970 bp, 15 predicted proteins | sample 1972551 | NCBI WGS metagenome assembly QWCL01 (sample SAMN09866709, study PRJNA288562) | Human oral metagenome isolate term2_saliva, whole genome shotgun sequencing... | isolation source: mouth | host: Homo sapiens | place: USA: California
GCGTTCGGCTTCGTCCAATTCTGCCAAGGCTTCGAGCGTGTGGCTTTGGGCAATGGTAAAGCCAGCGGTTTCAGTACGGCGCAGGGCGGTCAGGTGGGCAAATGTGCCGATGTGTTTGGCGATGTCTTCGCTGAGGGTGCGAATGTAAGTGCCCTTGCTGCAACGTACGTCTATCACGGCTTTAGGTGCATCAAATTCAGTGATATTAATGGAGTAAATGGTGATGTCGCGCGCTTTGCGTTCGATAACGATACCTTTGCGTGCGTATTCGTACAGTGGTTTGCCTTCGTGTTTGAGGGCGGAAAACATCGGCGGCACTTGGCGGATATCGCCTGTTAAGGCTTGGCAGGCCGTCTGAAATTCGGACAATGAAATATCGGCGCGTGCGGTAGCAACGATTTCACCTTCTGCATCGCCCGTACTGCTGGCTTCGCCCAGTTTCAGCGTGGCCGTATAGGCTTTGTCGGCATCAATCAGATATTGGGCGAACTTGGTCGCTTCGCCGAAACAAACAGGCTTTGGTGGGTTTATTGGTCATATTAATTAGGGAATATTAATGTTCAGGCCGTCTGAAAGGGTTCAGACGGCCTGTGTGTTTTAATCAATCAGTCTTCAACCGGTTTTTCCGCCGCCACTTGGTCGATCAGGCTGGAAATGCTCATGCCGCGTTCGAGTGATTCGTCGTATTTGAAGTGCAGCTCGGGCGTTTTGAAGAGTTTGATGCGTTTGGCCAATTCGCTGCGCAAATGGCCTTTGGCGTGTTCCAAAGCTTCTTCGGTAATGTCGCGTGTGCTGTCGTCGAGGACGGTGTAGAACACGGTTGCGTGGCTGTAATCGCGGGTGACTTCGACTTCGTTGATGGTGATGAAGCCTGCGCGCGGATCTTTCAGGCCGGTGCGGACGAGTTCGGCAAGTTCGCGCATGATTTGTTCTTTGACACGGTCTTGGCGGGCGTAGCCGCGTTGGGGTTTTCTCATGGTTTTCCTTAATGTATGGCAGGCTGTCGTTTTCAGACGGCCTGCAGTTTGGATTTTGAACAGCTGCCTATTATAACGGAGCGCGGTTTATTGTGCTTGAACCGAGAAAGGCATATCGATTTTTTGCCATTGTGCGCTTTCATAGTCCAACGCATCGGCGATGAGGGGGTGTTGCTCCAGCCATTGGGCATTGATGCGCAAGATGAAGCTGTGGTTGTTTTCATCGACGCGAAGCTGGGTTTGCGGCGGCAAATCAAGCGGCAGGCGCGAACGGCAGAAGAGGGCGGCCAGACGTAGGGACAATACGGCACACCACATGATTTCGTTGTTGCCAATAATGTCCGCCATTTTCTTGAGGTCACCGCGATGGCCGATAACCAGTTGCGCCAAAATGGTTTGCTCTTTGCGTGAGAAGCCCGGCATATCGGCGTTTTCGAGAATATAGGCGGAGTGTTTGTGATAACCGGTATGGGCAATATCCAAACCGATTTCATGCAGACGGCCTGCGCGGCTGAGGTATTGGTTCCACAGGGCAAGCTCTTGAACGGTTACGTTTTTGGCGTGGCACAGGCTGTTCATGAAGGCTTGCGCGGTATCGGCAACGCGTTTGGCTTGGTTGAGGCTGACGTGGTAGCGTTTTTGGAACTCTGCCGTTGTCTGTTCGCGCATGTCGACATTGAGGCTGCGGCCGATTAAGTCGTAGAATACGCCGTCGCGGAGGGCGGCTTCGGTAACGGTCATTTTGGTCAGCGAGAGTTCTTCAAAAGCGGCCATCATCACGGCCAATCCGCCCGCAAAAACTTCGACACGTTCGGGTTTGAGGTTTTCAAATTTGGCTTTTTTAACCGAACCCGCTTCGATAATCCTATCGGCAAGATAACGCATACCTTGGGCAGTAATGTCGGCTTCTTGCGGCAATTCGGCTGCCAAAACGTCGCGTATGGATTTTGCCGAACCGGACGTGCCGATGGCGAAATCCCAACCGGTACGCTTCATCATTTTGCTGATGCGTTGGATTTCAATACGCGCGGCGGAAACGGCGGCTTGGAAATCTTTGGCGGTCACTTTGTTTTGGAAGAAGCGCATGCTGTACGTTACGCAGCCCAAAGGCAGGCTTTCTGTGGTCAGCGGTTGCAAATCCGAGCCAATGACAAATTCGGTCGAGCCGCCGCCAATGTCGATAACCAGCATTTTGTCGCCTTTGGGCGGCAGGGTATGCACTACGCCGGTGTAAATCAGACGCGCTTCTTCACGGCCGGCGATCACTTCGATGGGGAAACCCAACGCCGCTTCGGCACGAGGCAGGAATTGGGCGATGTTTTTGGCGACGCGGAAAGTGTTGGTGGCCACCACGCGCACGTTTTCGGGTTGGAATCCGCGCAGGCGTTCGCCAAATTTCGCCAAACATTCCAAGGCTTGTTCTTGAGAGGCTTCGCTCAGGTTTTTTTGTTCGTCCAAGCCGGCGGCAAAGCGAACCATTTGTTTGAACGAGTCGATGACTTTCAGCTGGCCGTTGTTGTTTTCACAAATTTGCAGGCGGAAACTGTTGGAACCCAAGTCGACGGAGGCTAAAACGTTGGCGGGAGTGGTGGTCATAAAAAATACCGGTTGATTAGAAAAACCTAAATGTTACTTGAGGTGCTATCACTTGACAATAAAAGGTATACAGCTCTTTGATTCTGCTCATAGATGTATTTTATAATGCTGATTTTAAGCAAGTATATCAAAGGCCGTCTGAACTTTTCAGACGGCCTAAAAAGAGAAACACATGAAATCGGAAAACCAAGATTCCTTATTTTTATCGCGCCGCCGTCTGTTGCAAGTCGGCGGAGCCATGCTTTTGACGCCTGCGACCGCATGGGCGGGGGCGCAACGTGAAGAAACGCTGGCGGATGATGTGGCTTCCGTGATGCGCAGTTCGATCAATAGTGCCAGCCCTGCGAGGCTGGTGTTTGCTGATTCAAAGGAAGGGGAGCGTTGGTTGGCGGCGATGTCTTCCCGATTGGCACGCTTTATTCCCGATGAGGGTGAGCGCCGCCGCCTGTTGGTCAATATTCAATACGAAAGCAGTCGTGCCGGACTCAACACCCAAGTGATTTTGGGCTTGATTGAAGTGGAAAGCGCGTTTCGCCAATATGCCATCAGCGGCGTGGGCGCGCGCGGTTTGATGCAGGTAATGCCGTTTTGGAAAAACTATATCGGTAATCCGTCGCACAACCTTTTCGACATCCGCACCAATCTGCGCTATGGTTGCACCATTCTTCGTCATTACAACAATATCGAAAAAGGCAATATTGTTCGCGCTTTGGCAAGGTTTAACGGTAGCTTGGGCAGTAACAAATATCCGAATGCCGTGTTAGGCGCGTGGCGAAATAGATGGCAGTGGGGTTGATTCGGGATAAATGGGATAGGGCAGATGTCGCACGACGTTGTTTTTTGTTAAAACCGTTTTATACCGATGAAGCAGGTTTGCGATAAACGGCTTGCGATTTGACCCCATGCAATTCCTTTGAATCCTGTATAATCAGAAAATCTGTTAATTCACACTTTCAGACGGCCTTTCGCAAACTTAAGGCCGTCTGAAACATTATTTATGGCAAGAGATAACCGAATTCAAATGTTTCCGCACGAGTGGCGTGCCAGTACCACACTTTCCGGCGTTTACGCACTGCGTATGTTGGGGATGTTTTTGGTGTTGCCTGTTTTGGCAATGTATGCCGCTTCGTTGCCCGGCGCAGAAAACAATAAAGCGCTGGTCGGTATGGCGATGGGTATTTACGGGCTGACACAGGCTTTGCTGCAACTGCCTTTGGGTATGGCTTCCGACAAGTTCGGCCGTAAAAAAGTGATTTATGCCGGCTTGATTGTGTTTGCGGCGGGTAGTTTTTTGGCCGCAGTTGCCGACAGCCTGCAGATGTTGGTTGCCGCTCGTGCCATTCAAGGCGCAGGTGCCGTCAGTGCGGCGGTAACGGCTTTGCTGGCGGACTTGACCCGTAACGAAGTGCGGACGCGTGCGATGGCGATGATCGGCCTGAGTATCGGCTTGACCTTCTCCGTCAGCCTGGTGCTTGCGCCGATGATTGCCAGCTTTATCGGCGTATCCGGCCTGTTTGCGCTGACCGGTATTCTGACTGTAATCAGTATCGGCGTGGTTGCTTGGATGACGCCTGATCCGGAAGTGTCAAAAATGCACGAAGACACGCAGGCACAGCCTTCACGTATGGGCGAGGTATTGAAAAACCGCCAACTGCTCAATCTCGACTTTGGTATTTTTGCCTTGCATGCGGCGCAAATGGCTTTATTTACTGCATTGCCGTTTGCCATGACGCAGTTGGGTTTGGAAAAAATCCATCACTGGCAAGTCTATCTGCCGTCAACCATTACCGGCCTGATTATTATGGTGCCGCTGATTATCGTCGGCGAAACGCGTAACAAGCTCAAACAAGTGTTTATCCTTGGTATCGTCTGCATTGCTGCGGCGCAAATCGGTTTGCTGTTTGGCATGCACTCGGTATGGTTGATTACCGCTTATCTGATTGTTTATTTTATTGGTTTCAATGTATTGGAAGCCAGCCTGCCGTCTATGGTGTCAAAAATTGCTCCGTCCGATTTGAAAGGTACGGCGATGGGCGTATATAACACCATGCAGTCGGTCGGCTTGTTTGTCGGCGGCGCAACCGGTGGTTTATTGTTCCAAAAATATGGTTTTGCAGGCGTATTTGCCTTTTGTAGCGTATTGATGTTGCTGTGGCTGGTATTGGCAGTCATTTCTCCGGCACCGAAACCTGTCAAAAACCTCAGCTATCCGCTTAACGCCGAATGGCAACAAAATCCGGATTTGCTCTACCAAAAATTGACCGAAATTGAAGGCGTTGAAAGCATCAGCTTTAGCGCAGACAAACAAACCATTTATATCAAGGCCTTGCAAAAAGGATTCGACCAAGAGGCCGCCGAAAAAATTATCACAGGAGTGTAAAATGTCATTGAATAAAGTTATCCTCATCGGCCGACTCGGCCGCGACCCGGAAGTCCGCTATATGCCCAACGGCGAGGCCGTCTGTAACTTCAGCGTTGCCACCAGCGAAACTTGGAACGACCGTAACGGCCAGCGCGTAGAACGTACCGAATGGCACAACATCACCATGTACCGCAAACTCGCCGAAATTGCAGGTCAATACCTGCGTAAAGGTAGCCAAGTGTACCTGGAAGGCCGTATCCAAAGCCGTAAATACCAAGGCAAAGACGGCATTGAGCGCACTGCTTACGACATCATCGCCAACGAAATGAAAATGCTTGGCGGCCGCAACGACAACAGCGGCGGCGCACCATACGATGACGGCTACAACCAAGGCGCTCATTCAAGCCAAGGCAGTTACCAACAAGCGCCACAACAGCAATACCAATCTGCTCCGGCTCAAGAACCCCCAGCCGCCCCAGCCCGTCGTCCCGCTCCGGCACAACCGACCGCTCCGGTTGATGATATCGACGACGATATTCCGTTCTAGCACCCATATATCCTATAAGTGTTAAATTTGATATTTAAATAGCTGGAGAACCTAGGTGTTGACTAGGTTCTTTTTTTTTGCACAAAAATTGAATGATCTTTATCATTCTGTTAGTATTTATATATAAAATTGTAAAATTAAAATTTGCTATGGTTAGATTGGAAATTATAGTTTTCACTAATGGTGAACGATATCCTATCCTTATAGATAATGGAAAAAATATTCCACATTATTATTCTACTTTGTGGACCACATCTATTTTAAGGAGTAGTTGCTCTGTAAATACGATTCGCAATAAGCTATATGCTATACGGTGGCTTTTTAAATGGGAGTATAGTAATAATAGAAATATTGTTAATGAATTTAAAAATGGGAATCTTTTAAGTTATAAGGATATGATTAATTTAAGAGAGCATTTTAGGCTAAGTGAGAAAACAGATAAAAAGAAGTTAAGTTTTAGTAATAGACTATCTGGAAATAAAAAAAGTATCAATTCAATAATTATTAGCCATTCTCATCAATACAATAGGATGACAGCTGCAATTGAGTACTTGGAGTTTATATCCAGTCTTTTTATGAATAAAGGATTATATACACCAAAAGATGTAGAAAAAATGACGGTTACGTTTAAAAACCTGAGACCGAATATTCGGAGTTTTTATTCTTCTAAAATTTTTGATAATGCTAGTATTACAGATGGTTTACTCGATGAATTTCTTGGTATTGCGGATTATCTGAACCCAAAAAATCCTTTTAAGAATGAAGGAATAAGAAAAAGAAACTATTTAATGTTCATGCTGCTGCGCAAATTAGGCATTAGACGTGGAGAGCTTCTATCAATAAGAGTCGATGATCTAATTTTAACAGGAAATCATCCTGCTATATTTATAAGACGTACACATGATGATCCAATAGATTCAAGAATGAATCAGGCTGTAGCGAAGACAAAAGAAAGACGTTTAGTAATCAGTCTTGAATTATCAAATCTTATAGATGAATATATACTTAATTATCGAAATAAAATACCAAATTCGAATAGGCACCCTTATTTATTTGTAACACATAAAAAAGGAATTTCACAAGGAAAACCACTTAGTATTAGTTCCTTTGATAATATTATAATACCTACTATGAAAAAAGTAGACAAAAAATTTTCTATTATTCATTCTCATATATTTAGACATGAGTGGAACTTAGATTTTTCTAGAAAAGTAGATCTTAATAATAAATTAGCTAAAGAGAATAAAACCAATCATACTGAAATTACTCCTGAGAATGAAGCTAAGTATAGACAACACTGGATGGGGCATACATCAGAGAAAAGTTCATATATTTATAACAAGAGACATATTATTGAACAAGCTAATAAATTAGTTCTTCTTGAGCAAGAAGAATTATTAGGTAAACTTTCTAATAAAATTGTTGAAAGAAATGACTAAAATTTCAAGAGATGGATATTCATTTAATCAGAATGATACGATATGGATATTAAATAAAGATATAAAGATAAAATTAACAAGAGATATTTTATCTTTGGATAGCTCATTGCTAGATGGATTTAAAAATATTTTATCTGACTATGCACAAGAGATGTCAGCTCATCATACTAGAAATATGTTGTTTATGTTTAGGCGGTTAATAAAATTTTCTAATGGGAATGCTATTACAACAGACAGTATATTGAATTGGCGTGCAAGTTTAACTAGGGAAAATGAATGGTATTTAGGATCATTAAAAGGATTTTTACATACTTGGTATAAAAGAGGTTATTTAGGAATTTCTCTGGAAGTAGTTAAATTATTAGAAACATTTAATATAAAAGGAAATAAAAAGGGGAAATCAGTTGCTAATCATTGTCCATACGCAGGACCGATGACGAATAATGAACTATTAAGCCTAGTGAGTGAACTTAATGAGCTATGGAAACAAAACAGAATCAGCTTTGAGTGTTACGCATATATTAATGCTCTAATAATAACTGCTAGACGTCCTTCGCAGTTGAAGCAACTAAAAATGTGTGATTTGATTAAGGATAATAATGATTATTATATTAATATACCAAGAGTTAAACAACGGCATTCAAACTTTAGGAAGTCATTTAGGAAATTAGCAGTTACTGAAGATCTGTATTTAATTATAAGAAACTTAGCTGAAGATCAAATTAAAAAAATTGAAACACATATTGGTAATACTTTACCTTTTGAACAAAGAAAATTAATACCTATTTTCATGAGTCATCAAACTTTATTAGAGATTAATAAGGGTAATGTGGGACTGTATCTAGAAAAAGACTTATTACATTCAACTATTCAAGAAATGAAGAAACTCATGGTGGAATTCAATAATGCCCAACATGCTATTTCTGAGCGTACTGGAAAAGTTATATATGTGAATGCAAGACGTTTTCGTTACACACGTGGAACTAATTTGGGGCGGAAAGGTGTTGGTGCCACAGTTATTGCAGAATTATTAGATCACTCAGATATACAGAATGTAAAAGTTTATACAGAAAATACTGCCGATACTGTTCAGTATATTGATCGTGTAATGGGTGCCGAAATGGGGAAATTGGCTCATGCCTTTTCTGGAAGAATAATCTCTAGCTTGAATGAAGGTGAGAGGGGGAATGATCCAACATCTTTTATAACAAACAATGGATCAGACACTGTTGGGGCTTGTAGTACAAATAAATTTTGTATAAGTTCTTATGAAAACTGTTATCTATGTAGAAAATTTAGGCCTCTTCTTGATGGCCCTCATCAACAGATATTAGATAAATTATATCGAGAAAAAGAAGAGCGACTGAGAGTGTCTAAAAGCATAGATTATGCGAATTCTAAAGATCGCATTATTTTAGCGGTTGAGTATGTAGTTAAAGCTTGTAGCCAAATGAAAAAATCTCGAGAGATTCATTAATATGGGTAGCCAAATTTTTGAACCAATAAGTAATTCCCCTACTAAAAATCTAGAACAGTTCATTTATTTCTGTAGATATAGATTAGATGCTTTTGGTGCTGATTGTTGGGAAAATAATCAATGGAGAACAAAGTTTAATATCCATTCAGTACAAGTTCGATTTTCTACAGATAGATTTCCATCAAATAGTTATAAATATGAACCGTTATCTTCACCATTTATTGAGTTTGCTAAGGCTTATATCCGTTATACTTATTCGTTAAGACCTATTCGTCAATTCGCTAGACATATGGAAGCATTGCGTTTTGTTGAAATGGCTTTACATAATGTAAAGAAAAAAGCAGATATTCTATATTTGGATAGTTTAGTTATTCAAGAAGTTCAAAATTTAGTTGCTAAAAAATATCCTAAAATGAATGAATCAACAAATAAACTAGGTTATCAATTAGAAACATTATTTAATTTTTGTATAGAATATCAAATTGTTCTAAAGCCCCCTATATGGACTAATCCTTATAGTCGTCCTAGAGATTTAACAATATTATTAGATAAGAGAGGAAAAGATTATCGTTCCAAAAAAATGCCATCTGATGAGGAAATGCTACTTACAGCAAAACTCTTTCATGATGCACCAAATTTAGATAAAGAAACTGAGTATTATACAGCAGTTATGGCTCTACTTATGGTTGCTCCATCTCGTTGTTCTGAGTTGATGTCTTTATCTGTTAATTGCTTAGAATGGGAAGAAGATAGCTTAGGAAATAGGCAATTAGGTATTCGATGGATACCTGCAAAAAATGGAAAAGAGGGTTTGAAATGGGTTCCTAGTAGCATGCAAGATGTGATTATTGAAGCAGTCAAACGTTTAACAGATATAGGAGCTTTAGCAAGAAAAGCAGCAAAGTTTGCAGAAGAAAATCCTAACACAGTAATGATATCACCAGATCAAGGTATGCAAGTATCCCATTATTTATCTCAAAAACCTTTAACTGAAATAGAAATAGGTAAGATTTTAGAAATTAATGGAAAGCATGGGATTAAAACTAAGTGGTTTGAAAAGTTAATGAAAGAAAATAATGGCGTTATAACTTCTAATGTTTTGGGAAAGTACTTATACGAAAAATATACCTCAAAATTTAATTACTGGCCATATATTGATAAAAATAGAAACGTTAAAGCTTCTGAAGCCTTATTATTATTCAGAGAAAATGAATTTCATGATGATTTTTCCCCTAAACGTTTTTCTTTTGTGTTACCAACAGTGAATCAAATTAATGATAGATTTTGCTATTCAGAAACTCGTCCTAAAACATCATTATGGGAAAAACATTGTATAGGTACATCTAAAGGAGAATTTATTAGATTGCCATCGCATAATGCAAGGCATTGGTTGAGTACAAAAGCTGAGCGAGGTGGAATGGATGAATTAACTTTAGCTAACTGGGCAGGCAGAGCTAGAGTGGCAGATAATAAAGCTTATGATCACAGAACAGAAGAAGAAAAAAGTGAGGCTGTTCGAGATTTACTCATTCCTGAGGATATTTCAATATTAGACAAAATTCATTTAAATCTTCCTATTACCTATGAAGACTTAGGAAAAAATAGAATTGGAATTGCAACTATAACAGAAATAGGCATTTGTGAGCATGATTATGCAATGTCGCCATGTTCTCGCCATGGAGATTGTGAAACATGTAAAGAACTTATTTGTATTAAAGGATTAGAATCATCTTTAGAAATATTAAAGCATAGAGAAATTCAGCTTACAGAGCAAATTAATAAAGCAAAAGAACACCATAAATTAGGAGCTTTTGGTGCAGATCGTTGGATAAGTAACCTAGGGTGGAGATTGGCACATATAAGAACCAAAATTGCATTCTTGGAAAATAGTGAAATTCCAAATGGTGCACTATTACGAATACCTGACGAATATGATCCTTCACCAGTCAAGTTAGCCTTATTGGAAAAAGGAATGGATATAGATGTTAAAAAACCAGAAACGGCTAAACTTGATGATGATTTATATAGGTTAATGGAGATGTAGTATGCCAAAAATTCTTATTACAGAAGAAAATTTGGAAGATATCATTATGTTGATTAAAACCTGGGAGGGGAAGTTAACATGGAAATTACTTTGCTCTAAAGTCTCAGAGTTATTGAATATTAAGAGTATTGAGAGGCAGTCACTGTCTAATTATCCTGATATACAAAAAGCCTTTAGCCAACAGAAGCAAAAAATGAAGGAGGATGCAAAAAAAGAACCAGTACCAAATATCACGATGGATTATTTGCTAAAACAAGTTAATAATTTGAAGGCTCAGGTACAACGCTTGGAAGAAATTAATGAGCGATATAAACAGCAATTTATTGTATGGCAATATAATGCATATATGCATGGGATGACACAAGACACACTAAATAAACCTCTTATTGCTGTTAACCGTCAACGTAGGTAATTTATAGGATGTAAGGTAAATTATTTTTACTATAGTAGTCTCTACAAAAGATCGTCTGAAAATCAATTTTCAGACAATCTCTTCATACCTATTAAACTTCTTGATGGGTAGAGTAGAAAACAATTTTCGTCAACATCTACTTCTTCTGGCCGGAGAAATATAGCAGTTTAATGGCGCGTCAAACACTATTGTACTGAACTACTTTCTGCTCAAGCCCGCACCCCAACTTGCAGTAGTCTCCACTAAATCTTTATTTTGTTAACAATATGGATTTGCTCAGCCTCGCTCACGTCTTGCCGGAGACAAGCACACGGTCATGTATGCAAAAATTCAAGACTGCTGCATGGTTATTAATCCCAAAGGTATTCCAAAAAATAATTGTGCAAACTAGTTATCGGAACAGGAACGCAATTGAAGTGTAACGCGAAATTTCAGACAATCTGCATACCTCGCAATGACTGTGGCTGTCTAAACCTCGCCATTTCAGGAATGAGCCCATGCCAAACACCCACACTCATACCATCCAATCAACGCATGTCTACGACTGTACAATATCCACTTGCATGCTGGCTGATTGGACCTTCACCCGCTACCACACGCCCGGCAAATCCGAGTATGCCGTGGTGTACGGCACAGTCGCCCAAGATGGTTCGGGACGCTTTGCCGCAGGCAGCCGAATCTGCACCTCGCCCGTTACCCTATGGGCGGCACCGCTGGCCCATACGCACAACTCGGTGTACTGCCTGCCGGAAGGTGCAGGCTGCTTTTGCGACCTGCCTGCAACCTTGCAGCCCGCCATAGACAGTTTGGGTATCGAACCTGCCGAAGCGGCCGTTATCCTGCAAAACGCCTTCATGCAGCCTGCACATGCCTTGCCTGAAACCGCCTGTTTCGGCGTTCCGGTGATGCGGCCGGCAGAACAGGGCGACAGTCCGGTCGTCATGGAGCACCACATCGCCGAATTGCCGTTCTACCCGTTTTGGCGGGACAGCAGCATCGGTTCCGCCCAAAGCCTGATAGACGGGCAAACCACCGTTTTTCTGCATGATTGGAACGCGTTCTGCCGCCGACTTGTCCGTACCGGCAGACACCGCGGCCAAACCGGCCTCATAGGTGACAAAGTCGCAGACGGTCAATACAGCTATTTCGGCTTGCCGATTGTGCATACGCCAGAACAGGATAATGCCCCTGCCGTATCGGAAGCCGACATCGCCAAACTTCCGTTTTACACCTATTGGCGCACCACTTGCGCTTCCGATGTATACCCGTTGGCAGACGGCACGCACGTTGTGCACCTTACCGACTGGGAAGCCTTCTGCCGACGGTTGGTATTGACCGGCAGATAGGTGGGCAAAAAAGTGCAGGCTGCTTTTTATCGCCCCAACCCTGTTTCAGACGGCCTCTAAAGCAGCCTGCACCTTATTTTTCATTGTCAGATCACCCGAAACCGAGTATCCCATGTCCCAAACCTATTTCACCGCCGACAGGCACTTCTCCCATCCCAACATCGCCCGATACTGCCCGCAATTCCGCCTACAAAGCGATAACACCAACGAGCTGAACGAATACCTGATCGACTGCTGGAACCGCGTCGTTACCCCGCAAGACACTGTGTACAACCTCGGCGATGTCTGCTTTGCCAAAAATCCCGCACACATCGAAGCCGTGCTGCAACGGCTTAACGGTCAACACCATTTGATCTACGGTAACCACGACTACCTAATTCGGCAAAACGAAGCACATTTCCTCAACACACGCAAAGCCGACGGTCATCCGTTGCTCTCGTCCGCTAGCCATTACCTGCGGCTCAAACTGCCCGAAATCAGCAATACCGCGATTTTGTGCCACTATCCCTTATACGAATGGGACGGCATACACCATGGCCTATACCACCTCTACGGCCATCTGCACGACCGCATGGCTGCCGTCAAAGGACGCGCTCTCAATGTCGGCTGGGATATGCACGGCCGTTTCTTGACCGCACAAGATATTGACAGCTTCCTGCGCGACCTCCCCGCCGTGCAGTATTTCGACGACAAACAAAATGTTATTGCCGGCAACAGCACGGAAGATGCGGCTGCAAAAATTCGGGTGAGATTGGCGGCATTGAATGAATGAGCTTTTATTTTAGAAATGAATTTTCAGGTAGCCTTGAATGGTGCAGGCTGAGACCTTTGCAAAATCCCCCAAAAATCCCCTAAATTCCCACCAAGACATTTAGGGGATTTCTCATGAGCACCTTCTTCAGGCAAACCGCACAAGTCATGATTGCCAAATACATCGACCGCTTCCCACTATTGAAGTTGGATCAAGTGATTGATTGGCAGCCGATCGAACAGTACCTGAATCATCAAAGAACCCGTTACCTTAGAGACCACCGCGGCCGTCCCGCCTATCCCCTGTTGTCCATGTTCAATGCCCATGAATGCAAACACCTATCGCCTTTGTTGGAAGGGTTACCCGAAGGTACGACCGTCTATGCCGACAAAGGCTATGACAGTGAGGAAAACCGACAACACTTGGAACAGCATCGGCTGCAGGACGGCATTATGCGCAAAGCCCACCGCAACCGTCCGCTGACGGAAGCGTAAACCAAACGCAACCGACATTTGTCGAAAACCCGTTATGTGGTCGAACAAAGCTTTGGTACGCTGCACCGTAAGTTCCGCTATGCTAGGGCAGCCTATTTCGGTCTGTTCAAAGTGAGTGCACAAAGCCATCTGAAGGCGATGTGTTTGAACCTTTTGAAAGCCGCCAACAGGCTAAGTGCGCCTGTTACTGCCTAAAAGGCGGCCGGATGCCTGATTATCGGGTGTCCGGGGAGGATTAAGGGGGTATTTGGGTAGAGTTAGGGAGTGATTGGTGGCGGAAACAGCCGAAAATCTGTGTTTAGGTTTCGGTTGTCGGGAGGGAAGGGCTTTTTTGCAAAGGTCTCTAACAGTGTTTTACACAACAGCTTAAGAAAAATACGCCGGCAATATCTCAAATGCCGCATCCCTTTCAGGCTGCCATAAGGCTTCACAGTATTGTTCTTGAAAATCTTCAGCTGCTGCAAACAGCACCAGACGTCCATGGATAAAAGTTAAGAAATTGACATTTTATCAATGGTTTTATAAGATTTAGCAAATTTATTTTCAAGTAAAAATATACTTGGTTTAAGATTATGTCCACCATACACACCCATCTGAGTTTAGCTGTTTTGGCAGCCTTTTCTTTTCAGGCTGCACTTGCCGATACCATTGAAGAAAGCGAATCCAGACGTCAGGAAATGCGACGCCGGCAGCAGGAGCAGCAGCTGCAGCGCGAAGTCGATGTGCGTTTGGACGATACGCGACAAAGCACGCTTACTCCGTCTGTGGCCGAATCGGCCGAATCCCCCTGTTTCCCCATTCATACCGTTACCCTGACCGGCGATGCTGCCGGCCGTTTTCAGTTTGCACTTAAAAAAGCCTTGAAGGAAACCGGCTTCCAATCGGGGCAATGTTTGGGCGCGCAAGGCATCAACCGCATTATGGTTGCGGCACAAAACGCCGTTATCGGCCACGGCTATACCACTACCCGTATTTTGGCTGCACCGCAGGATTTAAACAGCGGAACTTTGGAATTAACCGTTTTGCCCGGCAAAGTGCGCTCGGTTCGCACTGATACTTCGCACAACGACCAAACCCGTGCCGCGCGCATTGCCGCCTTTCAAAACGAAATTCCGTTGAAAGGCGGCGATATTCTTAATCTGCGCCGTATCGAGCAGGGGCTGGAAAATCTCAAACGCGTACCTACCGCCGAAGCCGATATCCAAATCGTTCCTGCAGACGCGCCTGATGAAAGCGACATCGTTGTTGCCTGGCGGCAGCGGCTGCTGCCCTACCGCCTGTCGCTCGGTGTGGACGACTCCGGCAGCAAAACCACCGGCAAATACCAAGGCAGCCTGACTTTCTCTGCCGACAACCCTTTCGGCTTGAGCGATCTGTTTTATCTGTCCTACGGCCGCCATCTCGGCCATACCGACGCCCATACCGACTCCGAGGGCAAAAAAACCGCCGGCGGCACCCAAAGCTACGCCTTTCACTATTCCGTTCCTGCCGGCAACTGGCTGTGGAGCTGGAACCACAACTACTACCGCTACCACCAGGCTGTAGCGGGTATCAATGAAGTATATGACTACAACGGCAAAAGCCGCGGCAGCGACATCGGATTTACCCGCCTGCTGTACCGTGATGCGCGGCGCAAGAGCCATATCGGCTTCAAACTGTGGCAGAAAGAAAACCAAAGTTTTATTGATGATGCCGAAGTCGAAGTACAGCGCCGTAAAACCGCCGGTTGGCAGTTGAGCCTAAAACACAAGGAATACATCGGCCGCAGCACTTTGGATATCGGCCTTGGCTACAAGCGCGGCACCGGCATGGCCGATGCCATTGCCGCTCCTGAAGAGGTGTTTGATGAAGGCACTTCGAGAATGAAGGTGATCACTGCCGACATCAGCTATAACCACCCCTTCCAAATCGGCCGGCAGCACTTCGTATATGACACCGCCCTGCATGCCCAGTGGAATAAAACCCCGCTGACGCCTTTGGACAAAATCGCCATCGGCGGTCGCTACACCGTGCGCGGCTTCGACGGCGAAAGCTCACTGTCGGCCGAGCGTGGCTGGTACTGGCGCAACGAAGCCGGCTGGTATTTTCAGGCTGCCCACCAGTTTTATCTGGCGCTAGACGGCGGCCATGTTTCCGGCGACTCGGCGCAATACCTGCTCGGCCAAACCCTAATCGGAGCCGCCGCTGGCCTGCGCGGCCAGTTCAAAGCAGGCGGCAGCCTGAATTACGACCTGTTTGTCGGCAAACCGATTAAAAAACCGCAAGGCTTTAGCAAACGTACCGCTATTTTCGGCTTCAACCTAAACTATTCGTTTTAACCGGAGAAAACACGGGCACCACCTGCATTTGGGCTGCCTGTTTCCCATTTCCACACGGACGCAAGAACATGAACAAACACTGCCATAAAATCGTTTTCAACCGTCGCCGCGGCATTCTGATGGCCGTAGCCGAGACCGCAGTCGGGCAGGGCAAAAGCCCCGGCGAGCGCTCAGGCGGAGAAACCGGTGGCGGTAACGGCAGTCTAAAAACCCATTCAGGCTGCCGTTTGCATTTGGGCACGCTGGCTTTCAGCCTGCTGCTCGGTTTCGGTTCGGCCCTGATTGTGCCCGCCGCCGCTGCCGACATCCAAGCCGACAAATCCGCCCCCAAATCCCAGCAGCCCGTCATCCTGCAAACCGGCAACGGACTGCCGCAGGTCAATATCCAAACCCCCACCGCCCACGGCGTATCCGTTAACCAATACCGCCGTTTCGATGTCGACACGCGCGGCACCATTCTCAACAACAGCCATAAAAGCGTATCCACCCGCCAGGCCGGCTGGATACAGGGCAACCCCTTTCTCGCCCGTGGCGAAGCCCGTGTAATCGTCAACCAAATCAACAGCAGCGATCCGAGCCGGCTCGAGGGCTACATCGAAATCGCCGGCCGCCGCGCCGAAGTGGTGATGGCCAACCCCGCCGGCATCCGCGTTGATGGCGGCGGCTTTATCAACAGCGCAGGCGCCACCCTGACCACCGGCCGTCCCATCCTGGCAGACGGCCGTTTCGACGGTTTGGACATCGGTAGCGGCCGTATCGAAATCGGCGCTCAGGGACTGGATGCGCGCGATGCCGACTACACCCGCATTCTCAGCCGAGCCGCCAAGATTGACGGCGGCATTTGGGGGCAGAACGTCCAAGTGATTGCCGCCAGCGGCCAAACCGACGCCGCAGGCAGCCTGAAAGACGCCGCCGCACCCCGCGCCCCGTCATCATCCGCCCCCGTCTTTGCCATCGACACCGGCGCCCTGGGCGGCATGTATGCCGGCAAAATCACCCTGATTGCCGCCGATGCCGGCAGCGGCATCCGCAATGCCGGCAAGATTTACGCCGGTGCCGGCGGCGTGACCCTCAGCGCCGACGGACAGCTGGCCAACAGCGGCACGGTTGCCGCCCAAGAAGGCGGCGCCCTGCGTCTTAACGCCGGCCAAACCGACAACAGCGGCACCCTGTATGCCCACGGCACCAGCAGCATCGACAGCAAAAGCAGCCTGAACAACAGCGGCCGCATTCTCAGCACCTCAGAAAATCGCATCCGCAGCGCCCGGATTGACAACAGCAGCCAAATCGACGGCGGCCGTCTCGACATCGCCGCCCCCGTATCGGACAACAGCGGCCGCATCAGCCAAAGCGGCAGTCAGAATCTCACCGTCGATACCGCCCGCCTGGCCAACAGCGGCCGCATCGGCCTGCCGGAAAGCAACAGCAGCAACGGCGGAAACGGCAGCGGTAACAACGGCGGAAACAGCGGTAACAACGGCAACAGCGGCGGCAACAACGGTAACGGTGGAAACAACGGCAACGGCGGCAACAGTCACGGCGGCCACACCCAAGTTCCCGCTCCTGCCGACGGCCGCATCAGCGTCTCCGGCCGTTTGGACAACAGCGGCACCATCGAAGCGGGCGGGCGCACCGCGCTAAGCGTCGGCAGCGAGCTGGCCAACAGCGGCCATTTGACCCTCGGCAGCCTGAAAACAGAAGGCGGCCGTTTCGACAACCGCCAAGGCACCATCCTCGCCCGCAGCGCCGACATTAGCAGCCGCCACACCGACAACCGCGGCGGCGCCCTGGCAGCAGGCAGCCTGAAACTGGACGGCACCCGACTCGACAACCGCCAAGGCGTCATCCGCAGCAATACCCTCAGCGACATCCGCCTTTCAGACGGTCTGAACAACCAACAAGGCGAAATCACCACTGCCGGCAGCCTGAAACTGGCCGCCGGCGATATTGCCAGCAGCGGCGGCAGCATTCTGGCCGGCCAAGATCTCGAACTGACGGCCAACCGGCTGGACGGCAGCGGCACCCTGGCCGCCGGCCGCGACGCCGCTCTCAAACTCAGCGCCGACTTTGCCAGCAGCGGCGGCATCGAAGCCGGCCGCACACTCAGCATCGAAAGCGGCGGCAGCATCCGCAATCGCCACCGCATGGCCGGCGGTCAGGCACTGAACATCCGCGCCCGCCATATCGACAACCGCGCCGAAGGCAAACTGGTTTCCGGCAGCAATACCCGTATTGGCGCCGACACCGTGGACAACCGCGGCCTGATCAACAGCAACGGCCTGACCCGCATTGATGCCGCGACTGCCCTGAACAACATCGGCAGCGGCCGCATCTACGGCAGCCGTCTCGCCCTGGGCGGCGACGGCCTGAACAACCGCGAAGAAGCAAGCGCAGACGGCAAAAACCAAGCCCCCGTCATTGCCGCCCGCGAACGTCTGGACATCGGCATGCGCAGCATAAGCAACACCGGCAGCGGCTTTGGCCGGATTGAAAACGGCCAAGTACAAACCGGCAGCGTCTCCAGCCTGATCAGCAGCGAAGGCACACTGCATATCGGCGGCCGTTTGAACGAGAGCCATCAGGCCGAAGGCAGGGCCGAGCGACTGGAAAACCGCGGCGCGCGGATTGAAGCAGCGGGAGGCGGGCAGATTGCCGTTCAAAAACTGGACAACCTGAACGCCGGTTTGCGCACCGAAGAATATTTGGCCGACAGCCGCCGCCAAACTGCCTACACCTTTGCCGGCGAGCCCGAACGCTACATTGACGGCGAAGACGGCAACATGAGCCAATACCGAACCAATCTGGTCTTCCGTTTCAACGAGCAGGGCAGACAGAAAAGCGGCAGTACCGAACGCAAATTCGAACGCTCCGACGTATCGGCGGTACGCCGCTACCAATACAGCCTGAACCGTTACCGCCAACGTATCGTAGAAAGCCGTCCGGGCGAAATCCTGATTGGCGGCGACCTGAAAGCCGAAGGCGGAGAATGGCGTAACAGTGACAGCAAAATCCTGATCGGTGGCACATTGTCGGGGCTTTCCAAAGACAAGATTGCCAACCACGCCACCCAAGAGCAGCGGCGTCTGGAAGAAGTCGGCATAAGCGAACATGCGACCTTCGAAAGAAGCCATGGCCACCGAGGCAGGCATCATGTCTATTGGAGAGGTGGTTATGCTTACAACAACCCGAGCGTCAGCACCCACGACTTTGAAAACCAGCTGAGCGACATTCTGCAAAACCAAGGCAGCCTGAATCCCCCCGCCGGCCATGCCGCCGCAGCCGATGCCGCCACCGCGGCCGTTGCCCCGCCGCGCATTAAAAGTCCCGACGGCAGCTTCAGCCTGCCCGAAAGCAGCCTGTACACCGTCCGTCCCGACCGCCCCGGCTATCTGGTGGAAACCGATCCCGCCTATGCCGACTACCGCACCTGGCTGGGCAGCGACTACATGCTCAAAGCCCTGCAAACCGATCCCAACCGCACCCACAAACGGCTGGGCGACGGCTATTACGAGCAACGCCTGATCAACGAACAGATCGCCCGTCTGACCGGCTACCGCCGTCTGGACGGCTACCCCAACGACGAAGCCCAATTCAAAGCCCTGATGGACGCCGGCATCAGCTTCGCCCGCACCCAGCAGCTGACCCCCGGCATCGCCCTGTCCCCCGAGCAGGTTGCCCGGCTGACCAGCGACATCGTCTGGCTTGAAAGCCAGACCGTTACCCTGGCCGACGGCAGCAGCCAAAGCGTACTCGTACCCAAAGTCTACGTACTCGCCCGCCCCGGCGATCTCAACAGTGCCGGCGGCCTCATCAGCGCCGACGCCCTGCAGCTGAATGCCGGCCGCATCGACAACCGCGGCACCCTTGCCGGCCGGCGCATCGTCGATCTGGCTGCCGGCGATATCAGTAACAGCGGCCGCATCCAAGGGCGGCAAACCCTGCTGGAAGCACAAAACCAAATCACCCTGCAAGGCGGCAGCATCGAAGCCGAACGGCTGCTCAGCCTCAAAGCCGACAACATCACCCTCCAAAGCAGCACCGCCCAAAGCGGCGACTCGCACAACGGCCGCACCACCGTTGACCGTGTGGCCGGACTGTATGTCAGCGGCACAGAAGACGGCCAAGGCCTGCTCAGCCTCGAAGCAGGGCATGACATCAAACTGAACGGCGCCCGCCTGGCCAACCGCGCCCGCGACGGCCGTACCCAAGTCGTTTCCCACCAAGGCAGCGTCACACTCGGCACCGTCCGCACCGAAAGCCACGAAAGCTACGGCGCGGCAAACGACAAAAACCACCGCCACGTTCACCAAAGCGCCGAAGCAGGCAGCCGTATCGAAGCGCTTGGCAACATCACCGTATCCGCCGGCAAAGACCTGAACATCCGCCAAGGCCAAATCGACAGCCAAAACGGCCGCACCACCCTGGCCGCCCAAGGAAACATCGACATCGCCGAAGGCCGCCGCACCCTGGATCTGGACGAATCGACCTACAGCAAAGAGCGCGGTTTGGTCGGCAGCAAAAGCCGGCTGGACCAATACCGGCGCCAACACGACGAAGCAGCCGGCAGCGTGATTACCGGCCGCGAAGTCAGAACGGCTTCCGGCGGCGACACCCGCATCCGCGGCAGCCAAGTCATCAGCGACGATCAGACCCTGATTGCCGCCCAAGGCGGAGTGCGCATTGACGCCGCAGACAACCGCTACCAAGATTGGGAAAACCACGAGCGCAAAAAGTCCGGCCTCACCGGCAGCCTGAAAAACGGCGTAGCGATGGCCGGTTACGGCAAAACCCAAGAAAACCTGCAGCAAAACAGCGTATCGTCTGCCGTAATCTCCTCGCAGATAGGCAGCCTGAAAGGCAACACCACCGTAGCAGCGGGCGGCAAACTGACTACCGAAGCCGCACAACTGTATGCCGGCGGCGATCTGCATCTGCAGGGGCGCGAAGTTTCCCTCGGCGAAGCCTACAAACGGAACGAGCGGCACAGCGAAGCGCAGCACAAACAGAGCGGCTTCTCGGTCGGCATCACTTACGACCCCTATACCGCCGGCAAAAATGCCTGGGATAAAGCCATGCAGGGCGGCGGGTACAGCGACAGTATCGTCGGTAACTGGATGCAGCGCAGCAGCGCCTCAGCCAAAGCCAGCCAGGCGGCGGGCACGCCCGTTGTCATCAGCGGCGGCCGCAGCCGCAGCACGCAGGTGCAGGATGGCAGCAGCGCCGAAGCCGTCGGCAGCTCGCTGACAGCCGGCCGCCATCTCAGCATCCGTGCCACCGAAGGCAACATCGAAGCCAAAGGCGCACAAATCTCCGCCGAAGGCGATGCCCTGCTGTATGCCCGCGACGACATCCGACTGCTGGCCGCGGCCGACAGCCGCCGGCAAACCGGCAGCAGCAAGCGTAGCGGTTTCTCCATCGACAACCGCGACCATATCACCCCCTTCGGCACCTTTAACGATCAGGGGCAGGCTGCGGGCGAGATCGGCAGCATCAGCGGCAGCGGCTGGATGAAAAACCGCCGCGAGAGCGAAGGTGAAGAAACCCTGCAGGCCGCCAGCCAAATCGGCAGCCTGAAAGGCGGCGTGCGGATAGATGCCGGCGGCGCCTACCGCCAAACCGGCAGTGATGTTGCCGCCGCCCGCGACATCGACATTGCCGCCCAAAGCGTCGATATCCGTACTGCCGACAATCACGGCCGCAACCACCAGAGCGAGCGCGACCTTAAAATCGGCACCTTCGCCAAAATCTCCTCACCGCTGATCGATCTGGTCAACGCTGCCGAAGGTGCTGCCAAAAGCAAAGCCGACGACCGTCCTCTTGTCCGTTGAAGCCGGCTTTGGCTTTAAAACCGCCAGCAAGGAACAAAACCAAAACTACCGCCAAAGCCAGCAAAGCAGCCTGAAAGCCGGCGGCGACATCAATATCCGCAGCCACGAGGGCGACATTACCGTCCAAGGCAGCAGCGCAGAAGCGGGCGACACCATCCGCCTCGATTCCGCGCGCGACATCCTGCTGCAGTCGGCCCAAGACAGCCAACATCAGGACGGCAAAAACCGCAATGCCGGCGTACAGGTCGGCGTCGGGGTTTCCGTCGGTGCGCAAACCGGCGTCTATATCTATGCCGAAGCGGCCTACGGCAAAGGCAAAAACCGTTCGGACAGCCAAACCCATCAAAACACCCTGCTGCAATCGGACAAACTGCAGCTC
>QWCL01000390.1_pt1 | contig 21868 bp, 19 predicted proteins | sample 1972551 | NCBI WGS metagenome assembly QWCL01 (sample SAMN09866709, study PRJNA288562) | Human oral metagenome isolate term2_saliva, whole genome shotgun sequencing... | isolation source: mouth | host: Homo sapiens | place: USA: California
AAACTCCTCGGATTGACGTGGCAAATCAATGACTCGCAAAGGATCCCCAAAGAGCAATTCATTGGTTTGGTGCTTGTCATTTTTCTGAAGACCTGCAACTGGGATAGATAGATTCAGCTCATTACGAAGGACGTCCTTGGCGACATTGACCTGACCTTGACCACCATCCATGATAATGAGGTCTGGTGGCGTTAAACCATCTCGTTTGACACGACTATAGCGACGACGAATGACCTCACGCATACTGGCATAATCATCAGGGCCTTCAACAGTCTTAATCTTATATTTGCGGTACTCTTTTTTATTAGGTTTACCATTTTCAAAGACAACCATGGCAGAGACAGGGCTAGTTCCCATGATATTAGAGTTATCGAAAGACTCGATACGGACCGGTGTCGGAATCCCCATGAGTTTGCCTAGATTTTCAATAGCTCCTTGGGTCTTAGCCAAGTCTTTTTCGAGGAGATCAAATTTTTGGGTCAAACTGACTCGGGCATTTTTCGTCGCCAGATTAACCAACTGCTTTTTCTCGCCTCTTTGTGGTTTAAAAACCTTGACTTCATCTCCGACCAGAGCTTCGACAGACTCTTGATCAATGTCTCCAGGAATAAAAATTTCCCTAGGCTTGAGATGCCGACTATCCAGGTAAAATTGACCCATATAAGTTAGAAAATCTTCCTCAGCATCATTATAATATGGGAACATATTGACATCACGCTGAATGAGTTTCCCTTGGCGAACAAAGAAAACCTGAACACACATCCACCCCTTGTCCACGTAGTAACCGAAGATATCACGGTCCTGCATGTCCTGACGGATAACCCTTTGCTTAGTCCTGAGCGTCGATACTGCCTCAATCAAATCGCGATACTCCGCAGCACGCTCAAACTCCATCTGGTCAGACATATCCTTCATCTTGGCCTTAAGCTGATTAACGATTTTATCATCATGACCGTTTAGGAAATTCTTGACATCCTCAACCAAACCTTCTTAACCTGGCGAGTAATCAAGAGCCTTGGATAGAGCTCCTTAGTAATCTTAATAAATGGGTAAGACTTGTCATCCTTGAGGCGGATGTTGAATTTGGGCATGTTCTCTTGGATAAGATTAATTTCCAAAAGCAGGGCCTCAATATTGGACTCGGTTACGATAAATTCAAAATCTGCAATCTCAGATACCAAAAGCTCTGTCTTGGTATCATGACTTCCACGAAAATAGCTACGCACACGATTTTTTAGATTTTTAGCCTTACCGACATAGATAATATTGCCGAATTTGTCCTTGTGGAGATAGCACCCCGGGTTGTTTGGGAGCAATTCCAACTTATGTTTAATCAGATCATTCATGCTTTCATTGTAGCAAAAAAAGAGCTGAAAAGCTCTTAATAGTCATAGGTAAATACAATTTGAAAAGTGGCCTATTTGCTCAAAATCGTCAAAATTTCTTGGTAGTTTTTGACTTGATAGGTTGGAACAGCTGGAGTCTCATTAACCAAACCATTTGGATTAAACCAAATGCTGTCAATTCCTGCATTATTACCACCTTGGATATCAGCGGTTAGACTATCACCAATCATGAGGGCCGAATCGGGATGAAAGTCATTTACCTGATCCGAAATTTTTTCAAAAAAGTCAGTAGACGGTTTGTGGGCACCCACCTCATCTGAGATGAAAATATCATCGAAGAATGGCAAGATGCTTGAGGCTTGCAGACGACCTCGTTGGATATAGCTAACACCGTTAGTGGCTGCATAAATCTTGTGACCTCGGTCTTTAACATTCGATAAGAAAGCATGGGCCTGAGGCAACTCCTGCCCCTGTTGGCTCAAGAAATGCTGGTAACGGCCAGCTAAGTGACTGCCATCAACCTCCTGTCCAAAATGCTCAAAAAGACGTGAAAAGCGCGTGCGAAGCAACTCAGGCTTAGTGATTAAACCATGATTAAGATCCTCCCACATGGAACGGTTCATGGGGATATAGTGATCCTTGTAAACTTTAAGATCTCGTGAAGCCACCCCAGCCTCTTCAAGAAGGTAGGTCAAAGCCAAATCCTCAGCACGGTCAAAATCTAGGAGGGTGTGGTCAAGGTCGAAAAGCAAATGCGTGTAGGTCATTGCGTATTTACCTTGAGATATTTTATTCATCATTTCCTCTACCGTTTTTCAATAAAAGTCCAAGAATGCTAACTATAACCCCAACGGTAGCACCAACTGTTGCACCTTTTTCCTTAAGTTTTTCTATCTTCTTTGCTCTACAAAACTCACATTTTTTATATTTATAGTCATTATGTAAAGGTTTCCTACAAGATTTTGATTTACAAAATTTAGTTTCCGTCAATTTCTAATACCTCGCTTCCAATGTTAATCGGTAAATTTAAAATTGTATCTTCAAGAACAGGTACCCTATCACTCCAGTAATTTTCTACTGCTGGATCTATCATATCTAACCTTTCTAACAATTTCGGATTACTTAGATAGGTTTCTTTTAGGAAATCACCAAAATAATTCAAACATTTTTTAGCAGCGTTAGGCTCACCAAGTTCAATATATGCCATAGTCTCTGATAATGAAACCATATTAATTGCCATTAATCCTTCTCTAAGTTCAGACATCCGTGTTTCAATATCTGTTGTTTTTGATCCTTTAAAAAATTTACCAACTGTTGTTTCAGGCTCTTCTTGAATAAATTCCACATTCGATTTTTGACTAAGCATCAAGAGATTTCGACTATCCTCTGCATCAGATATTACTTGCAAAAGTATAGAAGTTTTAATATCTTGATTTTCAACTTCTCTGGCCTGAAATAGCTTCTGTTGGCAACTATAGGCTAATGCTAATCTATCATTTTCTTGCCCCTTTCTTACATCTCCAATTGCTAGTTGGATGGTCTGAACCTGCTCAGCAATTTTAGCAATTTGCATTTGAGTAGAATAGTTCATAACAGAATGTGTTAATTCAGGAGTTAGTTTAACATTTTCTAAAGGAATAGTGGATACTATTTTACTGGTTTTCGGATTTACTAGAGTTGCCAATAATGAGCCATCTTTTTTTGTCATTAGTTTTAACGACCCATCTGCTAACGCTCGTTTTTGTTCCGATGATAGAACTGCCTGGAATGATGATTCAGGAACAGCTGATTTCACTGCTTCAATAAATGATGGAGCAGTATACAAGCATTTTTCTATATGCCCAAATATTGTTTGTGCGTTTTTTTGTAATGGAGTTGCAATCTCTGAAAGTTTCCCTAAAAATTTTGATGGACTAGTTTCATATCCTTCAATAATTTCATACGCATCATCATCTGGACCAAAAAACAAAATATCGTTCGACAAACCGATACCTCACTAAAGTACAATTATTCGCAATCATTGTATCATAAAAAAAGTAGTCAGTCATAAACTTTCTGATAATGAAATGCTAACACAAAAGGGCGACCCGCAGGCCGCCCTCTCAGATTTATGAAAAATAAGTATTGCTTACTTAATAGACTGCTATTATATCCATTGAAGCTTAAAGAAAGCTTAAAGTAGGTTATTTTTTTGATTCTATAGATTTTTACTTAAACAGCGAATCTCTTTAATTCGTGGTATACTGAAATACAAGATTAATCAAACGAGGCGTGTTATGAAAAATTTAAAATTTCAATCCGTTTTTGACATCATCGGACCTGTCATGGTCGGGCCTTCCTCTAGTCATACTGCAGGAGCTGTTCGTATTGGCAAGATTGTTTCTGCCATCTTTGGTGAGACACCGACTGAGGTAGAATTTCAACTTTATAATTCCTTTGCCAAAACCTATCGAGGTCACGGGACTGATGTGGCTCTAGTGGCTGGTATTTTAGGTATGGAAACGGACGCCCCTGACATTCCACGCGCTCTGGATATCGCATACGAAAAAGGCATTAAGGTCTACTGGAAAATTAACAAGGATAGTAATGCGCCACATCCCAATACTACTCGTATTACCTTAAAAAATGATAAAAAAACCATTTCTGCCACAGGTGTTTCTATCGGTGGAGGCAATATCCAAGTAACTGAACTCAATGGTTTTGCGGTCAATCTCAAGATGAATACACCGACTCTCATCATTGTCCACCAAGACGTTCCAGGAATGATTGCCCTTGTCACAGATATTTTGTCGCGTTATGGCATCAATATCGCCCAAATGACTGTTACTCGGGAAAATGCCGGTGAAAAGGCCATTATGATTATCGAAATTGACTCGCACCAGTGTGATGAGGCCGTCACTGAAATCGCTAGAATTCCTCATCTACATAATGTCAACTTTTTCAGCTAAGAGGGGGATTGCATGTTTTACACTATTGAAGAATTAGTTCAACAAGCTGACCGAGATTACCAAGGCAATATCGCCGAGCTCATGATTGCTACAGAGACAGAGCTAACTGGACGGGAACGGCCTGAAATTCTAACTCTGATGACTCGAAATCTCGAAGTGATGAAGGAGTCTGTTCAGGCTGGTTTGTCTCCTGAGAAATCACCAACTGGCTTAACTGGGGGAGACGCTGCCAAACTGGATGCCTATATCAAAAATGGAAAGACCTTGGCTGATTCTGCAGTTTTGGGTGCTGCAAGAAATGCCATGGCAGTCAATGAATCTAACGCCAAGATGGGCTTGGTTTGTGCCACACCTACTGCTGGATCTGCTGGCTGTCTGCCTGCTGTTCTTACAACTGCTATCGAAAAACTGGGCTTAACCGAATCACAACAATTGGATTTTCTCTTCACTGCGGGTGCATTTGGCTTAGTCATCGCAAATAATGCCTCGATTTCTGGTGCCGAGGGTGGCTGCCAAGCCGAAGTCGGTTCCGCCTCTGCTATGGCTGCTGCCGCTATTACAATGGCTGCTGGTGGTACACCTTTCCAGGCCAGTCAGGCCATCTGCTTTGTGCTTAAAAATATGTTGGGACTCATCTGCGACCCTGTAGCCGGATTGGTTGAGGTCCCATGTGTCAAACGTAATGCCATGGGAGCAAGTTTTGCCCTAGTAGCTGCGGACATGGCCTTGGCGGGTATCACATCGGCCATTCCAGTCGACCAGGTTGTTGACGCGATGTATCAGGTGGGTTCAGCCATGCCAACTGCCTTCCGGGAAACTGCTGAGGGTGGCTTAGCAGCAACTCCGAAAGGAAAGGCACTCGCAAAAGAAATTTTTGGGTAATTTTTAGTAAAAAAACTTAGAAGCTTTCATACTTCTAAGTTTTTTCTTCTTACATAGCCTTTTCAACGTTTTGATTTTAGCTGAATAACCATTTTGTCAAAAAGTGCCATGTTTCTTTGGCAATACTGGCAAGGAAAGTTGAGAGACTAAATGCATTGAATTTTTTGAGGAGGTTCTCAACTAGTGGAGTGACAGTCTTAGGTGTTTCCACTGGAGTGTTACTTTCTTCTTGCTTACCAGTATTATCCTGAGATGGATCTGACACTGTGTTAGTACTGTCGTGACCATTATTTTGCCCAGTTGGTTCAGGCTCTGGAGCAACCTCAGGCTGAGGATCAGGTTTGATTGGTTCGTCAGTAGTGTCACTGCTTGTGTTTGTCATTTTTTCAGTTACGAAGAAGTTTTTGAATTCTACTGCTCCATCCCAAAGACCGACACCTACATGGGCTTGATTGAAGTAATTATCCACAGCATCAAATTGATGATGGAGCACTTCCTTGCCATCGACATAGACTGTCATGGTGTCCTTACCTTTCACAACCTTGACATGGTGGTACTGACCGTCATTGATAGCCTTATCCAAATGAGCTTCAGCGATGGTTTCACCACCAAAACGGAAGAGACGAACAGTATCATTGTCAGCAAATTGGACAGAGTAGGCACGACCTGGTTCTTCACGTTCCGCAGCTACAAAGAGGTTGACCAAGCCATGTTGGTATTTGACATCGATATCATAGTCAAATTGCTTGAAGCCATTACTTTCATAGGCCATGAAGAAGTCATTGGCACTGACATTGCTATCGTAAAGGGTATCGTCATCAATATACCAATCACCAGTGACAGCTTTCAATCCTTTAAGATTGGTCGCAAAATTGTTGAGCGTAATAGCAATATTAAAGGTCTTGGTCAATGATGGGTTTTCAACTGAAGTTGCTGTGACAGTGAGATGACCCTTGTGAAGAGCTTTGAGAGAAAGTTTATTGTCATGTTCGGTATATGACACCAAACTTGGATCACTAACTGTCCATGTCACATCTTGCTCTTCAGAAGCAGGTGCGAGGTAAACCTGCAAGTCCTTACTTTGTCCAACTTCAAGAGCCAAATGACCTGCAACTGTGGTGTTCATGGCAACAGCCTTAGTGACTTCCTTCTTGTCAGTCCAAGTACTCTTAATTGGGTAGATAGCAATATTTGCTTTGGCTGGACCACCTTCAACCAAGACACTAGCGCCAACAGCTCTTGGGCTTGGGAAAATCTGATTAGCACCAGCTACCGTATTTCCCTTAGCAAAGACTTCCACACTCGCACGGTCCACATAAAGGTGCAAATCAATAGAACCATCTTCATTGCGAGTCACTTGTTGGCTGTTAACCTTAGCAAAAGCATCAGAAAGTATAGTACCAGATTGGCTACGGTCAATAGACAAAGTTTCCTTAGTTAAATCGTAAACGACTTTGGTAGCTTGACCATCACCGACGCGAAGATTAAAGCCAACTGCTGTCGTATCCTTGCCTGGTACAAAGTGAGAAACCACTTCATACGTGTCACCTTTGAAATCTTTAAGCAATTCATTGTCAGAAGCTACTGTGACATTTTCAAAATATTGAGCATTGTCTGTATCACGAAGGCTTTCGTAGGCCTTAACAGGGGTTTGGGTTAAAAGGTAACGGTCACCTGATTTAACCAAACCAAGGTCAAGGTTAAGGTTAAAGGTACCATTAAATTTTTGACCTACAGTATCTGCAACCAGATTGCAATAATCTTCCCAAGTGTTCATCCAGTTAATTTCAGTCAATTGTGGGATGTTTGGATGGTCAGCTGTTCCAAAATCATGAACATAATAAGTCATAGCAGCATAGGAATCCTTACCAAAATTCATGATTTCGTCATGGTCTTGGTAAACATCATCAGCTAAAAAGGCCCACTTGCCATCTACTTGTTTAAAATCACCAACCTTGTAAGAACGACCACCACGTGAGAGAACCCACTTGAGAGCCCCATCATTGGCTACAATCGGATAAAGGTCAGGACATTCCGTATGCAAATCCTTATAGGTTGTTTCCACTTGCCAGTTCTTTAAGTCCTGTGAAGAATAAATGCGGAGTGGACCACCAGCAAGGACCATAAACCATTGGTTATCCCAACGGAAGACCTTAGGATCGCGGAAATCTTGGTTTTGAAGGGGATCTTGAGACCAGTCAGCAACCACCTTGTCATATTTTTGCCAAGTTCTACCCTCGTCCTCACTATAGGCGATTTCAATCCGTTGCCCATTACCATTTGAAGTGATAATAGCTACTAGGCCACCTTCCGGAGATTTGAAGAGGCCTGAGCTATTGGTACTATCAACCACGACAGAGCCTGAGAACATGTGACCTGTTGCATCTGGATAAAAAGCAATTGGCTCTTCATCCCAATGTAGCAAGTCTCGGCTTGTCGCATGGGCCCAGTGCATTGGACCCCATTTGGTATCATCGTAAAATTGATAGAAGAGATGGTAACGTCCCTTGTAAAAGACCAAGCCATTAGGGTCATTAGCCCAGCCATCCTTAACTGAATAATGATACTGATCACGATAAAGCTCGTTGTAATACACATCATCACTCTGTCTGCGGTGGATATTAATACGATAAGTCAAGGTCACAGGACGACCAAGCGAATCAGTCATACTACTTTCAATAATAAAGTAATTGGCACCTACAGCCACTGGCAATTGTGAAATATCTGTGTAAACATTTCCCTTGGCATCTTCTACCTTGATAACAGCATTTGGATTATGCTTAGTGATGTCAAGGCCTACTGTCTCAGCATTGTGTCCCACATATTGAATATGGAGTGGTTCTTCAGAGAAGAATTGGGCTTGTTTTTCAACAGAACCTGTCTTTGAGGTCACCACAAGATTGTCAATCAAAGGAAGACTGGCATCATCAAGATTAACATAGCGGGTGTTTTTGAAAATGACATTGGCATTCCAATTAAGAAGTCCAAAGTAACCTTCTGGAAGGACTTGAGGTTGGCCCTTGTCACTTTTTTGAAGGACAGCGTCACCTGTACTTGCGACAAGCACATCATTGACATAGTAAGATAGCCACTGATTAGCCGCAACTACTCTAAGATTGTAGGTTTCATCGGCAGTTGGTGTTACATCTTTTTCGTCTACAAGTTGAATATCATGATTATTGACCCAACGCCAAAACTTAACCTTATGGTTACCAGAGTCTACGTTGACCCCGTACATATTTTTATCACTACTATCATTGTTACCACGGAAAATGAGGGCAGCTGCACCACCAGCTTCCTTGAAGGTTACATCCGTTGAATAGATAAAATTCTTGCCCTCGGATTGAGAATAAAGGAAAGAGTCTCCCTTGTCTTTGGCTTCTGAATGAATACCGTCAGCCTGCATTTCCCAGTGGCCATTTTGGTCTGCGGTCATCCCTTCTAGATTGGTAACCGCTTCATTATTAGGCAAATCGGTTTTTTCCGCTGTCACATGAACAGGACTGGTGCTATTCGTTACAACTGGAGATTGTTCTTGACTGGTCTGATTCAAATCGGCTTCTTGCGCTTGGTTAGTTACTTTCTCAGCCTCACTAGCCTGTGTTTGTACTTCTTTTGACTGGTCAGGGATAGGCTGAGTGGGATTCTCTTGAGCTGTTTTAGCAGATTCGGAAACAAGAGACGGGCTCGGCTCTACCACTTGGGGGACTTCCTTGGTCGTGCTAGGAGCAAGCTCCGCTTGAGGGGCAACTTGATAATCAGTTTGAGCTACCACTTCTTGAGGTACTTGGCTCACAGTTGCCTGTTCCACTTGGTCCGCATAGACAGGACCAGCCAGGGCCAAACCTGCAAAACTTACCAAGGCACAGCCGTAGACCCAAGTCTTCCCACTTTTACGCATAAACCAATTTTTACAAACAGTATCATTCATGACTCTTCTCCTTCTTTAGAGTAACATTAAATGTTAACTCATTTTTCATGAAAATTCAAAGTCAATACATTCGCCTTTATTAATAAACCTATCAAAGTTTCCGGAAATATCTCTAGGATTTAAATTAAAACGGTAAACGCTTACTTTTAATATCATTATAGCACTATAATCTGAAAATACCATCTTTTTCTGTAATATTTTTCATATAAATGAAAAAACTTCCGAATTTGCCATTCGAAAGTCTCATACTTATGCTTAATCTGAGCCTGTTAGCAGGCTATTTCCAATAATACCAATGGTTACAATAGCAATCCCAAGGAATCCCAAAAGGCTAGGTAGACTATCTCCGAGGAAGAGGCAACCACCCAAGAGGGTAAAGAGAACTTCACCAGCCTGAGTAGCCTCAACTACTGCCAGTTGCTTATGGTTATGCTTAACCAGATTAGTCGCCTCGAAGAAAAGCAAGGCTGCGACAACTCCAGAAAAGACAGCCACAATTAAAGACTGTAAAATCTGTCCATCTGATGGAAGTCCAGCATCTGCTACAGCAAAAACTGACAAAAGCAACCAAAAAGGTGTACTCATCAAGGTCATCCCAAACACACGCTGCGTCGTTGAAAGCTGATCCTGCTTACAGTGGACCATCATCTTACGATTGCCCAAAGGATAGGCAAAAGCGGCCAGTAAAATCAAGAGACTAGCACGGACCACACCGCTACCAAGACCACTACCAAAGTAAGGAATCTGAATGAGAATAATCCCTAAAAGGATAACCAATGTCATAAGCAGTTGCTTACCAGGTACCTTCTGCCCAAAGAGAGGGGTCAAGAGCAGACCAGCTAGAATGGTAATCTGCCAAGTGACCGCCACAAACCAGGACTCGCCATAAATGGACGCTAGAGACAGTGGTCCATAAAAAAGCCCAAAACCAACCGTACTCCAGACCAACCAGGTCAAGGGTGCTTTCTTAATGGCAGACAGAACACCTGCCAGCTCACCCTTACGCCAGACCAAAATAGCCAGCATGGGCAAGCTAAACAAATAGCGTAGACTAGCACTCCACATCCAGGACCCACCCGAAAGATTCATACTACGGTTGAAAATAAAAGTAAAAGCAAAAAAGAGAGCACCAAGAATACCATACCAAAGCGCCCTCGCAAATTGAGATTGTTTCATAAATAACTAGATCACCTTATTTATTTAATCTAAAACTAAGTCTAAATTTTGTTAAATCGAAGGCTCAGTTTCTTCATAATTTTCTTTTGTAGTTTGATTTTATAAAACTCCAAATAATCTTGAGAATAGAATCTAGTATATAAAGGTACACCAACTCGCATACAAATAACCTTCAAAGTATTTACTGTTAATTTCTCATAATGATATCTACTATTAAGTAAAGATAAGATATCTTCTTTAGTGGTATTCGGAGTAATAACTTTATTATCAGTTGATATAATACTCAAAAGTAAATAACTTTGTTTCGATGACAAGTAGCCCTTTTTTTTATGATACCTAACAAAATGATGGTACATTTTTAATATCTTTGATAAATTTTGTGAAGAATTAATTAAACCGTACGAATAGCTTAGGCCAAATTTAACTATTTGATTATTTTCTCCCCTAGATGAAACACCATGAATAAGATTTTTTAATCTATAATATAATATCCAAAATGATTCTGATTTCCCATAATTTTTTTCATATCGTTTAAAATAGCGAGCCAGTTTGTTTAATATCTTGCTTTTTAATTTACTATCGGAAATCTCTATTATAAGATAATCTTTCTTTTTAGGCTTACTTGTATCTGTTTTTTTTTCTTCCACTGTCTCTTTCGAAAAATGATATCCTAAATAAGTGAAACTAAAGTCAGCTTTGTCACTTCTTTGAACGATAGTTTTTTTGCTATTCACTTCTAAAGAAAGGTGATTTAATTGTTCTTTAATAAAATTAATTACATTAGATTCATCGACTTCTCCATTGACTACAACTAAAATGTCATCGACATAACGAACATACAGTAATGGCTTCCACTTAACTTGTATCATAGAATCAAAATCTTCCATATATAATTCAGATAAAGAATTAGAAAATGCAAGTCCTAAAGGAACTCCCGTGTATTTGTTGGAAAAAATAAAAGACTTAATAGTTTCGATTGATGAATCACTTAGAATTGAAGACTTAACTATTTTTCGGTATAAGATATGTTTGTTAATTGACGGAAAAAAATTTTTTATATCTATTTTCACTACTTTAAAGTTTAAATTAGTAAAAGAAAGGTCATTATGATTTAAATAATAATCTCCCTGAGACAAAAATTGAATAATAGTTTTAATTATTGCATTTCTGTTGGGCATTCGTAAACTATATTTATTAATAATTTCACGATTCAATTTTTGTAATTCTTTATGAACATTTTCAGTTCGAGCTGAATAAACCACTCTTCCATTACTTTTATGCTTTAAAATATTAGATTTTAAATTCATTATATTTCCTTTTTAAAAGTAGGCAGCACAGGTAGAAACCTGTGCTTAACTAAATAATTAGATATTCACATACTATAGATTACTAGTAAATCTAGATTACTAGTAAATCCATAGTATGTGATAAACCTGAAAAGGTATGTCATTGACTTTTTGTGTGTACTGGGGTATAGTACATAGCAAATGAAACTACTCCTATACCGAGATTTATAACTTAAAATATTATCTCACTTCCATGCCTACAAGCTATATGTTACAATAATAAGCGATAATAATCAACACTTTACGAGGTTAAAAATGAGTAAATTTTTTAGACAAAGCTGTTTTTTTAGAACAGAACTACTTCCCCAGGAAACACCTCTTTTTTTTACAAACAAGCCAATTACAGATAATATTGACAAAATCATTAACGATTTATCTTCTATTGAATCAGAATTTTTTTACACTATTCCATTAAATTATCAAATTCCTAAAGGGAATAATACAACGAGAACTCTCTCTTTACTTCATCCATTATCTCAAATAAATTGTTTAAGCTATATAATGAAATATGAATTTCTAATTTTAAATCATTTAAAAAAATCAAGCTTTAATATTAGAAAGGCAACAAAATTAAATATTTTAACGTATAACAATAAAAAGGTTTTCAAAAAAAAACGAGATAAGATTGAGCAAGATTATTGCATTCAAAAATCTGACTCCAGTATCACTAGTGAAGAACTCGATAAAGTTGTTAAGAAATATTTCGCTTATTCTAAAAATCACTCTCTACTAAAAATAATACCTAGTCCAACTTTTATACGTTCAAGAAATAAGTATAGATATTTTTTAAAACTAGATATTCAAAATTTTTTCGGTAGCATATATACACATGCCTTGGGTTGGGCTATTATGGGAGAAAAAAACGTTGGTAAATCTTTAACTAGCAAAAAATTCGATAATAGTTTTGCTTCATCAACCGATAAACTTCTTCAAAAAAGTAACAATAACGAAACGAATGGTATTTTACTAGGGCCTGAATTAAATAGAATTATTTCTGACTTACTATTAACAACAATTGATGTTGATATTAAAAATAATTTAAGTAATTTTAAACAAAAAACAGAATATGAAATCTTTAGATTTATTGATGATTATTTTATATTTGCCATATCTAAGGATATAATTGAAGAAATAGAAGAAGTTATTAAACTATGCTTAAGTAAATACAACCTAATATTAAATAACTCAAAGAAAGAGATTCACGAAACACCATATTATATTGGAGAATCTGCTATTGATGATACAAAAATAAGCTTGGAAATTTTAAATACTCATAGGATAATATTATGTGATTCTATTAATAAAAAAAGAATTATACCTGAAAGCAAAATTAAAATAAATAATGTTATAGGTAAGCCTCATTATTGGAATAACTTTTACAATGATATTTTACGAATTACCGTACAGAATAAACAAGTGACTAGAAAAATTGTTCTATATGTCTTGAAATCATTACATTTAGAAATTGATGAATACTCACTGAACAAGACCAACCCTTCTTCATACATCAGAAATTTATATACTGCTTTAGAAATTATCACATCTGTCTACTCCACCTATTTAGATTTCGATACTACCCATGCATATATTAGAATACTAATTGGATTAAGAAATAGCCTGAATAAGTTAAAAAACAATGATGGCACTACGAATACTAATCATGTGGATATAATTAATATTGAAGATAAGATTTTTGAACATATACATAGAGTTTTGAAGCAAAATAAAAAAATCTCACTAATTTAACAGATTTAATACTATTTTTAGAATCTTTTGATAAAAAATTATCTCCTCAATTTCTCTGTGAAATTATTGAACTTCATCCTAGAGATTATTTTACTCTGTGTAGTGTAGCTCACTACATCCAAGACAAAAGAAACAAAGAAAGTTATCTGAAACCTCGGTACAAAATTGTATTAAAAAAATTATCTTATAAAATCAATGAAATAATAATAAATCCTCCTTGTTTGATGAATAAGGTGTCACCTATTTTTGACTCAAACTACTTTTATTTTCTCAATGACTTCGTTCATTATAAACCTTTTAAGTTAAATGAAGTTGAGATTTACAAAACGATGAAGGAACAACTAGAGAACAACATTAAGGAGACAAAAAACCTAAAGAACTTTATACCAAACATCACCCAATCATCTTATTATAATTGGGATCTTAACAACTACGATTTTCAAAGGCTTATCATTAATAAACTAATTCAGAACAATGAAAATAAAGATACATCATACTAAGATTATTATTGCTTTTACAAAATTGTACTAAAAGCATTCAATACCTAATTGTTTAAATTTTAATAGGTAAGCGATTTATCTCTATAAATTTAAATTGAATATTATTGAGGAAAAAGCCATCTGAAGAAATTATTCAGATGGCTTTATATTTTATCTACTTCTCCTCATCCCAACCAGTCTTTTTCTTTGGCAATGCGGACGGCTTCTGTTCGGTTGCCTGCATCGAGTTTAGTCAGGATGGCTGTCATGTAATTTCGGACAGTTCCATTTGAGAGAAAGAGGCTTTCGGCGATTTCTTGGTTGGTTGACCCTTGGGCCACCATGGCCAAGACTTCTTGTTCACGTTGGCTGAGCGGGTTATTATCAAAGGCGACGCCTTCAACTAGCTCTGGCGAGTACTCCTTTTGGCCTGCTAGGACGGTATGGATGGTCGCCATGAGGTCACTGATGGAACGCTCTTTGAGCACATAGGCATCCACGTGGGCTGCCAGGGCTCGTTTAAAATAGCCTTTTCGTTTGAAGGTGGTCACTATAACGACCTTCGTTTCTCTTTGGTTACTACGGATCCACTCAAGAACATCCAGGCCTGTTTTAACTGGCATTTCAATGTCTAAAATGGCCACGTCAACCTCTTCTTTTTCCAAAAGAGTAATGGCTTCTTGACCATCACTGGCTGCATGGACCTCTTCGACATCGTCTTCCAACATGAGGAGCTGGCAGAGGGCATCCCTCAACATTGACTGGTCTTCGGCAACTAATAATTTCATGCTTTTCCTCCCTCTTTCAAATGCACACGAATGATGGTTGGATGCGATTGAGACAGGATTTCCAAATCTCCATCTACCAAACTGAGGCGTTCTCTGATACTGTGTAGCTCTTGTCCTGTGACCTCCTTAAAGCCACAACCATCATCCTCGAACTCAAGGACAATACCATGATCACGTCTTAGACGAATCTGACAGCTATCGGCCTGGCTATGTTTGATAACATTATTGGCCAGTTCACGAAGCACCATGGACAAGGTCGACTGGCTAACGGGGGACAGGCTGTCTAAGTCAAGGCTACTATCCACAGTCAAGACAATATCAGATAGGTCAAAGAGTCGTTCGAGTTCCAGTAGCTCCTCGGCCACCGTTCGGTACTTGAGCTTATTGACAATCTCACGCACCTCGTACATGGAGTCTCGGCTTATCTGGTTCAATTCTTCCAAATTCTTTCTAGCAGCTTCATACTGCTCCTTGTCCATCTGTTTTAGAGCCAACTCGGTTTTAAGACTCATCATGGCAAAGGTATGTCCTAAGGTATCGTGCAAATCACGACCGATACGATTGCGCTCATTTTCAGCTGACAAGATATTAATGGTCCGATTCTGCTCCGCAAGGGCCTCTTCCATCTTTCTCTCCTGACGCATACGGTTTTGAAAATAGTACATTCCCAAAGAAAAAAGAGTAATAGCCAGGGACATGAGGTGGGTGCTCAAATCGTCTGTCAGTAGGAAGGATGATGACGTCAAAATCAAGAGTGTCGCTAGAAAGGATAAGAATCGATAAGAAGATATGCTATCCTCGAAGCGCCAAACGAGAAGATTAACATTGAAAAAAACAAACCACATCATGCCACCTTGGAAGGAAATGGACATAAAGATAATGTAAGCTAGAGTGTAAAACCACAAAAAGGGAATCCACTTGCTATAAGCTTTTTTCAAATACACTATAAGGAGATAAGCGATGGTAAACAGACCCGTCAAAACTAGGGTCCAGACTGGATAATACCCACCAAAAACTCCTAAGATCGGGAAGACTAGGAAAATCAAACTAACAAAATAAGCAAAATCATTTTTCTGGTATGTTCTAAACATGGTCACTTTCTCTGTACGATTTGATAAAAAGGGCTAAGCCTGTAGCTATTGTAGCATAGACCAAGATAAAAATGAGCGATTTCCATGAAAATTCCCCTTTTTTCGCAAAATTGACTACCAACTGATTAATATGATAGATGGGTGTCCACTCCGAAATGTGCTGAACCCATTTTGGAAACATGGTAACTGGCATCCAAGAACCACCAATAATAGCAAGTCCAAGAAAGACGATATTTCCGACGATAGCCATGATTTGTTGAGATTTAATTTGGGCCAGGAGTAAGCCAAAGGATAGGAAGACTAAACTTGACAAGAGTAAAAGAGCACCTGAACCGAGCCAATGTGATAATGGCATCTTAACATCACGCACAAAAGCTCCCACACAGAAAGTTACGATGATAGCAACCATAAAGTTCATAAGAACTCGGAAGATTTTTGATAGGTAGTAGGCCTGAATACTGATTTTTGAATGTTCGATGTAGGTTAACCAATGCTCCGTTTGGTCCTCTCTAAGCATGTAGGGGAAGGTAAAGAAACCAAAGCTGGACATGGAAAATCCAGTCATGGTCAACATATAAGACAAGATAAAGGCTTTTTGTGACTCTGGGTCAGGACTCATTTCCATACCTGAATACAAGAGGAAGAATCCGACGGGCATTCCGATGGACATGATGAAGACTGGCCAACTGCGCCATGTTTTTATCCATTCGATTTTAAGTAGTGCTTTCATGACTTGTCCTCCCTTGTGCTATCAAATAGGCTATCTAAAAGTGTCTTGTTTTGAATTTCAATGTCAGAAATGCGACAGCCTAGAGCTTGCAAACTACTCCATACACTTTCAATATCTTTAGTCATAAAGGTGACAACATCACGTTTTTCAGTCACTTCATAAATGGCTGCCAGTTTGTCAATACTTGGCACAAAGCGACTTGCTAAGGTGACTTGCTTTTCCTTTTCCTCGCTACGCATAGCATGTGGCGTAGTATCCCTGATGAGTTTCCCCTGATGAAGGACCAAGATGCGGTCAGCTGTGTGTTCCACTTCTTCGATATAGTGGGACGAATAGAGAATGGTCACACCAGACTTTTTCAACTCATTGATGATTTCCCAAAAGCGTTGGCGTGTCGTAGTGTCCATCCCTGCTGTCGGCTCATCTAAAAACAGAATGTCAGGCTTGCCAATAAGACAGAGAACAAAGGCAAGAAGACGTTTTTGTCCTCCTGAGAGTTTGTCCGCAAACTGCTGATACTGGTCATCTTTAAATCGTAAGAGTGCTTGAATTTCTTCTTTAGATAAGCCATTTTCAGAAATATCTTGGAAAAAAGCAATCAGTTCCTTAACTCTTAATTGTGAGGGAATGGTATTTTCTTGAAGGAGAACAGCAATTTGATCTTGTGCTTTCCCCTTTTTGCCCTTGATAAAGACTTGACCTCTACTGGCTTTCTTGTCACCAAGAATACAGGACATTAAGGTCGTTTTACCAGCACCGTTGGGCCCAATTAAGGCAAGACAATCACCTTGTCCCACCTCAAAGCTAATATGGTCTAAAATTGTTTTTCCTTTGATTTTTTTGACAAGATTTGTGACTTGAAGGATTGCTTCACTCATGTGTGTGATTTCCTTTCTTTTGATAGAAGGCTAGAAAAACATAACAAGCTGCAACAGACACACCCATGACACTGTAGAGAATATCACTGCTGCCATGAAGTAGGACATAGGTAAAGAGGATGGTCCAAATTCCCGCTAGGAGCATAATGCTTAGTATTTTCAATAGTTTCATACTGGGCCTCCTAGTTTTTCAATTCATTAATGACAAGATCGATAAAACTTTTAGCCATAGTGATAAGAATGTAAGCTGAGATAGACAAGCCAATAATCATACCCAAATTTGAGAAGATAGCTTCAAAGTTCCCTTTTTCAAAGATGTCAGTAAACATGCTAAGTCCAGCAAAGACAGTTCCGATTACAGCGTAGATAAGGTAAGATGTTTTGATTTTCATGAGATGACCTCTTTCGTTTTTTATTATTTCTAAGTTATGACTAAAGTATATCTTTTTGGTCATTCTCTTTTTAGCACCAGATGTCATGACATGACATGACATTTGTCATGTGACGTAAAAAAGCCGACCCAAAGGTCAGCTCCAAGAGATAGATAAACTATTTCAAATGCGCCATGAACTAAGAAAGTCAGCAAAGAATGACAGATGATTCTCTTTGAGAACGAAGTGAGTATAACTGAGACTTTCCGCTGTGATAAAAACCCCTGAAGAACTTAAACTTCAGGGGTTCGGAAGTTTCGAGACCTTAGACTCGAAACTTAGCCACCATGATGAGAGGATGGAACCTGAGATATTGTGCCAAATACTAAAGATAGTTGATGGAATCGCAGCTTGTGGCACGAAATATTTCATAGCAAGAGTTGCTCCAAGACTTGAGTCTTGCATCCCCACTTCGAAGGTAATGGCTTTTTGTTGTGGCTCTTCCAAACCAAGAATTTTTGAAAATCCAAAACCAAGGGCATAACCACAAAGATTGTGGAGCATAACGACTGGGATGACAAGGGCTGTCGCTGCTGTGAAAATATTGGCATGGTTGGCAGAAACAACTGCTCCAACAATCAAGAGGATGGCAGCTTGTGAAATCAAAGGCATAATCTTGATGATGGCATCAATTTTCTTACCAAAGATTGAGTGAACGAGTACACCCAAGATAATAGGGACAACCACGATACGCAAGGTACTAAGGAAGAGGCTTTGAGCAGGGACACTCACGTACTGACCAGCCAAGAATGACAAGAGGGTTGGAATCATGAGTGGTGCCAAGAGAGTTGAGAGGGTTTCAATAGAGACATCCAAGGCAACATCCCCACCTGAAAGGAAGGCCATGACACTAGATGAAGTCCCACTTGGACAAGACCCTACTAGGATAACCCCTGCTGCTGTCGCACCCTTAAGATGAAAAATCATACAAAGCAACCAAGCCAAACCAGGCATGATGACATAGTGGGCAACAGTCCCAAGGACAACTGGAATTGGACGCTTAGCAATACGTTTAAAATCTTCAGTAGTTAAGGTAAGTCCCATACCAAAGAGAATCAAACCAAGTAGATAAGCCGTATTGGGAATAACCCAACTACTAGTTGTAGGAAGGGCATAGTTAAAGGCCGCCCAAAGTAATGGTTTGACGTGTGTCGTAGTCAACCATAAACTCCAAGTTACGATTGTCAGGATGGAGTTCCATTAGAAATTCTCGACAAGCTCCACAAGGCATGCCAGACGGTCCTCCATGAGGTGGTTTGTCACGAAAAGCGATAATACGCTTGACCTTAGTCTGACCAGTTTCTTGATACATATTGAAAAGGGCAGTCCTTTCGGCACATAGATGGAAAACACCACACGTCCCTTCCATACAAAAGCCTGTGAAAATTTGCCCATCTTCAGCCTCAACAGCAGCCACAACGTGCCTAGCATAGACAAAGTCTGAGACTTCCTGTGGCTGATACAAAGCTTTTGACTTTTCAAACATCTTCTGCCAAATATCCATTATTTCTCCCTTAACCGTGATCACTTTCCCTTTGAGACTTGATAAAGAGTGCAAGCCCTGTTGCTACTGCAGTATAAGCTACAATAAACAGGAGTGATTTCCATGAAAATTTCCCATTGATGGCAAAATTAACGACCAATTCATTGACATGATAGACAGGTGTCCACTCAGAGATGCTCTGAACCCACTTAGGGAACATGGAAATAGGAACCCATGAACCAAAGTAAACCAAAAGCTAGAAAGAGCAGACCGGACAAAAGTAAGAGAGCACCTGACCCTACCCATCTAAAGAATGGCATCTCTACATCTCGGAAAAAGGCACCTACACAAAAGGTCACAATGATGGCAACCATAAAGTTTAGAAGCACACGAAAGATTTTAGAAAGATAATAAGCTGCAATACTAACCTTTGAGTGCTCGATATAGGTCAACCAGTGTTCAATTCGGTCCTCTTGCAACATATAGGGAAAGGTAAACAAACCAAAACTAGACATGGAGAAGCCAGTCATGGTCAGCATATAAGACAGCAAAAACTCTTTTTGAGCTTCTGGAGTAGGTGCTGAGAAGATACTAGAAAAAAGGAGGAAAAATCCGACAGGTATCCCGATTCCCATGATAAAGACTGGCCAACTTCGCCACGTTTTAATCCATTCAATTTTTAGTAATGCTTTCATGCCTTGTCCTCCCTTGTTGAATCAAATAGGCTATCCAAGAGTGTTTTATTTTGAATTTCAATATCAGAAATTCCACAGCCCGAATTTTCAAGACTTTGCCATACCTTTTCGATATCTTTGGTCATGAAGCTGATGACATCCCTCTTTTCAGTGATTTCATAGATATCTGGCAGTCCATGAACAATGCTAACAAAGCTACTTGGAAGAGTGACCTGCTTCTCCTTCTCTTCGTGTCGCATAGCGTATGGCGTGGTATCTCTGATGAGTTTCCCTTGATGGAGGACTAAGATACGGTCAGCTGTGTGTTCCACCTCTTCGATATAGTGAGAGGAATAGAGGATAGTTGTCCCAGCTCTTTTCAAGTCATTGACAATCTCCCAGAAACGCTGACGAGTGGAGGTATCCATACCCGCTGTCGGTTCATCCAAGAAGAGGATTTTAGGTTTATCAATCAAACAAAGGACAAAAGCCAGAAGACGTCTTTGCCCACCAGAGAGTTTGTCCGCAAACTGCTGATACTGGTCTTCCTTGAATTGTAGGAGTTCCTGAACCTCTTGATTGGTCAAGGGATTATCAGAAATAGATTGGAAGAAGGCAATTAGCTCTTCCACTTTCAAACTATTTGGAATGGTATTTTCCTGAAGGAGAACCGCAATTTTATTTTTGGCCTTACCTGCTTTACCATCAATGAGGACCTGACCATTACTCGGTTTTTTATCACCAAGAATACAGGACATCAAGACAGTCTTACCTGCCCCATTAGGTCCAATCAAGGCCACACAATCGCCCTTGTTTATCTCAAAACTAATCTCCTCTAAAATGGTCTTTCCCTTGATGCGTTTTCCAAGGGATGTGACTTGAATAACCGTTTCATTCATACCTGTGATTTCCTTTCTTTTGTATAGGAGCCATGCTAATTGACGATAGAGCTGATATCATCGGACTTCCCTTAATACTCCACTTCCAACTCCGTACAGAAGAGACTTCCGCTCAGATGAAGCCTCGTTTCAACTTGCTCGATATCAGATTCAAAACGATCCACCTTCACAGATGACAGAGGATGTGAAATTCCAGTGGCATCCATGACACAGTCGTGAGGAAGTCGGATATGAACTTCACCAAACTTAGCATCAAGATGAACAGCTACCTGATCTGACGCAAAGCTGGCCTGACTCAAATCCAACCAAAGCTCACCAAAAGCTAGATTCATATCAATCGTTTCGACTTCTTGAGAATAGATACGATACCTATCCTCAGCCATATAGGTCTTAACAGAAATATGAGGTCCCTCTTGGTCGTTCTTATTAACCTTATAATCTTTAGTGAGCCCTTTCTTTGGACTACGACCATAAAAAAGCTCTAAAGCCAAGCCAATTAGAAAGATACCGCTAAAGAGATTCCACTGTGCAAAATCGAGGTTTAACAAGTCATGAACATAGGGTGATAAGAAGGCCAAACCAAGAAAAATGAGGAGCGGTCGCCTATTCAAGATACCAAAACAAAAGAAGGCCACGAAGAAAACCAGATTATAATTGACCATGATCCAAAAATCTGGAATAAAGGCACTAGCGATAAAACAAGCTGCTAGTAAAAGCAACAAGATGGCCCGAGCATTAAACCGTTTCATAAGGAGACTCCTTTCTAGTAAATGATTGCAAATTTCCAATTATTTTCACTATCAGTATAGCACTATTTGTAAACGTATTCAATGTTATATTAAAAGGATTTGCAAGAAAAAAAGAGCTTTCGCTCTTTCATTATTTTGGCTCTATAATTTCTGTAGTGGGTAAAACCACTGTAGAGATTATAGAGCTTTTTAAGTGTACACAAAAAGTCCCATAAGAACTATAATGAAAAGCGACCAAACCATCATTAGGAAGAACTTATGAGACTTATTAAGAATACCACAGAATTAATC
>QWCL01000479.1_pt1 | contig 21799 bp, 18 predicted proteins | sample 1972551 | NCBI WGS metagenome assembly QWCL01 (sample SAMN09866709, study PRJNA288562) | Human oral metagenome isolate term2_saliva, whole genome shotgun sequencing... | isolation source: mouth | host: Homo sapiens | place: USA: California
GCAGAACAGCGGGTTAACATGCGGAACAGGGGGTTTACATGCGGAACAGGGGGCACAGCCGTTCACCAGACCCGCTACATCACACGCGAACCCGCTATTCCGAACCCGGGCCTCCTCATCCGCACGTAGACCCGCTATTCCGAGCCTGGGCGACCCCGCCCACATGCGGAACAGCGGGTTAACATGCGGAACAGGGGGTTTACATGCGGAACAGGGGGCACAGCCGTACACCAGACCCGCTACATCACACGCGAACCCGCTATTCCAAGCCTGGGCCCCCTCATCCGCACGTGAACCCGCTATTCCGAACCTGGGCAATCCCGCCCACATGCGGAACAGCGGGTTAACATGCGGAACAGGGGGTTTACGTGCGGAACAGCAACGGGCGGTCCCGCATGGGGCCGCCCGTCTTGCATGCCTGCGCGCCGCTCACGAGCACTGTGGGCACTGCGCGTCAGCGACGCAGGTCTGCAGCAGAGTCTCCGGGGGTCATGTCCTTGGCGAGGGCGACGAGGTCTGCCGCGGGTTCCGCGTAGGAGGTGCCCACGAGCGTCGCGCCCGAAAAGATGAAGGACGTGATGGACGCCAGGGAGCAGTGACGCGACTTGGGCGAGTGCGCCAGCGGCTGGCCGTTGATGAATCGGGTGAGCGTGACGATAGGGTTTTGGTGGGAGACGACCAGGGCCTCGCGGCCGCGTGCTTCGCGCAGGGCCGAGGAGAGGGCCGCGCTCATCCGGGAGGCGACGTCACGGTAGGGTTCGCCCCACGAGGGGCGCAGCGGGTTGCAGTAGTACTTGTAATACTTCGGGTTAGCCAGCATCGCGCGATTGGAGTTCACGGGCAGACCTTCGAAGACGTTGTCCGACTCGATGAGGCGAGGATCGGAGGCAATGCTCAGGCCGTAGGCGGCGGCGGTTGGCGCGGCCGTCAGCTGGGCGCGCAGCAGCGGCGACGAGATGACGCGAGCGATATCCGCACCCGAATCCACCAGATACTGCGCGGCGCGCGCCGCCATCTGATGCCCCAGCTCCGTCAGACCGAAACCAGGCAGACGCCCGTACAAAACACCGTTGGGATTCTCCACTTCTCCGTGGCGCATGACGTGAATGATGGTGCGGTCCATAACGCCCAAGTATAGGGCCCCGGATACACGTGAGGCCCGGCCAACAGGCCGGGCCTCCGCTCGCTCACTTCTTGTTGCGACGCTGGTGACGCGTCTTGCGCAGGAGCTTGCGGTGCTTCTTCTTCGCCATGCGCTTGCGGCGCTACGGGCACATCGTGCCTATACTACCCGCCAATGACGCGAGCCTGGCCACCGGAGTGATCCGACATACCGGCCTGGATCATCTGGGCGACCGCGGCCTCCGGGACTCGGAAGCTCTTTCCGACGCGAATCGCGGGCATTTCGCCACTGTGAATCAATCGGTACACAGTCATCTTAGAGACGCGCATGATGTCCGCCACTTCCGTGACGGTCATAAAGCGCGGCGCCGACTGCTGTTCCATTAATGACTCCCAGTGTGCTCGCGAGGCGCGTTAAACCCGTTCGTTCATCGCTTACGTAGCCTCACGAAATATACTACTGCCCATCCACATGAAAACTGCAACTTTATCCACTTTTGTTGCAGAGTCGTTAAGGAGGTCCGATGGGAGCGGCACGCAAGGGACGCACGCCTCGACCTCAGGCCCCTCGGCTGCGCACTAATCCCGGTGCTACACGGTCCCTGATGCGCGGGCGAGCCACGGCCTCGTCCCACGCCATTTCAGCGGAAACCTTGACTCCACAGCCCTCCCCTGTCGTCCGCCAGGTGCCGGGAGGACCCCGCGGCCCACATCCCCAGGTGCCCACGTCCTACGCTCAGCGTGCGCGCGCGTGGCTGTCCCGGCAGGCCCGCTACTCCCCCGCCAGGCTGGCCCTCAGCACGTTCGCCCTCATCATCGGGGTTATCACCGTGCTGCTCATGTTGCCCATCGCTTCCGCCTCTGACGAGTCCGCTCCCTTCGTCGACGTGCTCTTTACCGCCGTATCAGCTGTGTGCGTGACAGGTCTCACGACGGTGGACACGGCTTCGTATTGGTCCCCCTTCGGGCAGGCTGTCATCGCGGCGGGCATCGTCGTCGGCGGCCTGGGCGTCATGACGCTGGCGTCGATCCTCGCCTTCGCGGTGTCCCGACACCTGGGACTCACGCAGCGCATGCTCGCCACCCAGGAGACCGGGACGGGAGCGATGGGCCAGATTTCCACGCTGCTCAAGGCAGTCATCGCGACCTCGCTGAGCATGCAGGCGTTCCTGGCAATCATGTTCCTGCCCCGTTTCCTCACCATGGGTATCGACCCCGTGTACGCCGTGTGGGATGCCGTCTTCATGGCGATCTCCGTGTTCAACAACGCGGGCTTCGTGATTCTTCCCGGCGGCCTCGAACCGCACGTCACCGACTGGTGGATGCTGGTCCCCATCATCTTGGGGACGACCGTGGGCGCTATCGGTTTCCCCGTCATCATGGACGTCGCGAAAAACATGTGGACTCCGCGCCGCTGGCGCCTGCATACGAAGCTGACGCTGTCGACCTATCTGATCCTGGCGTTCATCGGCGCTCTCGCCCTAGCGCTGACGGAGTGGCACAATCCGGCGACGCTGGGGGCCGTGGACACTCCCTCGAAGATCCTCAACGCGATGCTCGCGGGCGTTAACTCGCGGTCCTCGGGTATTTCGGCGCTCAACGTGGGTTCGATGCGTTCGCAGACGCACTTTGTGCAGGACATCCTGATGATGATCGGCGGCGGCTCGGCGTCCACGGCGGGCGGCGTGAAGGTGACGACGTTCGCGGTGCTGGTTCTGGCCGTCATCGCCGAGGCCCGAGGTGACCGCGACATCGAGACCTTCGGCCGGCGTATCCCTACGTCGACCGTGCGCCTGGCGGTCGCCGTGTCCTTGCTCGGCCTGGCCCTGGTCGCCATCTCCGTCGTCGCGCTGCTGACCATGACGGATCACTCGTTGGACATCATCCTGTTCGAGACCGTGTCCGCATTCGCCACCGTGGGCCTGTCTACGGGTATCACGCCTAACCTGCCGGTGGCCGCGAAGTATGTCCTTATCGCCCTCATGTTCGCGGGCCGCACGGGCTCGATGACGGTGGCCGCGGCACTCGCGTTGCGTGAGCGTTCCCGCGTGATCCGTATGCCCGAGGAGCAGCCGATCATCGGTTGACAGCGCAGTGGCGACTTGTTCGACGAGGCCGTGGCTGGGCACCGTTCGCGTGCGCGGGACGGGGAGGGAAGAATAGAGTCATGGCAGAAGAACGTGACTCAAAGGACCTTCAGTCAGGCACGCTGGTCATCGGATTGGGCCGTTTTGGCTCAGCCGTCGCGGTGACGCAGGACCAGCTGGGGTACGAGATCCTCGCGGTCGAAAAGAACCCCTCGCGCGTGCAGGCTTTCGCGGGCCGTTTCCCCCTGGTCGAGGCCGACGCGACGTCCAAGGATGCGCTGGAGCAGCTGGGCGCACGCGAGTTCCGCAGCGCCGTCGTCGGCGTGGGTTCCTCCTTGGAGGCGGCCGTACTGATCACCGCGAACCTGGTCGACATGGGAATCTCGTCGATATGGGTGAAGGCGACGTCCTCCCAGCACGGGCGTATCCTGCGCCGCGTGGGTGCCCACCACGTGGTCTACCCCGACCTGGATGCGGGCAAGCGCACGGCGCACCTGGTGGGCGGCCGCATGGTCGACTACATCGAGATGGAGAAGGACGGCTTTTCCATCATGAAGCTGCGCCCGCCCACGGAGGTGCACGGCTTTTCGCTGGAGGAGCTTGACCTGCGCGGCCGCTACGGCGTCAACGTCCTGGCGATTCGCCACCCCAAGCAGCGTTTCGAGTACGCGAATTCGTCGACGCGCATCAACTCCGACGACGAGATCATCGTTTCGGGCGACTCTCGCCTGCTCGAGTACTTCGCGAACCGCCCGTAGTTACGCTGAGGCGAGCACCCCCGCACGTAGCCGTGTGCGGGGGTGCTCGCGCCGTTCTGGAACGAGGCCGGGGCCGGGCCGAACGAAAGCACCCAGCCCCAGTTCCCGGCAGATCGTCCTACCTGACTCTGATCTTGGGAGTCTTGCTGTGAGATCGGCTACCGCCAAAACCGCCGGGGTTCGAGGGGTGAGTATTCGGTGTAGCCTTCGGAGGCTGAGGAATCGGAGGCTCAGGCTTCGGAGGCTGAGGAATCGGAGGCTCAGTACGTTTATGTGTCGTCCCCGAGGTGCCCGTAGTCACTGGATTCGTCTTGTTCCCCTGGTTGCCCGAAGTGCTCGAATGCCCCGGATTCGTCTTCTCGTGATGGCCGGTGCCGTTTCCAGAGTGTCCTTGTTCATTCTTGTCAGGTTTGGCGTCGCTGTGGCCGTGCTGTGAACCGCTCTTATCAGGTTTGGCGTCGCTGTGGCTGTGCTGTGAACCGCTCTTATCAGGTTTGGCGTCGCTGTGGCCGTGTTGCGAACCGCTCTTGTCGGGTTTGGCGTCGCTGTGGCCGTGCTGCGAACCGCTCTTGTCGTCGGTCTTCGAGTCGCCGGAACCATCGCCCTGATGGGTGAATGTCGGGTTGACGTCAACATCGACGGTTGTCGTTGAGTTGTCATTGTTGATGGTGCCACCATTATTGATGACGCCATTATTGTCTCCACCGACGGCGGTTCCGCCATTGTTTGCGTACACGTTGGTGCCACCAGTCTGACCGTTGCTGGTCACACCACTGTTACCGGTCAGGGGCGACGAGAGATCGGCGGTGGAGGCAGTCGCGCCGCAGCAACCACCCGCAGGCATCGTGCAATTCGCGCCGATGACCTTGACCTCGTTAGTCAGTCCAGTCTGAATCGAGTCCAGATTATCGAACACACGCTGGATGGACTGCAGCAGCTGGACCAATGCTTGTCCGATCTGTGCAATCGTCACCACCCAGCTCGTAACCTTACCACTGACCTTCGCCCCCTCTACGGGACTAGCAACACCGGCGGTCACGCAGGACCAAAATACGCCGCTGATGCACGTCGCGACTACGTCGGCAATCGCATCGCGAACGATATCGTGAATCGCATCGACGATGTTTGCTGCATCATTGAGTGTGGTGCTGAAAGAAGAGGCATTCTCGCTCACCGCGCGCATAGCGGAGGAGACCACTTCCTGCCGATGAAGGTAGGCATCTACGGCTTGACCAGCCATGTCAGACATCGCACTACTTGAGGTGGTGTCGATCTCGTCAGCGACCGATGCCAGCGAGTCTGCGATGGACTGCCAACTATCACTCATGCCAAAGACCTCGGCGGAATCACCTGTGAAGTCGTTGAGCATATTGTTGAGCGGGTCCACGTGCTCGAGGATGAAGCTGACTGCCATCTGTCCAAAGAAATCGACAGGGTCTGCCGCCAGGCACATCATTCCGGAACGAGCATTATCAATCATTGCTTGGACCGAAGCAAAGTCGCCGTTGGAAATGTCGACAGCATTGCGATAGATGTCATCGACAACCCCGAGTCCTTCTGTTGCGGTTGAGTTACTCCGGCTGAGGGTGTGCACTGGCGACTGCGCCGTCATTTCTCTACTCCTTCAAACACGAAGCGTCGCAGGGAACGCTCCTCATCTTGACGCTGTCGAGTAAGGAAGGTCTCGATATCCTTATCGCTGTTGCTATCCTGTTTCTCAAAGAGGGAACGAACATCTTCCGCGGCAGAATCGGACTGGGTCTTCGTGAATTCGTCAATCCTCATTGTCTGAGCCTTCTGCTGATCATTGACAAAGGACCGGTAACTTGTCTCCTGAGTTGTGCGTTGCTCGGCCACGAAGGTGTCAAACTCTCGGGTCGTCGCTTGCGGATGTTCCCGAACGAACTGTCGAATCTGAGCTTCTTCGTCTGCACGCTGTCGCGTCAGGAAGTCACTCATTGCATCTTGCTGTTCCTGCTGATTCGTTTCGATCAGGGCTTTGATATCGGTTATATCTTGGTTAGGATGTAGTTCGGCATAGCGCTCGAGCGCTTCGACCTGATCAGCTTTCTGCCGTTCGTAGAACGTCGCAAGATCAGCGTTCTCCTCGTTGCGCTGCTTGTCGAGGAATGCCTGAAGCTGATCATCGTCGACAATCATCTTGTCTCCGCCGCCAAGGATGCTGCCTAGGCTGCCGACCCCGTCCTTGCCGTCGGAACCGTCCGATCCATCCTTGCTGTCGGAACCGTCCTTGCCGTCGCTCCCCTTGTCGCCGCGCTTATCATCGTCCTTGGACTTACCATCATCCTCGGATTTATCGTCGCCCTTAGACTTGTCATGATCCTTAGATTTATCGTCGTCCTTGGATTTGTCGTGATCCTTCGACTTGTCATCACCCTCGGACTTATCGTCATCCGCAGACTTGTCGTCGCCCTTGTCCTTACCCTTAGACTTATCGTCGTCGTTGAGTTCGGTCTCAGGTACCTTGTGTTCTCCCTTGGACTTGTCATCATCCGTGGACTTGTCGGCATCGTTCGGCTCTGTTGCCGGAGCCTTCGACGGATCAACACTCGGTGCCGAGCCGCCAGTCCCGGATCCACCGCCAGTCCCGGATCCACCGCCAGTCCCGGATCCACCGCCAGTCCCGGATCCACCGCCAGTCTCCACCACCGGGGGAATAACCACCAGAATCGGATCCGCCGGAGCCATAGCCTCCGGGGCCCGGTGCATTGCCTTCCGGATCGATAGCACTCAGCTCGCTCTTATTGGTGCTTTCGGTCTGGTCCATCTCGTATGCCCACTGCTGGAGACAGGTAACCAAACGATGCTCAGCGCCAGCGAGGTCGCTGATCATCTCACGCAAATTGTCAATCTGTTTGTTGACGGGGGCCTCGAAGAAGGAGCACAGGAAACCGAAGGCACCGCCGGTCACTTGACCCTTGGTGGTGTCCGCAACGGACACACTCTCGTCAACCGTTGATGCGGAGCTGCTGATCTCCGTTGAATGAGAACGGATACGGCTGGTATCTACTTTGAGGTCGGCACTGGCCATGTCGATCAGCGCCCCAACGAACCGAGGGTGGCGTCGAGGTTATCAAGGTAACCACGCATGAGACCAACCTTATCGCCGTAGCATTCTGTGGCTCGCTGACGCACGAATTCGCGCATGTTGTTGCCCGCATCAGCATAGGCTTCCATAATTGCCTGCTCAAGGTCGCTGGCTGACCCCTCGAGCGCTTGCTCATCGATCTCGATGTTCACCATGCGACCGTCGGAATTAACCTCGACCTCGATCTCGCTGCGCGAATCATGACCCGTGATGCGAGCCTTCTGTAAGGCTTCTACGAAGTCACGCGCACCCTGAGCTTGACGCTGGGCCTCGTCGATTCGTTCCTGGAGGATTCGCATTGCGTCTTCGGGCGTCTGCCCCATCACATTTACCATATGGTCATCCTAGCCAACTCGACGCCCTCGCGTATGCCCCTTCCCATTTCGCGATAAGTATGTCGTTCGTGCGGATAACAGGACTTATCGACTCGTTCACAATTGGTCCGATGAGGATGCGCGGCGAGTGCCGGGTTCACGCGCGCTTCTCCGCATTCCTCAGAGGTCGTCAGAGTCGGATTCCCTCCGCGCGGGATGTCTGCGCAGGTGGGACAGGATGATAAGTCCTCCCATTGAGGCCGCGCTGAGGACGACGATCCCCGACACGATGGAGGCGCGGATCGTGAGGTTATTGTCGCGATTGAATAGGTTCACTGAGGTGTCGGCGGCACGCCGAGGCAGCGGATGGGCTGCGGTGTCGGGATGGGCGGGGCCAAACCTCGTGCCGATGTCATCGAAAGTGAGCGCGTCGTACGGGGCTGCGATCCCCCATCCGAGTTCGTCGGTACGCGTGTCGGCGGCACCTCGCAGAGCGGTCACCTCCAGGCGGTACTTCCACATGTCGGGGCCCTCATCGGGGTACCGGGAGGCGACGAGGGCTGCGAAGCCACCCGCGTACGCGGCCGCGTAGGAGGACGAGGGCTGTGGTGTCGTCCCCGCATACCCGCCGACCAGGCAATCTGCTTGGTCGAACCAGGTCGTGTGGATGACGGATGCGGGCACGGCTAGAGACACGTGCGAGCCGTGCACCTGCTCGTCTGAAGCAGAGCCGTCGGCATTCGTTGCTGTCACGCCGAGAACCCCGTCGTATGCCGCAGGGTAGACGACCTGACCGGTGGTCTGTTCCTGGTACGTGTTGCCGGTTGATGCAACGATCAGCGAGCGTCCGCGTACCGACTCGACGGCAGCTCGCAGGTCCGGGTCGTCTTCGGGGGTGGACTGGGCGACGACGATGATCTGGGCACCGTTGTCGGCAGCCCACCGGATTCCGCGCGCCAGGCGCTGCACGGAGCTTTCCTCACCCTGTCGCTGATGTGCCCCGGAGGCTGAATCAAGGCCCGTCTCGACGCGCACGGGCAAGACGAGGGATTCGGGGGCCACGCCGACCAGGCCGGACCCCTTCGCGGAGGGCAGTTCACGGGCGGCTATCGCGCCGGCGATGGCCGTGCCGTGTTCGCCCTTGTCGACGCGACCGTCGGTCCCTTCGCCGCTCAGGTCAGTTCCGGGCAGCACGACGGTAGGATCACCGAAGTTGAAATGTTCGTTGTCGGCGGCGACCCCTGAGTCGACAACGGCGACGGTCACGCCCGCACCACGCGAGATGTCCCATGCGCGGCGCACGCCGACCTGATCGAGGATCTCAGGGGGTGCCTTGATATAGATGGGCGAGTTCTCCGGGCAGGTCTGGTCCGCCGACGTCGCCGTCGGTGCAGGCGACGGGGTATCCGTGGGAAGACCGCTTGGCGTGGGGCGCACGCTTGGCGTCGGCGACGGGTCCGCGTGCGCGACTGAGGGTGCCAGCGCTATGCCCGCCCCGGCCTCGTCCGTGGAGAAGGCCACCGGAGTAACGACGGGAGCCAGGGCCAGGCCCGCTGCGAGGACCCCACCGGCGAGGCACCGGCGCATCCTCCGGGAACGGGAACGCGTGCTCATCATGACAGTCCGACGGACTCGGCGGCGGCCTGGGGGGTCATGTCTGTGCCGCTCGGGATGAGGAGCGCCCAGGCCTCGGGGATGACGACGGCATCGGACTGAGCCCAGCCCAGGGCGTTGATGGATGCGCTTGGCGCTGTCCCGAGTGAGTGGATGTAGCCCATGTCGGACACGAAGGCGTAGGCCGCCGCCTGTCCACCGCCGGACGTGATGGCGACGAGCGCCCCGGAGCCGCCCGCAACGGTCGCGGCGCGCGTCGTAGTGGGGCCGGACGGGGAGGACACTGACTCGGCGTCATAGGCTGCCTGGACGGCGCGTTGCTTGGGCATGACGCCGAGCGTGATTGTCGGGGAGGCGCGGTCGACGGTGGACATGCGCGCGCATAGCGAGGTGCGGGTCTGCGCATCCGCCTTCGGGTCGGCCCATTCGACGTTCGCGAAGTTCTCGTAGGGAGGCCAGTCCTCGCCGATGAAGTCGGCGTGGACGGGTGTGACGTCCTTGAACATGTCCGTCGAGAAGGACTTGGTGGGCGGCGCGTCCTGGTAGAGGCGCGATGCCGTGGAGTTGAAGACTGCGAGTTGGGAGGAGGAGATAACCAGGTAAGAGTTGAGGACCTCTCCGCTGGAGTTCATCTGTTGGATGACGGTTCCGACCGTCAGGTTCTCGTTTTTGAGAGGACCGGGCAGGTCAGTCGCCGGCTGCCCGTGGCCGGGGATGTCGTAGTAGCTCCACGGCTTGAGGGGCGTGCCCGCGGGAAAGAGTTCGGCCCACTGCGGTTCGACTTCGACGGGGTATCCGATCCGGTTTTGGAAGGAGAGCGCCCAGTCGCCGAGGCGGCTGTCGGTTTCGTCAATGAGGTATTTCTTGTGGGTGGTCGCGTCCACGTAGTAGGTGGTGGTGCCGTGATCGGGGCTGACCAGCGCGGACGTGACGTTTTGCAGCGGAAAGCTGTCGGCGGGAAGGGACTGGGCGACCCACGTGTGGTAGGTGTCGTCGAGGTCGCACGAGAGCCACGTGGTCGCCAGCTGCGCGGTAGCCGGCACGTCGTCGGGGACCTGTGCCAGGCCGATTTGGGCACCGCGCGGAAGATTCATCAGGGACGAGGCACTGGCTGAGATGACCGTCAGGCCGGATTCTTGCGCGAGGAGCCTGGCCGTCGTCACGTTCGAGATCGGGTGCAGGACGCCGTTGGCCCAAAAGTAGCGGGATCCCGTGGATGTGACGTCGACGAGCACGTAGTTGGACGCAGTCAGGTCGGGATTGGGGTTGAAAAAGCGAATACCGACACCAACGACGCACATGATGACGGCGACGACTGCGCCGAACAGGAGTGGACGCACGGGCGAGGGCGTGTCGACTTCACGACCGCCTGGGGTTCCCGAGGTGAAGGCGGTGATCAGGCGAACGCGGTTAAAGCGCTGCGCTTCGAGGATGTCTTTGCTTGATGGCATGGGTCAGCCCCAGAGGTAGACGGCCAGGGGAATGAGGACGAAGAGCGACAGGACCGATAGGGTGTCCGCGAGGCGTGTCATATGGGGGCGCGCACGAGGCCCCACGACGTTTGTGATGACCAGGACCAGGGCGGTACCGACCGCGATGACTGTGATCCACGACAGGATCGTCGCGTCCGCACGGGTGGCCAGGACCGCTGCTATGAGGATCGTGATCAGGCCCGTGAGGGCACCGATGAGCACCTCGACGCGGGCGCGGATCGAGCGAGTCTGAAGGACCAGGGACACTGATCCCAGAAGGATGAGGATGAGGGGGAGGACGATGGACTTCGTCCCCGTGGCCGTCATCATCGAGACCGTCAGGAAGATCGCGGCGAGCGCACCGCCGACGCGCAGGGATACGACGAAGACAAAGGAAGTGCTGACCTGGTCCATGATTCCTTGGGCAGGGATCTGTTCGGTTGTCTTCGCGTCCAGGATGCGCACCGGGATGTGGGCCAACGCCACCCACGGTGCCAGCTGGAGGAGGACGACGATCAGGGCGAAGAGGAGCGCGGACACGCCGACCTGGGACAGGTTACCGAAGCGAACCAGCAGGCCCGTCGCGGTGACAACTGATCCGACCACGAGGGGCGCAGCGACCGAGATACGGTAGCGCCCCGGCAAGGTCAGGGCCGCGACCGATCCAACGAGAATGCCGACGCCGATCGCGATCCATCCGGCACCGTCCCACTGGGTCTGTGTGAAGCGCAGGGCGGCGGCGGCAGTCAGGACGGGCACCGTGTGTGCCAGGGCGATGCCGCTCGGCCCCGGGTTCTTGCGCGTCACCACAGCGGAGGTGCCCATGACGAGCAGCGCGGACATCACGCCGATTGCGCCGTTGATGTAGTTGAGGAGGGCGACACGCCCGGGCTGTAGGGCGGCGATGGCGTCCGGGGGTGTCGTCGCCAGGAGGATCGCGGCGACAAACACAAGAGCCGCCGCAGACAGGCATGCAAGTGTCCGCGCGTCGCTTGACGTCCAAGGGGTGGACACCTGCTCAACAACCTGCCCGACTGCTTCCGTGAGGTCGTCGTAGACCATGTCGGCCACGCCTTCACCGAGGGGTTCGAGCAGGAGCGAGGCACCGGCGCGGACACCCTGAGCAGACAGGGATGCCGACTGGTCGAGTGGACGCCCCGATACGGTTCGGACTGCGAAGCCGTCATTTGTGCCCGTATCTGCACGGGCACCGATCACGTCGACCAACCCCGGCAGCAGTTCCACGAGGGGAACAGACTGTGGAACTGTGACGTCGCGACGCTCCATACCGTAGGTAATCGTCAGCGGAATTAACGCCACTCCACGAACTGTTTTCGTTGCCATAGCAGTTCCTCCCGGCGACATTTGACAGGCTCAGCGGCTCAGTACCATAACCCACATGAGTCTATCTTTTTGGTCAGACTCTGTCCTAATTTTTGAGGAACGCTAACATTTTCAGCCAAAACGCGGTTAGTATTCATTTATTCTCATACTCTCGAGCACCCGCACGAGAACCCGCTTGAACAAAATGGAGGTTCACATGGCAGACCAGAGGCTTGATGACGGCGCCCTCAAGGAGGGATACGACAAGGTCGAATCTATCAAGGCTGACATCGATGGCCACATCGCCCGCCTTGAGGGTGACCTGTCGACCATCGGCGATAACTGGAAGGGCGATGCAGCCGCACAGTTCCAGCAGCTGATGACTCAGTGGCACGAGAACGCTGACAAGCTCAACAACGCGCTCCAGGACCTCGCTGACAATCTGAGGGGCACCGACGCGTCGATGGCGCACACCGAGTCCGACGCGCAGAGTTCGATCTCGGCGATCCTCGCCGGAATGTGATTGAGGAAGGTAGGAGATAGACATGGCTGATCAGCAGGTAAATTACAGCGCACTTGACGCGGCTGCAGCAGACATCAGGAGCGGTTCGTCGAACCTGCAGAGCTGCATCGATGACCTTGAGTCCACACTGAACCGGCTGCGTGCAAGCTGGGAAGGCGCAGCGCAGGAAGCCTACGATGCCGCTCAGGTGAAGTGGAACGAGGGTCTGGACGGTCTGAAGGACGTCCTCGATAGGACTTCCAACGCTGTCGATACTGCGAACTCCAACTACCAGCAGACGGACCAGGCCAACGCCAACCGTTTCTGATTTCTAACACGCCGGCGCCGCGCGCCCGGTGACTTACTCCCCGGAAGTTGGGCTGACATTCAGTTCCTTCTTCCGGGGAGTGTTGTATGAGTTGTGGCTTGGGCCTCACATGTTGTCTGCGTCGGCGTGGACGATGGTGGCGCGCCGCTCGCCCAGGATGATTTCGGTGCCCACAGGCACTTCGATGGCCTTGCCACCAGCCAGCGTGGCGATGCGCCCGTCGGGGGTGCGGATCTGCGTCCCGTTCGCGGAAAACAGGTCCTCGAGCCACGCGCCGTTGGCGGTGGGTCCCAGGCGCAGGTGCGTGCGCGAGAGGGACAGGGTCGTGTCGGGGACGTGGACAGCGCGCGAGCCGTCGTCGGATGCGGGAGAGCGCCCGATCGCCAGGGGCGCGTCGATCAGTTCGCACTGGCCGGAGTCGAAGATGATCCACAGCACGGGACTCGACGAGGCCGGTGCGGGGGGACGAGGGACTGCGCTGACAGCCGTGGGATTCGGGAGGCCACCAGAACGCGCTCGCGTGGGCGGGGCTGCACCGACAGCCGTGGGATCCGGGAGTCCCGTGTTCCGCAGCGCGGGATTCGGCGGCGGTGCAGGTGCGCGGCTGGGCATCGCCGAAGGCAACGGGGCCAGGTGAGGCCTGGGAGCCGTCATGGGTGGAGGAATAGCTGGGCCGACCGAAGTGAAGGAGGGCGCAGCGGAGTGCGAAACCTCGGGAGGGGACGGCAGGGGCGCTACGGGGAGCGACACCTCGGGGGGCGTCGGAAGAGGAGCGGTCGGCTCCGGGAGTTCACCGGGCGGGCTGGACTGGACGCTTTCAAAGCCGCTGGAGGCGTGGGCGGAACGGGCGCGTTCGAGGCTCTCGCTGGCCTGATCAGAGTGAGTGAGCGCAAGCGCCGCATGCGCGCGCAGATCGACCAGGCGAGTACCGGTCGGGCCGGTGAGCCAGGTCCGCCCGTCGCGGACCATGGTCAGGGCGGCGAGGGGTCCGATAAGCGTCACCTGGAGCAGCGCGGTGAGCGCGGTGTAGCCCGCCGCCGCACCGAGGGAGGGCGTCTGCGCATCGTCGCTGTCGCGGATGAGACAGACGCGCATGGCAGCCATGCCGGGGGTACGCCCGCTCGCACCGAGCATGATAGCGGAAGCAACCACTGCCTCGGCGCTGATGAGAGTGATCGTCAGGGGCGTGAAGTACACGAACCAGGTGGCTCCGATGAGTGTGCCGAGGATGAGCAGGTCAATGATGTAGGCAGCGATGAGGCGTGAAGCGGGGGCGGGGGCGAACCGAGTCGTTGTGGTGTCTGGCATTACAGGACCGCCCTCCAAGCGAACGAAAATAGTCCCGAGGCCACGACTGCCGCGGGGGGAAGTGTGAAGATACTGAAGTTTTGGACGGCATCGAGGATCGTGCCGACGAGGGCGGCGTACCCCTTGGACACATACAGGTTCGCCCAAGCGGCTATCGCGACGCCGACGAGGACCAGGATCGCAACGGGGATCATGGGATACAGGCCGACGGGGCCGCTCCAGGATTGGACCCACGCGCCAAAAAGGAAGGTGCACGCGAGGCTGGCCGCGCAGAGTCGGGGGAGGATGCGTCCGGCGTGGCTGCGGGTGGCGCGCGGAACCGTCAGCAGGGCAGTGATGGCCGCGATGACGAGAATGAAGCCGGGCAACCCTCGGCCCGTGCTCATCGCGGGGGTGACCGTGTGGGCCAGGGGGATGCCCCCGACGAGGACGAAGAGGGAGGCGGCGACGAGCAGCACGGTGTTGCGGGCGCTGGTGTAACTCAGAACGGTGGCGATGCGCTCGCCGGTCAGGGTGCTGGGGGCTGACGCGGGGGGCTGACGAATGCGCGAGGCGATGGTCTGGAGGCTGGCGGAGTCGATGAGCTGATTGTCGGGCACGCGCAGCGCCAGGCGTGGGGACATGAGGAACAGGAGGACGCCGATCATGACAGCAAGGGGCGCGATGTCGATGAGGGCGAAAAGCGGGTAAGCGTGGATCGTGACGAGCAGGGTCGCCGCGCCCCACGCGATGATCGCGCTGAGCGCGGAGGGGGTTCCCGTGAGAGAAGCGACGGCGAGGGTGACGATGAGCGCACTCCAGACGCCGACGACGGGGGCGACGGACAGCGCATGAATACCAGCCAGTGGGACGAGGCCGATCATCGAGTAGCCGACCAGTGCGGGCAGGAGGAGGAGCATGATGGGGTGGCTTCGCACACGGCGTGAGCGAAACAGCGGGGTGGTGGCACCGATCATGCAGACGAGCGCGCACAGGCCGCGTGCCCACACCGGGATGGACGAGGCCGCGCGAGCCCAGGCGGGTCCGTCCTCCGCGTAGGTGAGTTCCCGGAGGGCGGCGTCGCCCAGCGTAGGCAGCAGGCACAGGGCGCTAGCAGCCGCGAGGAGCAGGAAACTGAAGCCGACCAGGGCCAGGACCGGGGAGAGCCACTGATTCTCCTGGCGCGCCGAGGCCTCGTTCACCTGCTGCGCGGACAGGACACGGCTGGACAGCGCGATCACGGATCCGGCGGCGAGGTCACGTCCGAGGACAGCGCCGCCGCTGAGGGGGCGCCCGTCGGCGTAGGAGAGGCGCACGGAAGGTTCCGTCAAGTCGATGGCGAGCATCGCGCACAGCCCGGCGACGGTGGTCCCCGCGGGGGCAGCGATATCGGAGGCACCATCGGAGTCAATGACGGTCACGGACACCATGGTGGTGCTCATGAAACCTCCGATCGTTGAGAACACAGCAGTGCCCAGTGTAGTGCACCAACGCTAACCGAAGGTTCAAAATTGTGAGGGTGCTCGGCTAGACTGGCAGCAGCCGTATCGAACACTGACGCGCGCGGCGCGAGGAGAGTTGATGGTGACACGCAAGAATTGGCGCACTGCCAAGATTCCGGAGCATCCCTCCGGCGTCCTTGACCTGAAGATGCCGCCGGAGAAAGCCGAGCCTGCATCCGTGGGCAACGTCCTCATGATGATCATCCCCATGCTGGGTTCGACGGGCGTCATGGTGTTCATGGCGGTGCAGAACGGCGGGACGCGCTCCATGATGATGGGCGGCGGCATGCTCGTCACCATGCTGGGCATGGTCGGCTTTAACATCTTTCGCCAGCTTAATCAGCATCGCAACACCGTCAAGAATCAGCGCCACGAGTACCTGTCGTACCTGGCGGAGACTCGCGAGTCCGTACGTAAGGTCGCGAAGAAGCAGCGCGCCTACTACAGCTGGGTGTATCCCTCCCCCGACGCGCTGGTGACGCTGGCATCGAATGGATCGCGCCTGTGGTCGCGTGAGGGCAGCACCGTCAACGTGTTGGCGTTCCGTTATGGAAGTGGCACGCAGCCCCTCGGGTTGGTGTTGAAACGTCCTCCGATCGATCCGCTGACGGAGTTGGACGTCGTGTGCCTGGCTGCGCTGGAGCGTTTTGTGGCTGTCCACGACCACACGGATAACGTCGGCAAGTTCTTGTACTTAGGCGATTACAGCCATATCGCGGTCATCGGCGCGGGCGAGAACGCCTACGACGAGATGCGCGCCATTATGATGCATCTGGCGTGCTTCATCGAGCCGTCAAAGCTCAAGATCGCGGTCCTGTGTTCCGCGGATCGGCTGGGCGACTGGGAGTGGGTCAAGTGGATGCCGCACGCCCGTTCATCGGTCGTCGCCGACGCGGTTGGTCCCGGTCGCATGATTTCGACGGATTCAACCGAACTGGCCGAGATGATCGGTCCGGACATCGCGATGCGCGGAGCGTACCGCCGAGGCGAGGACATCGCTGAGTGGCCCCACCTCCTTCTCGTGTGTGACGGCGCTGAATTCCCGTCTTCCTCACCCTTCGGCTCGGCGGCCGGGGTTCGCGGCGTGACCATCATGAGCCGGGTCCGCGAGTGGACGCCGATGACATCGCACACGGCCCTGCGCCTCGTCGTCCGCCCCGGGCAAGAACATGACGGCGGGAACGTCGTCGACGTGGTGACGATGGATTCGCTTCCCGAGACGGCCCGCGCCGACCGCTTGACGGCGATTCAGGCGGAGGCTATCGCCCGGCGTATGACGCCCTTTACGTCGCAGCAGAGTCTGGAGGACACCGAGGAACCCGTGGGCCGCTCGGATGTGTCGCGCCAGAAGGACCTCATGGAGCTGGTGGGCATCGGCGACATCCGCGACTTCGACCCGGAGAAGCAGTGGGTCCGCCGCGAGGGGCGTGCGCGCCTCGCCGCCCCCTTCGCGGTGACACCGGAGGGTAAGCCCGTGGTCCTGGACATTAAGGAATCCGCCCAGCAGGGTATGGGTCCGCACGGCTTGCTGATCGGCGCGACCGGTTCGGGTAAGTCCGAGGTGTTGCGCACCCTCGTGCTGGCCCTGGCCCTCACCCACTCTCCGGAGCAGCTGAACCTGGTTCTCGTCGACTTCAAGGGTGGCGCGACTTTCGCGGGTATGGCGGACCTGCCGCACGTGTCGGCCATGATTTCAAACCTGGAGTCAGAGCTCACCCTCGTCGACCGTATGCAGGACGCCCTCCAGGGCGAGATGGTGCGCCGCCAGGAAATGCTGCGCATGGCGGGTAACTACGCGAACGTGTCCGATTACGAGGCGGACCGCCTGGCAGGCAAACACGGGTATCCGCCGTTGCCCGCCCTGTTCATCGTCCTGGACGAGTTCACGGAAATGCTCATGGCCAAGCCGGAGTTCGGCGAGGTCTTCATCATGATCGGTCGTCTGGGCCGTTCCCTGTCGGTGCACTTGCTGCTGGCCTCGCAGAAAATGGACTTGGGCAAGGCGCGCGGCCTGGAGTCGCACCTGTCCTACCGCATCGCGCTCAAAACTTTCACGGAGGGCGATTCGCGCGAGGTTCTGGGCATTACGGACGCCGCGAAGCTACCCCCGCTGCCCGGTTCGGGCTTCCTGAAGGCGGGCGGAGACGGCCTCGTTCGTTTCCGCGCGTCCTACGTGGCCGCTCCCCCGCCGCCGCGCACGCTCGCTTCCCTGGCCGAGGCCTCGACGGCTGGCGCTCCGAGCGCTCCCATCGAGATCCTGCCGTTCACGGCCGCGCCCGTCATCACGCGCGAGGACCGCGGCGACACGGAGGAAGTCGACCAGAACCAGGAAGTGGTCCTGGCGGGTGACGAGGTCTGGGACGACATGTCCGAGATGGACATTGCCGTGGCGAAGATGAAGGGCAAGGGATACCCGGCCCACCAGGTGTGGCTGCCGCCCTTGGAAACTCCGGATACCTTCGCGACCCTCATGCCGGACTTGGGGCCCGACCCCGAGTTCGGCTACGTGTCGCGCGCGTGGCGCGAGGCGGGCACACTGCGTGTCCCCCTGGGCACGGTCGACCTGCCGCTTGAGCAGCGCCGCGAGACCCTGGTCCTGGACCTGTCGGGGGCGGGCGGTAACTTCGCGCTGGTCGGCGGGCCGCAGACGGGCAAGTCAACGGCACTGCGCACGATCGTGCAGGCCCTGTCACTGACCTACACGCCCCAGGAGGTCCAGTTCTACGTGATGGACTTCGGCGGCGGCACCTTCGCAGGCTTTTCGGGTGCCCCGCACGTGGCGGGCATCGCGACGCGCGACACCGAGGAGGTGCGCACGCGTATGCTCGCCGAGCTTGCGGCGATCCTGGATGATCGCGAACGTTACTTCCGCCAGCGTGGCATCGATTCGATGGATACCTACCGGCGTGGGCGTGCCGCGGGCCGCTACGACGACGGCTACGGCGACGTGTTCCTGGTGATCGACGGCTGGGGGGCGCTGCGCTCCGAGTTCGATAGCCTGGACCGCCATGTGACGACGATGATGAGCCGCGGCCTATCGCTGGGTGTTCACCTCATCATCGCTGCGAACCGATGGATGGATATCCGCGCGGACGCGCAGGATATTTTCGGTTCTCGGTTGGAACTGCACACGGCGAATCCGAAGGAGTCGATCATCAACCGTCAGGGAGCTGCGCGTATCCCGAAGGGACGCCCCGGTCGCGGTATCGACATGGCGGGACACGAGATGATGATTGGCCTGCCGCGCGCCGACGAGGAGCCGGATCCGACAACCGTGTCGCAGGGCGTGGCCTACACGGTCAACAAGATTCGTGAGCACCTGGTGGCCGGCGAGGGGCCAAAACTGCGCCTGCTGCCCGAGCAGATCACGCTCGAGGACATCCTGTCTCAGCTGCCTAAGCAGCACATCCTGCCGCGCGGCGGCGGCGACATGATCCTGGGTCTGGAGGAATCACGCCTGGGGCCGCTCCTGTTCAACACGCGCACGGACTCGCACCTGTATCTCTTCGGGGATGCGAAGACGGGCAAGACGTCGTTCCTTCGCTCGATCATTTCGGAGATCACGCGCCTGTACACGCCGCGCGAGGCAAAGATCATGGCGATCGACATGCGCCGTTCCCTGTTGGGCGCGGTCCCGGAAGAGTACACGCTGCGCTACGTGACGAATCATCAGGATGCGATGAAGCAGATGCGTGAGGTCGCGCAGTTCATGCGCACGCGTCTGCCGGGTTCGGATGTGACGCCGGAGCAGATTCGCAACAGAAACTGGTGGTCGGGTCCCGAGCTGTGGGTCCTGGTGGACGATTATGACCTGGTGGCAACATCGTCGGGTAACCCGCTGATGGATCTGTTGGACCTGCTGCCGCAGGCGGGCGACATCGGCCTGCACGTCATCATCACGCGCCGCATGGGCGGCGCGTCGCGCGCGACCTACGAGAAGGTCCTGCAGATGATGAACGACCTCGCGGTGACGGGCATCCTCTTGTCCGGTAACCCACGCGAGGGCGCGGTCATCAACGGCGTCAAACCGAAGCGATCGATCCCCGGCCGCGCGCAGGTCGTGCACCGCGAGCTGGGAGTTGTGGGCGCGCAGATGACGTGGACGCCTCCACCGTTCTAACAATGCCTTGACATGCCAGGCCGTTCGTTGCCTATGATTGACCAGTCTGAAAGTAGGAGATATTCATGCCCCCTATTGCTTCTCGTCCCGCCCTGGCGGTGGCGTCGCTTCTCGTCATCGCGACAACGCTGACCGCGTGTTCTCCAGTTTTCTCCTGGAAGGGGGATCGCAAGGATGCGTCCGGCTCTAACGCCGATATTTCCTCGATGCAGAACATTCCGGAGGGCATCAAGCAAGACCTCATCAACCAGCAGAACGCCGCCTCCGGCAAGGAGAAGAAAGCGATCGGCGCAAAGGCGGCGGCCCTGAACAACATGGTGGGGACCCAGCTGGTGGGCACCGATCCCTACTCGATTGCGGATCAGCAGTTCACACTCAATCCCGAGGGCACGATTGGGGTGGACAAGGAACAGAAAATCTACCCCCTCATGTCGGCCACTGATTTCTGGCGCCTGGGCCAGGACACGTACGACCTGTGCGTGGAGCAGGACTGCCAGTACTACTCCTCGTGGACGGTCGACGTGGAGGGCAGCGGCAAGAACGTCACGTACGTGTGGACCATGAAGATCGACGGGCCCGAGCAGCCGCCTCAGCCGCTTGTGCGCCGCTTCAAGGTCGCCAACTGAGCGCCCGGCCAGCGACGACTATTCTGCGAGAATTTCCCGTAAGGAGAACCTGATGGTTGATCAAGCGTATGACGACGCGAAGCAGCAGCAAGCGGACCCGTATATGCAAGAGACCATGGACGCGATGACGACCTCGTCGCTGTCCAGTGCCTCGCTCAGTTCCGCTCAGACCGCGGCCGCGTGGGGACTCGAGGAGGGTCCTTCCGCTCTGGGTAGCAGCGCGGGAGCCTTGTTTTCATCGGTGTCGGACCTGCTCGCCAAGGAAAACGACCTGATCTCTGTGTTCGAGACGAACGTGAAGCTGGCGTCGGAGAGCGTCAAGCAGAACGAGTGGGATAACCAGCAGGCTCTGGCGCAGGTGACCAGTGCCCTGGACAACGTGGCCAAGTCTCCACAGGCGCAGGCCCTGCTGGATGACCTGGTTCAGAATGGTTACGTGAAGCCGCAGGAAGGTGCCTCCGGTGCGGAGACGGGTGCTTCGTCCGGAGGAACGTCGGAGGGAACGCAGAACGCGGAAGACTACGGCTCTCAGCCGACTGTCTAAAGCGTACGTCTCTTTTTGAAAGGACCATTACGATGATATTCTCACCGAACTACCTGCGTTTGCTCACCTTCATGGCCGCGGCGCGCAACAACCGGGGGCTGGATGCCTGGGAGAAAGACCACCAGACGACGCTCGACGGCTTCGACGACGCTATCGCGCGTTTGACCAGTTTTCGAGATAGTCATGGGTTCACGGGCGAGGCGGCCACCGCGATGAACGCGTGGGTGGATTCCTCGATCAGCCGCATTCAGGCGTATAAGGCCAGCTACGAGAACGGCTACAGCGCGTATGACACGGGTCGACAGGTGATGCAGGCGGCGTTGGCGGAGGCCGAGACGCTCTCTCCGAATTTGTTGGATGAGAAGACTGCGGCGATGCGCGACGACTGGGTCGTGGTGGTCCCCGAGTCCGAACCAGGCGGCGGCTTTACCGGCTTGGGCCAGCGTTTCACGAGCGGGGAGGCATACGTTGAGGCGGTGGAGGCTCAGGCTAATGCTCAACGTGAGGCTGCTGCCCAGCGCATCTTGGATGAGCTGAACGCCCATACGACTTCTATCAACAAGGACATGAAAGACGAGACCGCGCTGAGCGAAAGAGACCTACAACGTGGCATCCTCAATGAAGGACCTGGATCCAATACCGCAGGCGGTAACGGAGCCGGGTTGCCGTGGAGCCGTTCCGCTGCAGACGGTTTTGGTCGTGGGACCGGACGCGACAGTTCGTCGGGCGAGTACCCGGGTGGTTTTGATCAGCCGTGGTGGAGTGAGGCGGACGCGGCTGCGGCGCACAACCGCATTATTTCTTCGGGGGCTGTGCCCACCCAGGAGCCGGCCTACGGCGAGCCGGGGTCGCGCACGAATCCGATCACGGACCCGCAGGACCTCATGGACACGGACCTGCTGCACACGCGCGTGAACGGCACGACCTACCGCAACGGTGTCATCGGCGGTCACACGCCGGCCCCGGCGGCGGATGCGCATCACCCCCTGTGGCGTCTCAACGGCGGGCCGGCCTCCGACGCCTCGTCGGCGGGGCGTATGGGGGGCGCGGGCGTCCTGGGCGCAGGGGCGTTGGGTCTGCGCGGCGCGGCC
>QWCL01001178.1_pt1 | contig 21649 bp, 19 predicted proteins | sample 1972551 | NCBI WGS metagenome assembly QWCL01 (sample SAMN09866709, study PRJNA288562) | Human oral metagenome isolate term2_saliva, whole genome shotgun sequencing... | isolation source: mouth | host: Homo sapiens | place: USA: California
CCTTATCTAATATAACACTTTAGGGGGACTTTTTTTGATACATCGCTAAAAGCTTTTCGGAACCACTAGCACAGCTAGTGGTTTTCGTAAGATAAAAAATAGGGATTAACAAGAATTCTAAAAATTCTTATTAAATCCCCATTAATCTTCTTTTGGTGTAATAGACAATAATTGGACAAAACGGTGTTGTGCTGATTCCGTTTCAAGCGTGACATTATCGTATCTAAAGAGAATCTCTTCGATATTTGCCAAGCCCAACCCTCGACCTGTTCCTTTTGTTGAAAATCCTCTTTGTTTCAAAGGAGTTACATCAATATAAGCTTCCTTAGTTGAATTTTCAACAACAATAACTGATTGATTTCCCATCTTAAAGATAGCAATAGATAATTTTGGTTTATCTGCCAATACAGTAGCTTCAATAGCATTGTCACAAAGAATGGATATGATTGTGATCAAGTCTAGAGCACGCACTTCCGTGAAGAAAACACCTTCTTCAACCTCAACATGACATTGAATTCCCTTATCAAAAGCTTCAGCCAATTTAGATGATAGAAGACTCTTGAGTGGCATGTTGGTCACTCGTGTTAGTTTTGCTAAATCAAACTTTTGCTGATTCAGATCTGATGCAGAATCTTTAAGGACACTGTCATAAATCATCTTAATCTGGTCAATGTCTTTCATCTGAATGGCTTCATTAAGCGAAATCATGACATTAGTATAGTCGTGACGGAAACTGCGTAACGTTTCGTAAAGACTTTCAACCTGCTCAGAATACTTCTCTAGGTCATCCAAGTGACGACGATTTTCTTTTCTTCGCTCATTTTCAAAGTACTCATCTGCGTATCTATTGACACTGTAAACAGCATAAAGAATCGCTATATAGCCAATCAAGGTTATAATATGGCCAGCATAGTACAAATCAAAGAAACGCGAAGCCACAACTACGGAATAGTTCATAATCACATAACTAATCAAAACAAAGTTAGTGAAAAACATTATCCGACCAAATTTGCGATCTCGCTCCAAAACCCTCAAATATTTAAAATCAATATTAAGAAGTTTGGAAAGAGCAACAAATGTTGGAATAATTAAAAGGTCAAAGAAAATAAAATAAAGATAACTTTTGTTAAGAAAATCCGATGTGATACCAAATCCCGGCATCAAAAAGTAGGCATAACCATTAAAAATCAAAAGATAAAGAACAAGAGGATAGAAGGCATAAAACGCCAACATATTGGTGGTTCTTTCCTTGCCATAGAAATAAGCATAGAAAAGAAGGTAGAAAGGTGTCATAAAGGACAAACCGACATTATATGACATCCCCAGTATTCCCCCTATACATTCAACTAGGAACGCAATAGGAAGAATCATACGTGGTATCCTAACCAGGCTAGTCTTTTCGTAAATCCACTGTATAACGATGAAATGCAAAAGAAACTCTAATGCAATTTGTAAATTGAGTATCATTTAATGGTTAGCAACTTCCTTCTAAAGATTCTAAATAAACAACAAAAGGTCATACTGCTATTCTATCATAATTCCTGATAATAAATGAGATAAAGTTGAATAGTTATCCCTAATTTCAGAAAAATTTCAATAACAATTAAAGAAAAAAGGAGAGCTAAAACTTTAACGGTTTTTCAACCGTTCCAAAAATTCCTTTTTACGTGTGCGCGAGAGCAGACAAGACTCATCACCCTCAAAAAATACCATATTAGCTGTACGATCAACGCTGGCGACATTGCTAACATTGACAACAAAGGAGCGATGCGTTTGGAAGAAAATGTCATCCAACTTTGCTACCTCTGCAATCTTTCCATAGAATTCTACCAAGTTTAACTTGGTGTGGGCAATCAACTTATGGGGTACCGGAGCTGTCTCAATATATAAAATATCTTCATAAGGAAGATTGACATCATTTTTATCTGTTTTGACAGTTAGGCTCTGAGCCTTAGTTTCTTGTTCAACCTGTGACTGAGCAAAATCTAATAGTTCTACTAGGGCTCTCTTAAGATCCACATCGTCCATGGATTTATCTACAAAATCAAGGGCTTGAATCTTATAACGAAAGGTCAAAGGCATAAATTCGGAATAGGCCGTTACAAAAGCAATTTGTGCCTTTAAATCTTCTTTTCGAATCTCCAAGCCAATATCTAGTCCCTGCTTGGTCTGATTCTTGAGGTCAATATCCAAAAGATAAACCATGGATTTACCTGAGTCCCTGTCAGTATCTAACAATTCCTGACCCTGCTCATAAAAGGTAATCCCATCAACAACGGCCTTCGACTCCTCAACTGCTTCGTCCAATAAACGACTAACACGATGACGCTGCAAGGCATCATCTTCAAGGACGATAATAGAAAGCATCTTATTTCCCTCTTTCTTTCTAATATACTTTAATATACCTACCTAACATTTTATCATAATTAATCGGATAATATTCCTTTTTTTACAGCATAAAATCTTTTTAACTCACCACATTTCATTTATAAAACAATTGTTATCTACTTGTCATTTCATCTTCATTTTTAGGTGTTATCATGAGAACTGTTTTTGTTTGATATTAAAAAGGAGAAAGTTATGTTACGTTCATTTAAAACACAAGGGACTAAGACAAAGACCATCTTGACCCTTGCAACTGTCGGTATCATTAGTGCTTTTCTTGTGGGAAGTCCTCAGCATGCCTCTGCGGATCAAACCTATGTTTCAGATCCTAATCAGGCTCTGACATTTTCCGAACTTGAAACAGCTACAAATACAAATATCATCGCTCAAACAGGTGTATCTAGTGAAACACCTACTACTGTGACTACTGTGTCACATACCTCTGTGGATGGTCTTCATACACATGAAAATGACTATGAACAAACTCCCGCAAATACTACGACTTTTGAGGAATTGAAACAAGATAGTCAAACAGCTAATAGTACTGTCGACAGCCAGACTGGCAGCAAAACCTATGAGACTAGAATTCCGACAAATACAGATAGCAATCAGAAGGCTGTAGAAAATCAAGCTGAACCAAAGACCGAAACTGTTGCTCAAGCACAAACCTGGTCAAATGATGGTGCTACATGGGTGTCAACAGAAATTAATAATGGTAACGTTCATAAGATTCTATCTACTTATATTCCAAAACCATTAACACCTTCTACAAAACCAACGACAACAGCTACACCGAAACCTAAACAATCAACTCCTGCTGTTAGTCAACCTAAAAAAGTGGCCACAGTCGCTAACAAACCTAAAACACCTACAACTCAGCCTAAGAAACCAACAACGACTGTCACTAAACCTACAGCTCCTAAAGCCACTCCTATCCAACCTGCTAAACCAGTGGACCGAGTTGCTCAAGTATGGCAAAAGAATAACGAACTGGTAAAAGAGAATTACGACACTCCTCACTGGTCAAGTAAGGAAGCAACAGTCTTCATCAATGCTAAGAATCCTGAAATCGTGAACGCCTACAAACAAGCTATCACTTCTTGGAATAACACTGGTGCCTTTAATTTCTTGCTCACTAACGATAAACAAAAAGCTAACATCATTGCTGATGAACGTTATGAAGGTAATGTAGCAGCTCCTCTTGGGGTTACCTACTCTACTTACTACCTCCCAACAAAGCAATATAGTAATGCTACTGTTTACTTGAATACCTTCCATGTTCAAAACAATTATTATCAAAAGAATGGTGGAAAACTCCTTAACACTGCGCAACACGAATTAGGACACTCAATTGGACTTGAGCACAACAGTGCCGTTGCCTCTGTAATGGAACCTAAAGGTGGTAAGACAAGTATCCAACCTGTTGATATTAACAATGTTAAGAAACTCTATAGCAAGATTGTCTAAGTTCTTACACTATTACTACAATTCATAAGCAGACCTATCAGGTTCTGCTTTTTTTATACAGGTGAGTTGACCATTCAAGACTAGAAAATGACTGTTCATGATTATTTCTTACATATTTTAAAAATACGTAAGATTTTCTTCGTTTTTTTTGGTAAAATAGAAAATGTAAAGAGAGACCGGATGAGTTATAGAACTCAACTTTGTTAGTTTTTGCTCATTATTCTCATAAACAGAATAACATAGTCTAGGAACCCTTCTTAACATTTATACCTATCTTCCCCAAACACTTTTCCCCCATTCCTAGATTTCCAGATCTCTCCTAATAAAGAACGTCTAGCAACAGCAGCTAGGCGTTTTTTAGTCTATTAAAGCACATAGTCGTTGGTATTAGCTCACTAGATTAGTAATCGTTCAAAATAATTCTCACAAAATTACCATTCAAGACCAGAAAATGACTGTTCATGATTGTTTCTTACATATTTTTGATATATGTAAGTTTTCTCTGGTTTTTTTTGGTACAATAGATAATGTAAAGAGAGATATAATGAGCTGTAGATAAGCGTTTTGTCATTTAAAATTTATTATTCTCATAAACATTTTCTAAATAGTCTAGGAACCCTTCTTAACATTTATAACTATCTTCCCCAAACACTTTTCCCATTCCTAGATTATCAGATCTCTCACAAGAAAAGCGTCTAGCTCACCCGGCTAGGCTTTTTTTCTTTTTCCATACTTTTGCTATAATAGAGCCATACCGTTTGAAAGGAACTCATAAAATGACTATAGATCAGCAACTTCTTTGCTACAAACGTTTACCAAACTGGACAGCTACAACACTTCCGGAAATGGTGACGCAAAAACACAATACTAAGGTGGGAACTTGGGCTAAATTGACCATTCTATCGGGATCTCTTCACTTCTACGAATTAGACGAACAGGGAGAGGTTACTGCCGAGCACCTCTTTACCCCCGAGACAGAGATTCCTTTTGTTGAACCACAAGCTTGGCATCGCATCGCTGCTGCTTCAGATGATTTGGAATGCTATCTTTCTTTTTACTGTAAGCCTGAGGACTACATGGCTAAAAAGTATGACACTAGGGCCCACTCCGAGGTTCTTGAAGCTGTCCAATCTGGCCATATCAAACCTGGTCGCACCCTTGACCTAGGCTGTGGTCATGGCCGTAACGCTCTTTATTTGGCATCTCTTGGGCATGATGTTACAGCCGTTGATGTTAATAACGAAGCTACACAACGCATCCAAATGATTGCAGATGAGGAAAATTACAATGTTAGAGCTGGCTACTACGATATCAATGCTGCTGCTCTTCCTGAGTCTGAGACCTTTGATTTCATCCTCTCAACAGTAGTCTTTATGTTCCTTGATCCGGATCAAATTCCGGCTATTATCAAGAATATGCAAGAGCGTACTGTCGTCGGTGGTTACAATCTGATTGTTTGTGCCATGGATACCGAGGAACACCCTTGTACCATGCCTTTCCCATTTACGTTTGAAGAGGGGGAGTTGAAAAATTATTATAGTGATTGGGAGTTAGTCAAGTATAATGAAAATCTTGGTCACCTTCACCGTTTGGATGAATATGGCAATCCCATCGCCCTTCAATTTGCAACCATGTTAGCTAAGAAGGTTAAATAAGAGCGAATAACTGCAGATGAGCTGAGCACAGCTTGACTTGTCTTCAAAGTAAAAACTAGGAACCCAGTCGGATTCCTAGTTTTTAATTGTTTACAATATCTGCATATCCTGATTTAAGGTCTGCATTTTCTGTTTCTTTGACATAATAGACACCACCATTGGTAGTTGGTGAATAAAGAACAAAGGGAGTCCCATCTTTTTTAATGGTAAAGAAATAACGGTGAACTGATACATTTTCCCATCTCTCGTAAACGGAAACAATAGTATACTCAGAACTGCTATTACCATTTGCAGCATAAGTAGCATCCACAGTCTGGTTATGGTCCGACATCCAACGGATAGGCAAAGAAGAAGCCTCATTGGTGATTTCTTTGTATCCAGGCTGATTCATCTGATTGCCCCAAGAAACCATCAAACTAGCAAGTCGACTAGCCTTATCATTGGTCCAACGTGGATTTTCAGTATAGGCTTCCTTGGCATGGTTAGCATCAGGTGTGTCAATACTTGCACTGCTAGATTCACTTGTCCTCGTATTTCCGGTCGATGAAGTACTTGATGAGGCACTAGCCTTATCTGTCGATGAAAATATCGAGCTAGCCACTGTGGCAGATGACTTAGTCTGTTTGACGTTCTTCATTGAACTAGAGACTAGAGTCAAGCCAATGCCAACTACGATTGCTACTAGAGCCCCCAGAAGAATATAGATATAATTATAATTTTTCGAGATTCCAATAAGGCCAGACTGATAAGCTAATTGTAGTTCATCTGGTTTCGGTTTCCGCCCTTGAACTTGCTCAAAACGACTTATCCATTCTGCTTCTGACAGCTTTCGCATAATTTTCCTCTTCTCTTTATCAATTATCTTCCATCCTATCATAGAACAGTGATGATGACAATAGTAGAGAGAACTTGAGGTCTACCTTCAACCAATTACCCTTTATTTTCAAAATAACGACGAACAATCGGCGCCACTTCTTCACCATAAAGTTTAATGGCCTTTAGAACGTCTTCATGTGGCATAGAACCAATCGGGAGATGAAGCATGAAGCGATCTAGCTGTAAATCCTCAATAATACGAATGATTTTTTGAGCGACGTGAGCAGGGTCCCCAACGAACATGGCTCCGTTTGGTCCAACACTAGCATAGTACTGATCTTTAGTCATTTCAGACCAGTGTGGGCGATCCTTAGCAATGTTATCCACTGTTTGTTTTGTTGGATAAAAATAATTCTCTATCGCTTGGAAATTATTCTCTTCAATCCACCCCCAAGAATGAGCAGCCACCTTAAGTTGTTCATCCGAATAACCATTTCGAGCACCGATTTCCTTATAGACCTCAACTAATTTTGCAAAGGCCTTCGGATTTCCTCCAATTGTAGCATAGGCAATTGGCAGACCTTTTTCCGCAATTTGAATGGTCGACTCAATGTGACCACCTGTCGCTACCCATACCGGAAAATCATCTTGGACTGCTCGCGGATACACAGGACGATTGTCAACAGATTGAGTATGCTTACCTTGCCAAGTTAAATTCGTTTGCTTTTTCACTTCCAGAAGCATGTCTAGTTTTTCATTGAAAAGTTCATCATAGTCTGAAAGATCATAGCCAAAAAGTGGGAAACTCTCAACAAAGGAGCCTCTACCCGCCATGATTTCTGCACGACCATTTGACAGAGCATCAATGGTTGCATACTGCTGATAGACACGAACCGGGTCAATAGATGACAAAATGGTTACTGCACTAGATAAACGAATCTTCTTGGTATTCACAGCACCTGCTGCAAGAACAATTTCCGGTGCCGACACTGCAAAATCTTCACGGTGATGCTCTCCAATCGCATAAATGTCTAGTCCAACTTGATCCGCCAATTCAATTTCTTCAACGAGGTCTCTAATACGTTGGTCATGAGAGATAGCTTTTCCAGTCGATTCTAGGAGGGTTGTTTCTCCAAAAGTTGAAATGCCAAGTTCAATCGTCATAAATCTTTCCTCCAGTAATTCTTTTATTTGTTATGAGAAGAAGAACTAAAACACCCATGACCACTAGGAGACTAAGCTTATAACCCAGAGGATTTTGAGGATTTAAACCAGTTCCAAGACCACTCCTACGAAGGACAAATAAGGGTTCCGAGGGAGATTGATTAAGGTTGTAGCCTAAGAGATACCTTAAGTAAAATAGAAAGAAGAGACTCATCCCTGGAAAAATGGCAAGGGGAAGAAAAATTCCCCGTGACAGACTAGTCATGATGGTAAGAATGATTTGTATCAACAAGAGCACCCAAAACAAGTAATAAATGTAGGATTGCTTTTTCATTAATATGTACCTCTCAATCTAAGATAAGTATACTCCTCCTAGCTTCCCTTATCAAGCCCATAACTCGCCTGACACCTTATTTTCTGCTACAATAGATAGGAAAGACTCAAAAAAGGAAACTGTACACATGAAATTAATTTCTTGGAATATTGATTCCCTAAATGCCGCCCTTACTAGTGATTCTGCACGTGCTCAATTATCACGCGCTGTTATCGACACCTTGGTCGCTGAAAATGCAGACATCATTGCTATTCAAGAGACAAAACTGTCTGCTAAAGGTCCGACTAAAAAGCATTTGCAAATCTTGGAAGACTACTTCCCTGACTATGACAATACTTGGCGTTCATCTGTCGAACCTGCCCGTAAAGGTTATGCTGGAACCATGTTCTTGTATAAAAAAGAACTGAATCCAGTCATTACCTATCCTGAAATCGGAGCACCTTCAACCATGGACTGTGAAGGACGCATCATCACTCTTGAATTTGACAATTTCTTTGTGACACAGGTCTACACACCAAATGCTGGTGATGGCCTCAAACGTCTGCTTGAACGTCAAATCTGGGATGAAAAATATGCGGATTACCTAGCTGAATTGGACGCTCAGAAACCAGTGCTTGCGACTGGTGACTACAATGTTGCCCACAAGGAAATCGACTTGGCTAATCCTTCAAGTAATCGCCGTTCACCAGGCTTCACAGATGAAGAACGTGCTGGTTTCACTAACCTCCTTGCCAAAGGTTTCACAGATACCTACCGTCACCTCAATGGCGATGTTACAGGAGCTTATACTTGGTGGGCCCAACGTAGTAAAACATCTAAAATCAACAATACAGGCTGGAGAATTGACTACTGGTTGACTTCAAATCGTATTGCCGACAAGGTCACAAAATCAGACATGATTGACTCTGGTGATCGTCAAGACCACACACCTATTGTCTTAGAGATTGATTTATAAAATAACTCTAGACCTAAATCACAAAAAGAGTAGACCTGCTACTCTTTTACTATGCCCAATTAAGGAGAAATTATGAAAACCAAACTTAATACCACTCAAAAGCTCGTTCTGTCAGCTATTATGATGGCTCTTTACATCGCTATCCTCTTTGTGTCTCAAGCCATTTCCTTTGGTGCGATTCAAATGCGTCTGGCCACCGCTTTATATGGATTAACCTACATCTTCCCATTTTTGGTATTCCCAATTAGTCTAGCTAATGCCATCGCTAACTCTTTTGGCGGATTGGGATTGATTGACGTGGTTGGTGGTTTCTGTGCTAGCTTTTTAACAACCGGTAGCATCTACCTCATCCGTAAAGCTAAGTTATCTAGCTGGTTCATCATCCTTCCAATCCTACTCGTTCCTGCCTTAGTGGTACCAATCTGGCTTAGTGCTTTGCTCAAACTTCCTTATTTTGCTCTCGTTATTAATCTCCTCCTAGGACAATTAGTGCCTGCAATCTTGGGAGCAGTCCTAGTACAAGAGTTAGCTAAACGAGGATATAAAGACTGACAAACAAAAATATCTCTGCACATTGCAGAGATATTTTTTAGTAATGATATGCTTTCTTGTAAGCTTCTCTTGGTGTCAGCTTGTCACCAGAGATAAGCAAACGGTAGTCAACATTAGTAGGATCTTTTTGATACTCATCAACCCAATCTTGATTCATTTCGAGGTAAAGATTATAAGTTCCCAACTCAGTCGAAACAGTACCTACAGTGAACTGGTATTCTTTCTTATCTTTTCCAGAGCCAGTTGTGACTTCAATGGTGCCCTTGTTATTTGTTAAATGCAAATCATAATCATAATCATTGTGACTATTCACTTGGAAAACACCTGAAGTAATGTCACTATCATCAGAGAATGTCTGAATGTCAGCGAACTTAGCAGCCTGCCAAGAAGTAGGGACTCCTTCATATTCACCATCACTCTGTAGACCTAGAAGTGACCAATAGTGACCGAGATAGAAGGTATTAGACTTCTCACGATCTGTCACCAGTTCACCTACCATCTTAAGATTTTCAGCACCCAGACGGTATGGGTTAGAAAGATAACCAAAGACTGGGAAGAAATAAATGATGACTGTAAAGGTCAAGAGGGTCTTCATATTAATCTTATTGATAGCCCAGAAGAAATAAGCAGCTGAGAATAAGAGAGCGTAAGCAGCCCCGTAGCTGAACTTATGCGCATGGGCAATCAAAAGTAAAATGAAGAAAATAGGTTGAATAGGACGGACCTTATGATAGATGATAGAGAAAACGTCCTCCTTGTCTTCCTCAGATTTGAAAATCAAGGATAAGACAATGGTCAAGAGTACAAAGAAGGCACCAAAGCCGAAACCAACATCATTTGGACGGAAGAAATAAGCCAAGATGGACATGTCCATTACCAAAAGCCAGACAGATGCAAATTTGATTATGTTGTTACCAAATTTTGCAGCCGTTTGACTAGGTGCCTTTAAAGGTACCTCGAATGCCTGTGCAAGTGCTCTTTCTTTGGCTTGGCGTTCGGCCTCTATTGCCGCTTTCATTTCCTTAGTACGGCGTTCCTTTTGAAATAAATGAGCAACCTTGGTCGGTTCATCTTGCCTTGACTTGGCGATACTCAAAAAGAGTAAATATTGCATGGCAAAGATAAGAGCTGTGTTCCCACCGTATTCTAGGAAGGAACCATCCCAAATACTAGAAACAACTGCAAAAACGATATAACCCCCAATTGAGATTAAAACCGTCAGGAGCAAATGAATCCAACGATAGCGGTAAGTGTATTTATCAGTTGTATCTCGTCTCAAAAACGTGTCACGTGGGTAAAGATACCAGATAACGAAGATAAGTTCAATGGCTTGAACTGCCGTTAGAAAACCAACGTAGTTGAAACCAAAAACGGCTGCTACCACATTGATGAGATAGGAAATAATAGCCAAAACTCGCAGACTGGTGCGCTTAGACAAGAGTCCAATACTCATCAGGGTGATAGTTGAGAAGGCAGAAAAACCAGCGCCCATCTTATTATCAAAGATAAACACATTGACAAAGGCAAAAATCAAGATTCCTAAAAGAGTTAAGACTTGTTTTTGCATTTCTTTTTTCTTTTCTTTCATATTTTCCCTCCTTATGGAAATGATAACGTTTCCGTACTCCTATTTTAACACAGTCGTACTATTTTTGTCAGATTTAAAAAGGCATTCGGATAACCGAAGGCCTTTTTCATTTGTTATCTATTGCTTCAATCTTGAGGAACACAAAATCCCCATCAAAGCGTTGAATATACTTTTGAAAACCTAATAAACTAAAAGTTTCAATCTCATAGCGGACCTGATCAATACCATCACTAGTGCTTTCCTCAAGCAATTTTAGTTTTGGAATATCGGATTCCAAGACATCACGGTAAAGTCCTTTATACTCAAAAGTAATTCGAGCCCACTCGTTACCAGAAAGCATTGAGAAAGCCTGGTAACGCACCTGCTCATCTGTAATGAGTCGTTCTTTTTGTTCTGGACTGAGCGTGAAAGCCAATTCATTTTCAGATTTATGAATGGTTTGGAAACGATCCACACGGAAATAACGGATTTCAGAGAACTGATAATTACAAGTAAGGTTGTCATCCAGTTTGTAAGAAATACAGTAGAAATAGTGGTTGTCAAAAATGACTGAAATTGGAAAGACCTTATATTCCTCCACTTTTTCTCCTGGCTTACGGTAACTAAAAGACAATGGACGTTGGTCCACAATGGCATCGAAAATGGCTGAAATAGCTGGTAAGAGTGACTTATCTTGTTCCTGATAAATCTTAAGTTCTTGATAACTATCTAATTCTAGCTCAGTCAATCGCTTGATACGTCTGCGCTCCTTGTCGTCTACAGCCCTCTCAACAAAGATGTTGATTATCTCTGCTACTTCATCCTTTCGAAGGGCACGACTCTCTAAAAGAATCTTAGATAGGATAACTGCCTGGTTGTATTTAAGGTTACCATAGCCCTGTTCATACTGAGCATGGTAGGAACCGTATTTTCTGGAATACTTAACCTTCATATTTGGACGGAGTTCAGTCAAGTTCTCCTTGAGCTCACTCACATCCTCTTTAAGCGTACGCTCACTGATACCAAAGCGAGCTAGGTAGTCCGTTTTTGAAATGTCATTTCCCTTTTCCAATTCGGACATAAAGTACAAGAGACGTTTGGTTTTTGATGCTGTCATTATAAAATCCCCCTTTATAATCAAACCTCTTATTACTAAAAAATTGCTGTCTAGTTATTAATTATCATAGATAGTCATCACCAGTGGCCACGATCCACAGAATTATAGCTCAAATAATAGTCCTTTTTCTTTTCGTTATACTCAAAAGAGAGTCTTAACAATTGTGCTTTCTCAATAGGACTATTCTGATCAGTGTAATCAAGATCAACTGACTTATGCATGATTCCTGATGAATGGACCTTTATACTTCTCCAGGCCTCTTTTGCCTGAGGATGTTCCCTCACTACCTCAGACAAGGATGTTGTTGGTCCAAAATAAGCTTGGTCTTTGGTACGTAAGCTATTTATCTGTTCTTCAGTCCAATTACTGCTATAGTTAGCAACTTCAGTGACGCCATCAAGTGGATAAGTCGCTGTTCCACCATCATAAACAAAGCGTCCCTTTTCGTCCTTCACAAAAGAGAGATCAATATACTCATTGCCATCTCCACGGTCATATCTCACCTTGAGACCACTGGATTCCATCTCGACATAATTGCCCTTACCATGACTTTTAATAATCGAACGTAAGGTATCAACCTTGGGTTTCAGATTTTCAAAATCTTCTTCCGTCCAGTTATAAATCGCAGACTTATCTTCGTACTCTTTTGGATCATCACTGTCGGGTTTCTCCTCATCAAGTTCTGACTGGGATACTTGTTGGATCAGCCTGTATTTTTTCATAGCACCTCGATAGACAGAACCACCTAAAGTTGCAAAGAAGGATAATCCAATCAGGGCAAGCACGATTGCGGTAAAGAGAAATCTACCTCGCTTCTGTCCCATTCTAAAGAGAATGATAGCAAGGACAAAACAAGCCACAATTACAGCCAGATACAGAATTATCGGCTTATACCTCCAAGATAAGAAGACCGACATCCAGCTCACACTTAAGAGTATCAATGGCAAAACAAAAGTCAAAAAGAAATGTCGCTTTTCAGCTTTTTCCTCCTGAAAAGCAGAGTCAAACTCTGGCCCTTGATTACTAAAAGCCGACTCGAAAGCCTGATCACCATTCTTTAGATGATCATCACTTAAATAATGTTCGTTCTCTTTATTAAACCTCTACTCCTCTAAATATTCTATATAACAATTTCCCAGTTTTTTCTATTGTAACAAATGAAAGCGTCATTTTCTACAAATATACTAAAAAAGCAACCTATCTTAGGTTGCTTAAAGGTTTAACATTAGTCATTCTCAATTTTTTCAGCTTCTGTACTGAATTTTTGTGCGATGGCTTCAAGAGCTAATTCGTCTGTATCTGGAAGAGTGATGGCATCATCAGAAATCTCATCAATATTTGCATAAAATTCAATATGATTCTTCAGATTTTGGAGATGAATTGGTGCATCACCACCGTATTCGCCATCGAGGTTAATCATCATACGATCATCACTTAAAGGCTCAATATACAGCGAGCTCGTTTTGATATAGGAAATTCTCTTGTCATAGATGTGTTTACCACCTTGGAGAATTTGACGAATGAGGTCAACCAATTCAAAGAGGTTAGCTGTCTTAACCATGATTAGAGTAAATTTACCATCATCCAGTTTAGCATCTGGGGCAATCGTTTCAAAGCCACCAACTGAATTGGTCAAGGCAACGAAAATCATGGAAAGACCACCTTCAAAAACATCCTCATCATGCGTAATACGAACAGGAACCTTCTTAACTTGTGGCAACAACTCTGCCCCCTTAACAAGGTAGGCCAAATAACCAAGTACTGTCTTTAAGCGACTAGGTACACTATAGGTTAGTTCCGTAAAGGAACCAGCAGCCGCAATATTGATGAAGTATTTGTCATCATAGGCACGGCCAATATCCATCTGAAGGGTCTGATTTTTAGCGATAACCTTGGCTGCTTCAACAGGATTTCCTCTTGGAATCTTCAAGGCGCGTGCAAAGTCATTTGTCGTTCCCGTTGGAATAACCGCCATTTGTGGGCGTTTTTTAAGCGGGGCAACCCCAGAAACAACCTCATTGATTGTACCATCGCCACCAGCAGCAATAACTAAGTCAAAGCCTGCTTTGGCCGCACGAGTGGCCTCATTTTTTGCTGAGTTCTCATCTGGTGTTGTTTGAAAGGCTGACGCTTCAAAGCCAGCACCTTCCAGAATATCCAAGACCTCGGCAACATTTTTTTTCATAATTTCTTGTCCAGATGTTGGATTATAAATTAAGCGGGCACGTTTTTGTTTCATATTGAACTCCTATAAATCCAGCAACCAAGCCTCATCTTTTACTTCAATTCCTAGGCTTTGTGCTTTTTCCAACTTACTTCCGGCATCACTACCAGCAACTACTAAATCTGTTTTCTTAGAGACAGAACCTGTCACCTTAGCACCCAGAGCTTCTAGTTTTGCCTTTGCTTCACTACGTTTAAGATGCTCCAATTTTCCTGTCAAAACAACTGTCCTACCAGATAAGATAGCATCATCTGCCACCTTTTGTCCAAGATAGGACAAATTAACGCCATAGGATTCCAGTTCTTTCATAAGAACCTGAGCCTCCTCCTTAGCAAAATAGCGCTGGATGGACTTGGCAATAACCTCTCCTAAACCATCTACAGCAGCAATAGCCTCGACATCTGCACTGGCTAACTCTTGTATGCTGCCAAAAGCTTCTAGCAACTGCTTACTAACTTTGGCGCCAACATGGTGAATACCCAAGCCATAGAGCAATTTCTCTGCAGAATTTTCTTTTGATGCTTGAATGGCTGCGTAAAGTTTTTCAGCCGACTTTTCCTTGAAACCTTCCAATTGAAGGAAATCCTGACTGTTCAAGCCATAGATATCAGCCACATCTTTAACCAATTCAGCTTTAAAGAGCTTTTCAACCACTGAAGGTCCCATACCTGCGATGTTCATGGCATCTCGAGAGGCAAAATGAATCAGACCTTCCTTAATCTGAGCAGGGCAAGAAGGATTGATACAACGTAGGGCAACTTCATCTTCAAAATGTAAAAGACCACTGCCACAAGATGGACATTGAGTCGGTACTTCCATCGGCTCCTGTGTCGTACGCTTACTCTCTACTACACGAAGTACAGCAGGGATAATATCACCAGCTTTGTAGACAATTACGGTATCACCGATACGAATGTCTTTTTCGGCAATGTAATCTACATTATGAAGGGTGGCTCGACTAACCGTTGTCCCCGCTAATTGCACCGGAGTCAAATTAGCAGTCGGTGTTACTACACCCGTACGACCTACCTGCCAGTCCACTGAGAGAAGCTCTGCTTCCTTTTCCTCAGCAGGGAATTTATAGGCAATGGCCCAACGTGGTGCCTTAACTGTAAAACCTAGCTCTTCTTGCATGGCTAAACTATTGACCTTGATAACAACGCCATCAATATCGTAAGCCAAGTCATCACGATCCTGACCGACAGCTTGAATAAAGTCCCAAATTTCATCCATCGATGATGTGACAATACGTCGTGGATTAACAGAGAAACCTAGTTCTGCCACTTCATTCAAGACATCATTTTGTGTGAGACGCTCCGTTGGACTCGCTTCCTGATAAAGGAACGTCGCCAAACGACGCTCTGCAACCACTTTGGTATCCAACTGACGAAGGGTTCCGGCTGCTGCATTACGTGGATTGGCAAATTCGGCTTCACCGTTCTCCTGACGCTGGATGTTGATGCGTTCAAACTCAGCCCGTGGCAGGTAACACTCTCCACGAACGGTAATATTAAGCGGTTGGTCCAACTTGAGAGGAATGTCAGAGATACGCTTGACATTTTCAGTGATATTTTCACCGACAGAACCATCACCACGTGTCGCACCTACCTGGAGAACACCATCCACATAGGTCAGCGAGATAGAGAGACCATCAATTTTGAGTTCAGCCATATAATCAGCATTAGGAAATTCGGCCTTCACTCTCTGATCAAAGGCATCCAGTTCTTCTCGTGAAAAAGCATCCTGCAAACTATAAAGCGGATACTCATGTTGATATTTTTCAAAACCATCAAGGACCAGACCTCCCACACGATGCGTAGGACTATCTGCTTGAACATATTCAGGGTGCTCAGCCTCCAAAGCTACAAGCTCTCGATAGAGCTTATCGTAGTCTGCATCTGACACCGATGGATTATCTTCCGTATAATACTCTTTTGCATACTGGTTAAGTTTAGCAACCAGCTCTTTCATTCGTTTTTCCATAGGAACATTTTAACATAAAAGCAGAAAAAAACGCCTTTACAGACGTTAATTAGGAAACAAAATCAATGACTTTGGCCAATTTCTTAATAAGAATTGCACCAACCAAGAGAGAAGCCAATTCTCCCATAGCAACAGTGAACCAAGTTGCCCAAAATGGTGCTTGAGTAACTAGGGTCAACTCAGCCGCAATCGTCAACATGAAGAATGAGAAGTAAAAGGCAAAGAAAACATGAGACTTGTCAAAAAGGCCACCTAAAATGTCTTGGTTTTTAAAACGGTCAAAGAAATAAACACCTGAACCGACAAAGACCAATGTTGATAGGCTTCCAACAACCACATCAATCATGTTAAAGCTAAAGAAATTAGCAATCACACAGCCCAAAGTAACGGCAATGATATACTTGCGATTATAAAATCCTAAAAGATTGAACATTTCTGCAATTCGGAACTGGTAGGGACCGTAGGAAATTAAGTTAAAGGGTGGCACGACAGTCAAGACCACATAAAGGGCTGCCACAATAGCAATATGTGTTAAATCACGAACAGTTTGTTTTTTCATTTTTCCTCCATAATCAATGTTTTTATTAGCTACGAAAAATCAATAATCCCGTCAAAAGAGCCTGGATCTCACCAAGCTCTTTTTATCATCTAGGAATCATCCTCATGTTTTTTGTGTTTTTTGCTATCACTACCATCTCCAGAAAAACTCTGAATAATAGTAATCACATCTCCTCTTCTACTTTTTAGTTCACCTTGTCTAAGCTCTTGATAGGTCGCATTAAAGACGGCACCCAAAATCAAAATTCTGGCCAAGAAGATGAACCAAAGCATGAAGACGAAAATCATAATGGATCCAAATAACTTGATGTCAACCAATCGACTCAAGGTACGAATCACGTAGGTTCCAAACAAGTTGCTTAAATAACCAATCACTAAAGTCGTAAAGATAGTCCCTGGCATAACATAGCGGATTTTTCGAATCTTCACATTCGGAAGCACGAAATAAAGCACCATCATTCCCAGGAAGACAACTGCAATACTCAGAGGTTGAATACTATTTAGAATAAGCTGGGTCATCTTGGAACCAATAGGATAGGTCTGATTGACAACTCGAAGGACCGACTGAATAATCGTGGACAGCATTAGTGCAAAGGTGAGCAGGAATAAGATTACCAGACTCATGAAACCACCGATAATGTGACTAATAAAGACATCACGGTGTTCTGAAGCACCATATACCTTGTTAATCGCCTTTTGAAGTGAAGACAAGGACTTAATCATAGTCCAGAATCCCGTCAAAGAGGCAACTCCTAGCAACTGTCCAGAAGGTGTCGAGAAGATATCCTGAACAACGTTGGCTGCAGGTGCATAAAACTGCTTAGGAAGGTGCTCATTCATAAACTTCAAGAGATCTGTCGTATCAATATTCAAATAGGGAAAGACATTGGCCGCAATGACAATGAGCGGAAAAACCGTCAAAATGAGATAGTAAGCCACTGCGATAGTTGAAATGTCTATCTCTGCACTACGATAATGCCTAAGATAAACCTGCAAAGGGCGCCACTGGAGTTTATCCAAGAGACGGGCCATTAAGCCTTGTCGTTTCATATTAGTAAGTTCTTTCTTCGCCTTGAGAAGTCAAAATTACTGGACCATCCTTAGTAATAACAAATTGGTGTTCATATTGACAAGAAAGTCCACCGTCAAGAGTTTTGTGAGCCCAACCACAACACCGTAACCACGACTTTCAGCGTATTCTTGGATAGCTGCCCCGATATCACCGATACGGTTACCGACTACCGCTTGTTCAATACCAAGGTACATAGCCTCACGTGTTACTTCCATAAGTTTTTTAACTTCGTCAGATGGCGTTCCAATCGCATAAGCCCAACATGAGTCAGCTAAACCGCCAGAATATGATTCCGTGTATTTTTTAACCTGAGCAACATTGTCAAAGTCCAATTTTGACACATCAAGGACTGACTTATCGATAGGTTCTGACAAGACCATATCAACTTTCAAGAGGTCACCATCTTTCAAAATATAGTGACGTGGAAAGGCATGTGCCACTTCGTCATTAAGACCACAGCATGTCGCATAAGGGTAATCCATAATGCTTCCCTCAACTCCAATCTGAAGAGGAAGAACATTTTCTTCTTTACAACGACGGCGCACATACTCTTCTACTTCCCACATGTCTACTCCTGGTTTCAAGAGGTCACGTAGACCAATGTGAATGCTGGCAAGAAAATCCCCTGCCCTATCCATTGCTTCAATTTCACGTGCTGATTTTAATGTAATCATTGTTTTCTCCGTTTTCTTTATATCTTTTATTTTTTATTCGTTACTATGTTTTCTTAACCACAACGACTGATTTGCAGACGGTATGATTCCCGTGAGTAACCATAAGGTCCAGATGAGCTCTACGTCTGGTCTCAACAATAATACTTGGTGTAATCGTCACCTTATCATCAATCTGAGCTGCCTGAAGAAAGTAAAACATCATCTCTTCAATCACAAGACCATTTTGCTCCTGCTTTTCCATGATACGATAGACAACCTCTTTAACCATCTCTGCAAGAACACCCTGAGTGAGGTTCCCAGAATTGTCAATCATAGTGGGCTCTACCTCAAAACTGAAAGCATGCTTGTCCTGGTTCAGGTTAGCTATCATTTGATCGCTGAAAGTGTGCAAGTTGCCACGATTATTGTCCTGAAGTTCTTCCAAAACCTGACGACGGGTGATAACACCTAGATAGTGTTTTTCTTCGTCCACAACAGGAATGATATCAAAGTCTTCAAAAATCATCTTTTGGGCAACAGTTGCCAGACTAGTCTCAAGTCGTGTCACCGTCGGCTTGGTCATGATTGCCTTAAGCATGGTCGTCGGTTGCTGATTAGACACATCCCGCATGGTCACAATCCCAATCACTTTTTCAGACTCAGATAAGATTGGAAAACGTACCAAGTTGGTCCGTTTAACCAAATTCTGAAAATCCCTGACCGTCATTTCTGGAGTCATGTAGTTGTAGTCTTCTCGTCTGGTATAGACTTGAGCTACAGTCTTGATGTCTGTTTTGATGCGGACATTCGAAAGTGCCTGGTTAATCATGGTTGCCACGGTAAAGGTATCGTAAGTTGTTACCATAACTGGAAATTGCTTCAAACGAGAAAGCTCTTTTACCCTGTCGGAAACCTGAAAGCCCCCTGTCACTAGAATAGCATTATTGTGTTCCAGAGCAAGCAATTGAATATCCTCACGGTCCCCAACAATAAGAAGATCTCCCTTGGTGAGATAACGGGTGATATTCTCAATAGTCATGGCTCCAATATAGAACTTACTGAAGACACGTTCCAGACCTTCATGACCAGAGATAACCTCAGACTCCGTAATCTCTGCAATCTCCGCAAAGGTCAGCCTATCAAGACGAACTTGGACTTTCTTTTCAATTCGAACCGTCCCACTCCGAGGACGTGTCTCAACCAATCCTCGATTTTCAGCTTCTTTAATTGCTCGATAGGCAGTTCCATCAGAAACCTGTAAGTGATTCGAAATACTACGCACACTAACACGCTTACCGATAGGCAAGGCCTCAAGATAATCTAGAATTTCTTGATGTTTACTCACAGTTCTCCTCCTTCTCAAAGCGGAGATAATCACGCATGGTACGAGTGTATCGGTCTGCTCCCTTAAAGCGAGACACAAGTTTAAAGCCAGATTTTTCCGCTACACGAATCGATGCCTTATTTTCCAAATGTGCAATAAGGATAATACGATCCATTCCCATAGCTGTCAAAGCCAAATCTGACAGACAGGTAACCGCCTCAGTCATTAGACCTCTACCCCAGTAAGAGGCATTCAGAAAATAGCCAAGCTCTGCAGTCCGTTTCTGGGCATCTATCTTTTCAAAACGAACAACGCCAATCACCTTATCTAACTCTTTATCTACAATCGCCCATACACCTAGAGGCTCCTTCATGAAATAATGAACCAAAAGGCAATCCGTTTCACGCTGTGTTTGAGTGGCAGGAAAGAAAAATTGTAGATTCTGAGGATTTGATACAATTTCGTGTAAATCAAAACGATCCAAAAAGATGAGTGGTCTAAAAGAAAGGCGCTCCGACTCAAAAAAGGCAAAAGCACCCAGACTAGTCCAAATATCCATGATAGTATTATAACACAGTTTTAGAAATGGAAAAAGGCTCAACCACTAGGGGTTGAACCTTAGACTTAATCTTCAATCAAACGAATATCTGCACCAAGGTCAGAAAGTTTCTCAATGATATTTGAATACCCCCGCACGTAAATCACTAGCTTTTACTGGTACACCTGAGAGTTGCGTTGGACCGTTATAAACAATCTGTCCACCGAGTACTTGAATATCAGCTCCCATACGAGCCAATTCAGGAACGTGGTTCACACGTTTTTCATAAATTGTATCTATGATTTTTCCTCGACCACTTGCTTTCAATAACAACGGTGTCATCGGTTGTTGTAAATCTGTTGCAAAACCTGGATAAGGCGACGTCTTAATGTCAACAGGTTTTAGATCACCTTGCTCTTCCACAAAGATGGCATCTTCTTCAACTGTCATACGAACACCCATTGCTTCAAGTTTAGCAATAAAACTTTCAAGGTGTTCATAAAGAACATTTTTAACCTTAACTCCCTTACCGATAGCCGCGGCCATAGCAATGTAAGAACCCGCTTCAATACGGTCTGGAATAACTTGGTGACGAGTGCCATGTAAGCTCTCTACACCGTCAATCGTGATAACCTCTGTACCAGCGCCACGTACACGTGCGCCCATATTGTTAAGAAGAGTTGCTACATCAATAATCTCAGGTTCACGCGCCGCATTTTCAATAACCGTACGACCCTCAGCCTTAGCTGCTGCCAACATGGTATTGATAGTCGCTCCAACACTGACCGTATCCATGTAAATATGAGCACCCTTAATGCATTGACCAGCATCAGTCGCAATACGCATAGACTCCGCTTCATAGGAAATGCTAGCACCCATCGCTTCAAACGCCTTAAGGTGAAGGTCAATAGGACGTGGTCCCAAATCACAGCCACCTGGCAAACCTACTGTTGCCTGTCCGTAACGTCCAAGCAAGCTACCGTAGAAATAGTAAGAAGCACGAAGGCTGTTAATCTTACCAAATGGCATTGGCATATCCTTAACGCCTCGTGGATCAATTTCAAGTGTTTCGCCATCACGCTTAACAGAACCACCCATTACTTCTATAATTTCAATGAGGTTATCGACGTCGCTGATTGCTGGTACCCCGTCAAGAGTAACCACTCCATCAGATAAAATAATAGCTGGAATCAATGCAACAACTGAATTTTTAGCCCCTGATACTGTAACTTCTCCCTGAAGTTTCTTACCACCATTGATGATAATTTTACGCATACTGTTCAAT
>QWCL01000261.1_pt1 | contig 21622 bp, 16 predicted proteins | sample 1972551 | NCBI WGS metagenome assembly QWCL01 (sample SAMN09866709, study PRJNA288562) | Human oral metagenome isolate term2_saliva, whole genome shotgun sequencing... | isolation source: mouth | host: Homo sapiens | place: USA: California
GCACAGCCTGCGTGTGGATTTGTCTGCACAGAAATTGAGACTTTAATGAATCAGGCAAGTGGTTCTGCAGGAACTATTGGTCATGGTAGTCAATCTGGCGATGCCAAGCAGGCACCTGTCTGGATGGACAATGAAGAGGATGAAGAAGAGGAGAAGTCTTCATGGGTCTCAACGAGAAGAAGCGATTTATGGGATTAATAAATTAAGTAACTAAAGAAACAAAAAGACTATAATTATGAATAAATCAATGAAACAACTAACGCAATTTGCTGCGTGTGCAATAGCTGCTCTGTCTGTTGTGGCTTGTTCAAGTGAAGACAGCGCACAGCAGGACAATGCTAAACAGAATACTGCTAAGGGAGTTGCTACTTTTGATGGTTCACAGCCAAGTAATGACACACGTGCGTTGACACGTACAACAGCTACCTATACACTTGGTGGCGATGCTAAGGTTTTCTGGACGTCAGCAGATAAGATTTTCGTACAGGACGATGCCAATACCTTCCATCAGAGTAATGCTGCTAATCTTTATAATCCATCCAATAAAGCAAAAGCAACCTTCAGCCTCGCTTCTGGTTCATTTACATTGAACAACCGTGAGGTGCGTTATACAGGTGAGAATGGTACAGACGCTAACACTGTGACCATTGCAAGCACACAGACACAGACCACGGCCAACGACTTTAGCCATCTTGGTACATCAGGCGATTGCGGTACTGCAACAGCAACAGGCAGCAATGGTAATTATACCTTTACGCTCAACCATAAAGCCAGTTACCTTTGCTTCGTACCACGTTGTATGAATACCGACCTTGGTCCAAATATCAAGTTGACAAAGATTAAGGTAACAGCCGACCAGCCTATCGCAGGTAAGTATGACTTCTCAACAGGAAGCCTTGCACAGAAGGCAGGTGAGACTTATTCAAACACCGTTACGCTTAATACAAGCGACTTCTCACTAAACACAACCACCTCATCACTTGCGACCAACGGAGCTTATATGGTTGTTGCACCTGGTACGTATAACTTTACAATTACTTATACGATTAAGGACCCTACAACCAATGTTGAGGGTGATATCGTAAAGACTGTTTCAAGCTATAATTGTCAGGAGGGTAAGATAAATGATATTACTGCTAACCTTACGCCAAAGGATTATAATATTGGTAGTTTTTACTTTTGGGATGCAGAAAAACCTATTTGGTATGGTAAAAGTATTCCAAATGTATTAACGAATCTTATGAATTTATCAAGTTATGGACTTCCTGTATCAGGAGAACCTCGTTATTTTAATGGAGTGGCTGCACCTGCTACTGCAACACATTCATGTGTATCTGCTCCAACTGTTAATGAGATGCTCTATTATGCAATAAATGGATCTCCTCATTGGGATGAAAAGGTATTGTGGTCATTCCATGGACATCTTTATAAAGCAGGTATATGGTTGAAAAAACAAAAAGTGATTTATAATGAATTAAAAGCTGCAGGTTATCCACTTTCCAATCAGAATGAAATGAAGACGAAATATTATGCTTCGGCTTCAGCTACAGGAGTAGATTATCGTACTACTTATGCTAATGTTTATGTAGGTTATTCTGCTACACCACTCAATTCTGATTATTTTTATCTTCCTGCGTTAGGTTTTTGTATTTTTGATAATAGTCTTTTAGAAAAAGTTGGAGTACGTGGCTTTTATTGGACTTCAACAGCCTGTGATCATTTTAATACTTCTGCATATAATATAGATTTTGATAAGAATATTGTAAATGTTGTTGCTGGACCAATTAATCGTGATAATGGTTATGTTGTTGCACCCTTTGAATAAATAAGATAACAGAATCAGTCTTAGGAAATTATGATGATTTTTGATGTTAGGTTAATTATAGGCATAACCTTTTAAATATATATTCTTTATATTAACACATTCGGTAATTTAATTTTCGTTTTCTTGCCTCCTAACGTTCTTGTAGCGTTCAGGGGGCAAGTTTTTGTAATGTGGTATGAGTTGGTGATATCCAAAAGCCTGATAGTGAAAGATAAGGTTACTCACCCCTTGCAGTATTAAATAGGCTAAAAAAATCTGTTACTCCGCCAAAAGGTGTTAACCCTGTTACTTTGTCTTCTCGTACCCAGTCTACAAGCTGTTCACTTTGTTACCCTGTCTCTTGCTTACCCTGTCCTCGGTTAATACCGTCTTAACGATACTATTCAGTCAAAACGAAGTTTCCTGTCATTCCTGTCAGCCTTGGTCTTTACGTAACTATTTAGTATACAGTGAGGTTACACGAAATGTTAAATATGACAGCAAATAAGGATAAAACTTTTTCTTGTAATAATGTGTAATTAATCCAGTCTTCTGTTGAAAGTCTTTCTGCTCTATGCTCGAGAGAACTGAGAGTAAATAGTTATGTTATTAGGGCAATAGATTACTCCTTCAGTCTTAGCTTGGTTATATACTTCTGTTACTCCAGCCAAAGGCGTTCACTTTGTTACTCTGTCTCCTTTATACCCTATCTAAAATTGTTCACCTTGTTACCCTGTCTCCTTTATACCCTATCTAAATTCGTTCACCTTGTTACCCTGTCTTCCCATATTCTGTCTAAAACCGTTCACCTTGTTACCCTGTCTTCTCATATTCTGTCTAAAACCGTTCACCTTGTTACTCTGTCTTTCCATACCCTGTCTAAAGCCGTTTATCCTGTCTATTGTATATTTTGTCCTTGTGTCCTGTGAGAGATTAACGGTAATAATCACATACATGTATCACTTTTACTACAAAGGGCTGTAATATCATTCGAAATGTCGGATAATACACATAATTATTTGCAAGGTTTTTAATTTTTATGTATTTTTGCAAATTCGCTGTTAAAAAAGCGAGTAATGAAACCTTATTCTCACAATAAGCAATATTATTCTTTTTACTCATTAGAGTAAATCTAAACATTAAAGTACCAGAGGGAAATGAGAAAAGAAATGCAAAAAAGTAATCTTGTATTGCGTCTTTGGGCAGTACTGGCTCTGATGTTAATGCTTAGTATAGGGTCAACCGTCTCGGCACAAACGCAGGATGTCGATAAGATGGTGGTGACGCTGTCTATGAAGCAAACAGAATTAAAGACCTTTTTAGACGAGGTGTCTAAGCAAACGGGGTTGCAGTTTGATGTGGCTCCCGACCTCTTGTCTCAAGCGGAGAAGGTAAGCATTGAGGCACAGGGACAGCCTGTTCGTGCCGTTTTAGGGCAAGTGTTCAATAAGTCAGGCTTCAGTTATAGTATTGAAGGCAACAATGTCAAACTTAGTCGTAAACCTACGCAGGAGAAGCGAAAGGGAGTGTATGGGCAGATAACCGATAAAGACGGTTTACCTCTACCTAGTGTAACCATCCGAATGAAAGGCTTTAATGGCGGTTATATAACGAATTTAGATGGTCAGTATGAGATAAATACCGACCAGTCAGAGGTTACGCTCACCTTTAATTATATAGGATATAAACCTTTAGAGAAAAAGGTGAAGAACGGAACGGCAGGTAATTTCACCATGCAAGAAGACGTTGGTGAGTTAGGCGAAGTCGTTGTAACAGGTTTTGCTACAAAGAACAGAAATAGCTTTACGGGCTCACAAGTATCTATAAAGAAGGACGAACTCTTGTCAGTGGGTACAAAGAATGTGCTTACAAGTTTGGCTAACTTTGTGCCAGGTCTTAGTGTGTTAGAAGACAACCTCGGCGGATCTGACCCAAATAAGATCGCTGATATCAATATTCGTGGACGCGCTACCTTCTCTGGTCAAGCCAACTTACCAGTCTTCGTTGTTGATGGTTCGCAGGTAAAGGTAGACTATGTCAATGACATGGATATGAACGATATAGAGTCGATAACCGTACTCAAAGATGCCTCTGCCTCTGCCCTCTATGGTGCGAAGGCTTCTGCAGGTGTTATCGTTATTACAACAAAGGCGCTCAAGGGAGGTAAGTTGAGATTTAATTACAGCGGTACTATGCGTTTGTCAACCCCTGATTTGAGTGATTATAAGTTGCTTTCAGCATCACAAAAGCTTGAGTATGAGCGTCTAGCAGGTCTTTATACAGCGACCGACTTAGCTGAGCTATATACATTACAAAACAAGTACGCATACTATTACAACCAGATTCAAGACGGTGTAACAACCGATTGGATTAAGAAACCATTGCGTAATGCGGTTTCTTCACAGCATAGTTTAAGTATTGATGGTGGTGACGAACATGCACGTTATAACTTAGGTGTACGTTACGGAGACGAAGAAGGTGTAATGAAAGGTTCGAGTCGTGAGCGTTTGTCAACGAATTTCAAGCTCTCCTACAACCTTTCTGGTAAGTTCTTTATCAGTAACACGGCAACCATCTCATCAGTGAAATCAAATCAATCACCATACGGTGACTTCTCTGATTGGGTAAAGCAGAACCCATACGAGTATCCATACGATGAATATGGAGCATTGAAACCAAAGTTGAACTACGACCTCTCTAACCCATTATATGAAGCGTCTTTAGGCAGTTTCAACAAAGGTAACACGCTTGATGTGTTAAACACAACAACATTACAGGTGTGGTTAGGCGAGAAATTCAGAATTGATGGCGATTTCTCTATACAAAAGACAAAATACGAGGGACGTAACTTTGTGTCACCTTTCTCAGCTGATCAGATTAAGAATGTGGCCGATGTGTCACGTAGAGGACTACTGAGAGAGACTTTCACCAGTACAACGACCTACCAAGGTAAGTTGATGGTGTCATACAACAACTACATTTTTAGTAAGTTGTTCCTCACAGCGATGGCCGGTACATCCATTGAATCAAATTCAGTCGATGGTAGTACGTATGGTTCAGTAGGTTATTATTCAGACAATGTAGCCCACCCATTGTTGGCAGGCAACTATCCAACGGGTAAACCAGGTGGTGTTGATAGTAAGTATAATGGTGCAGGTTTCTTCGTGAACCTCAACTCTATATGGGATAACCGTTATTTCTTAGATGTCATCTATCGTTATGAAGGATCGTCTAAGTTTGGTAAGAACTCTCGTTTTGCACCTTTCTGGAGTGTGGGAACAGGATGGAATATTCACAATGAGAAGTTCCTTAAGGGTTCACCATTTCAGCTGTTAAAGCTCCGTGCAAGTGTGGGTTACCTTGGTAACATCTCCTTTGAGCCATATCAGGCGTTGACTATGTACACCAGCTTGGCAGGACTTAACTATATAAAAGGTATTGGTGCCATCCCAATGGGTATCGGAAACAAGAACCTTAAATGGGAGAGAACACTCAGTGCGAACGTCGGTCTTGACCTCACAATGTTTAAGGGTCGTTGGGACTTCTCGGCTGATGTCTATAGGAAGAACACAGACAACCTGTTGCTTGACATCACTAAGGCCCCATCATTGGGTATTACAACCTCCCGTGAGAATGTCGGAGAGGTAGAAAACCATGGTTTCGAGTTCCAGACACGTGTTATTCCTATCAAGAACAAGGACTGGGAGTGGTCGTTAAGTCTTAATTATGCTTACAACAAGAATAAGATTAAGAAGATCAGTAACGCACTTCGTGAACAAAACGAGAAGAACCAAGCAAAGGGTGGTGTGGTCCCATTGCCTATCTATGAAGAAGGTCAGTCGTTGACAGCATTGAAGGTAGTCTCTTCAGCAGGTATCGACCCTATTACGGGTGATGAAGTCTTCATAAAGCGTGATGGTAGTCTTACATTCGTTTACGACCCTAACGATAAGGTCGTATATGGCGACACCACACCATTCGGTATGGGCTCAATCGGTTCTTACCTTACCTATAAGCAGTTCTCAATGGGAATGTCTATGCGTTATTCCTTCGGTGGAGCTGTTTACAATCAGACATTGGCAACAAAGGTAGAGGGTGCCGACCCACGCTATAATGCTGACGAACGTGTATTTAGCAGCAGATGGAAAGAAGTAGGTCAGCAGGCTAAGTACAAGCGTATCAGTGATTCAAGTGTACCAATGCAGACCTCTCGATTTGTTGAGACAAATAATTATATCACGTTGAGCAGTCTCTCACTTGCCTACGAGGTACCATTGACATTGATACAAAGATATGGACTTAAGCGTTTACATCTTGAGATGTTGGCCAACGACCTCTTCTATCTCTCATCAGTAAAACGTGAGCGCGGATTAAGTTATCCATACGAACGTAGCGTAGAGTTATCAGTTAGACTTGGATTTTAAGCCGGTAGATAGCAGACACATTAATATAATGTAGAAAGACTATTAGGTAACAATAATAAAAAAGAAGATGAAGAAAATAACATATTACCCTAAACTGTTGATAAGTGCTGTGATGGTGCTGTTGGTGGTATCATGCAGTGACTTTATCAATGTTCAACCAGCAGGACAAGTCGATGAGGATGAGCAATTCTCATCAATCCGTGGTTTCCGTAATACGATGTATGGTGCTTATGGTAGCATGGCAACGTCAGACTTATATGGTGGAAACTTAGGCTTTGGTTTTGTTGACCAATTAGGACAAATGTTTGGTTACGATAACTCGTCAGAGACAAGCTACTTCGTAGGTCAATACGATTATATGCGTAGTGATGTACGTACTATTGTTGATGCCATTTGGGCAAAGCAATATCAAGCAATAGCATACGTCAATAATATAATTTATCATACAGAGAATGCTAAGTTTGAGCATGCAGAGCTGCCTTTGATGCGTGGTGAGTGCTATGGTTTACGTGCTTTTATGCACTTCGACCTCGTTCGTCTTTTTGCTGAAGACTATGGTCAAAGCAATGAGGCAACACGTGGTATTCCATACTCAACGACTTTCGACCTCAACAATAAGCAATTATTGACTTTGCATAAAACGTATGAAGCGATATTGTCCGACCTTGATAAAGCAGAAGAACTCCTCAAGAATGATAATGTAGTAAATGTTGAGACAACAGCTACCAGCGATTATCTAAAGGGACGTGCAGTGTTCTTTAATAAGTATGCTGTGGCTGCTACGAAGGCAAGAGTCTACTATTCTATGGGCGACGAGGCTAATGCAGCTAAGTATGCTAAGCAAGTAATCGACGCAACCAATAACTTCTCGCTGAAGAAATATAGTTCATTGAGCGATGTAAAACGCTTCCCAGCAGCAGGAGAGTTGGTATTCGGCTTGTATAATAACACCCTTTCAAGCACTATCTCCACCCTTTTCCTGTCACAGACAGCACGTGGAACATTTACTGAAGGACGTAGAGACCTTGAGAATCTGTATGAGACATCAGCCTTCTCAGCCACAAGTACCGACCTACGCTATACAGCTTATTACAGACAGAATACCACATCAGACGGTTTGAAAAGCTACTCTTTTGTGAGATTCTTAGAGAGCGATGCACAAGTAAGCAGTAATCCTTTACAAGGTTTGACACTCATCCGTCTGCCAGAGATGTATTATATCTTAAGTGAATGTACATACGATAGCGATAAGACAGAGGCTGTTAGACTACTCAATGAGGTAAGGAAGAGCCGTGGCTTGGAGGAAGTTGACAGTGCTAAGGTAGCAACAAGAGAGGCTTTCAATAAGGAGATGTTGCGTGAGCGCATGCGTGAGATGCCTGGTGAAGGACAAACGTTCTATGCGTTGAAGCACTACAACAAACCATTTACCGACTTTAGAGGTATTACCACACGTCAGCCATCTAATTCCATCTTCGTCTTGCCTTGGCCAGATACGGAGAAAGAGTTTGGAGGACAGTAAGTAATTAAACACTTTATGAAGATGAAAAAAGCAATAAGAAATATACTACTTGTTTGCACTGGTGTGACCATGTTTGCAGCGTGCAGCAACGTTGACTATGATGGTGAGCACAGTTCTGACGGTATGTTTGAACCGACAAACCAAGTTCGTTTCTATTATGCACAGCCAGGCGATACCACTGTGAACTATTCATTTGGAGTGAAGCCTGTTGATACACTTACGCATGTCGTCTACCTCCCTGTGCAGCTCGTTGGTAAGCTTTCTGCAGAGTCGCAACCATTCAGCGTAGAGGTAGGTAAAGGGACAACAGCTATTGCTGGAAAGCATTACACACTGAATGCTGACACCTTACATTTCGCTCCTAATGCCTATCGCACCTATGTCCCTGTGACGCTGATACGTGCTAACTTATCAGAAGATAAGGACGACTCAATCCGCTTAGTATTAAACTTAGTTGGAAAGGGGGCGCTGGGTACACGACTCACCAAGAGTAACACGGTAAAGATAACCTTTAATAATGTACTTTCAAAGCCAGACTTCTGGGTGGTAATGGAGAGTTATTGGGGGTTAGGACCATTTACCAAAAACAAGTATCGTAAGCTCCTTTCGTATTATGATAGCAATGAGGCAACTATCAGAGATATCATTGAAGGCTCTGATGTTACGGCACAAGGCTATCTCTATCAGCATGTGCAAGAGGTTGTTGCCTATTTCGCAGCTCATCCAGATGAGCTATAAGGATAGGGTAGGAGACACTACTTGTGTTAAGGTCTGTTCTTTTATTTCATCATGCGGTTTATCAATAACCTTCGTGTGGATAGCCTAAGACATACCTTATAATAATAGAATAATGGTAAACAGATAAATAAGCAATAAGATGATAAAGAAATATTTATATCTTCTCTTGGCACTCCCATTAGTGGTATTGTCATTTCAGTCATGTATAAAAGACGATTCTTACGGTCCTTCAGGCAATTCGTCAAAATTATCATTGGCACAGGACTTACAGGAGAAATATACGCTCAATAGATGGGATACGTTGAAGATCACGCCTAATGTCGTACAGACAAATGAGCAAAAGAAAGTTGACTATGAATGGGAGATAAATGGTAAGGTCGTATCGACTGATGCCTCTCTTAAATATGTATGTAAGGACTTTGGCTCTTTTCCATGCCGTTTAAAGGTGAGCAATGGAGACAATATTCAATATTACGAGTTCGGTCTTAACGTACAATACTCTTATGTTGATGGTCTTTACATATTAGCAAGTAATGGCGGAAAGACAATCGTCTCTTATCTGCCAGAGGCTGGTAGTACCAAGACCTTTGACTTAGACGTGCTGCAAAAGAACAATCCAAGCATTGATTTCACAGGCGAACCTAAGGGAATTGACTATGCTTTGGCTCGTGATAACAAGACTCCACTCTTGTTTGTTGCGGTGGGTAGTCCAAGTACTATTTATGAGTTTGATGGCAATCTGATGGTTAAGCGCTTCACAACTAACTGTACAGGCGACGTGTCATACCTTAGGAAGAGTGCCTTGACCTATCCTAAGTCAATGCTGACAATGGTTGATCATATTCCAAACCGATTGACACTCTCTGAGACAACACCCTTCAATTTAGGTAAGTCAATAAAGGATGCTTTAGGTTCAGACATCTCCTTAGCTGATGCAGCCACAGCTTGGAAGCAACAAGACCTACGTTATGTACAAGGCTACGTAATGTTTGATAACGCCGAAGGACGATTGGTAGCACAGAAGGTGCAAGCTACTGGTAAAGTACCTGTTGAACTGTTAAAAGGTAAGTTTACAGGTGAGACACTGGTTGGCATGGGCGCTGTAGACAACGAGCGTAACATCGTTTTGCTCACATGGAATGCAGCATCATCAAAGTTTAAGTGTTACTACATCTTCCCAGGTTTCTATCCTTCTACTGCTACAAAGGTTGAGGCTGCCGTTGTAAAAGACGAGGCTGTCGTACCAGCTACAGCAGGTTTGACCACACAGTCAGTAGTGCGCGTATCTGCAGAGAAGAACTTAGTTTACTATTCTGCAGGTAATAAGCTGTATGCTTATAACGTGTTGTCTGGTGGTAATTTCCCTCAGAATGCCTTGACAACATTTGGTGATGCAGGCGAAACCATCGCCGACATGCTTATCTCAGAAGGGAGCAATAAGCTTTATGTTGCCACAAACGCAGCTACAGGACAGCTTGTAGGAAGTATCTACTGCTACGATTTGAATGAAAACAAGCTACTCTGGCAGAAGAAGAATATTACCGGACGTATCAAGAGTATTACATACAGACAATAATGAAAGTGGCATGTAAGATGACTACATGCCACATTCAAACTATCATTCCAACATGAAAACAAACAATCTAATAGCTACCATACGCACAATAGGAATAGCCTTATTACTATTGTGCGTTAATGTTAAGACCTTTGCCGATGATAAGAAAGGCGACGAAGACAAGAAGGCTAAGAAGGAGACTAAATACGATAAACTATTCAAAGACAAGAAGAAAGAGACCGCAAGTAGTAAGTTTATCACGGTACATAAGTGTGATGGGAAACTCTACTTGGAGGTTCCTGTCAAATACTTGCATAAAGAGATGTTGTTAGGAGGTGGTATCTCTTCCACCACCGACCCAACTTATCTGACCATCGGTACCAAGAGCTTCACCCCTCTCCACTTCTTCTTTGAGGTACAAGACAGTAGTCTTGTGATGAAGACGCCTAACAGTGTCGTTTATTCAGATGGTAGTGCAAGTGCCGAGATGCAAGAGGCTTTGAAGATTAGCTACCGTGATCCTGTCTTGATGGGATTTAAGATTGCGGCTTACAACAACGATAGTACGGCTATTGTAATTGATGTAACCGACCTCTTAGCACGCCCTAACAGTATGTTACCTGTTATCCCAAAGAAGTCGGGCGACTTGGCACTGAGCGCTTCACCTAAGAGTGAGATGTCCTTTGTCAGAGCAATTAAAAGCTTCGACAACAACATTGTTGTGAATGTTGACTTCAACTATCTACTCACAGCATCACTCATGTCCTTACCTGTAGCCAGTGAGATTCCGACAACCGTAGGAGTAACCTATAGTTTAGCGTTGTTGCCTGATAGTAAGATGCGCCAGCGTATAACAGATTCTCGAGTAGGTATAGCATCCGTGTCAAAGCTCACCTTTAATAATAATATAGCTAAAAGTAAGCAAACCTTCATAGCACAACGTTGGAACCTTGTACCGCAGAGTATTAAGGCTTACGAGCAGGGAAAGCTCTCTAAACCAGTAAAGCCTATATGCTTTTATATCGATGACGCCTTCCCTGCTGAATGGAAGAATGCGATAAAGCAAGGGGTGGAGCTATGGAATAAAGCCTTCGAACAAGTGGGTTATCAAAAGGCTATTGAGGCCTTAGACTTCCCAAAAAATGATCGTAACTTTGATGCAAACGATATTGCTTATTCCTGTATCCGCTATGTGCCAAGTACCTCTGATAAGGTTAGCTCTTCTTTCTTAGCCAATCCACAGACGGGAGAGATTATCAATGCGTCGGTCTTTGTTCCGGCTAACGTTGGTAATCAGATTTATCGTTGGCTGTTCTTAGGCTCAGCAGCATCCGATGTCTCCATGAGAACCTCCCATCTTCCACAAGACAAGTTCAACCAAGGATTGAAGTATCTTGTCGCACGTGAGGTTGGTAGAAATCTTGGTCTGCTCGACAATATAGGGGCTTCTTATTCCTATCCAGTCGATTCTCTCCGTAACAGCACATTCACACGTGCAAACAATCTTGCGGCTTCTATCATGGCTAACACACCTTTTAATTATGTTGCTCAACCGAGCGATAAGGGTGTTGTATATATGCCAGAGAATATTGGACAGTATGACAAGCATGCCATTGAATGGGCTTATCGTTATTTCGACCCTGCAAAGGTAAGTTTAACCGAAGAGACCTCTACACTCGAAAAGATGGTAGATAAGCGTGTACAAAATCCTCGTTATCGTTTCTTCCGTACCTCTTCATTGATTTGGGACCCACGTGTTCAGGAGGGGGCATTGGGTAATGATGCGATTAAGGCAAGTGAATACGGATTGCGTAACATGCAAATCGTTGAGAACAACCTTTATAACTGGGTGAAAGACGATGATGATAGTCGAATTAAAGAGAACTTGTATCTGACAATTTCTCAGCAGAGATACGCCTTCTTCAAGCGTGTGCTGAGTAATGTTGGAGGTATCTTCCTGAACGACATGAAAGTCTCTTCGGGTGTTCCTCGCTATGAGGTTGTACCTAAGGTACGTCAGCGTCAGGCGATGTTATGGTGCTTAAACCAGGCAAAACACTTTAAGCAATATGCCAACCCAGGCTTTGAACGTAAGGGTTTCATGGCTATAAGCTATTATGACCAGCTGTTAGAGTTTATTGGCTATGACCTCTTTGGCGTTCGTACACGTTTGGCTGTAGCGTCACACCTGTCTGCACAGAGTTATAGTCAGAAGGAATACTTCGACGACCTCTTCTCTTCTCTCTTCCAGAGTGCACAATTATGCAAAGCACCATCACAGGAAGAGCGTGTGCTGCAACGTGCTTTTCTTACTTATTCACGTGCGGTGATTGACAAAGCTAACAAACAAGGCGGCAACGGACCAGCAGCTCTTCAGTCTACAATGGTTACTGGTAATCAGACTAATAGCGCAGCCTTTGGGAATCCTACAGCATCACTCGCACCAACAGTGGATGCGGCCTTATTAGATGGCTCGGCCATCTATTTCTACACCTCACTGTTGAAGTTGAAGCCAATGTTAGAGAAGTGTGTCAAAGCAAATCTCTCTCCTGATGCACACTCACATTATTCTATGTTACTCTTTAAGGTGAACAAAGCTTTGGAGGATGGTCAATGAAATATTCATTAATAGCTAATAAGTTAATGCGTCGCATATTATTACTTCTGCTTCTCTTCTCTATGGCAGCCACATCGGGGTCAGCTTTCCCGTTGATGAAACGTAAGAAGAAGGCACAGAGCAGTCAGACCGAAAAGAAATCAGCCTACGAGCGGGCCCTTACTGAGCAACTAACGGAGTCAGTACGGGGTAGTTTCGTTTCGTTCCATAAGACAGATGGACGCTTGTTGATGGAGCTTCCGAAAGAGTCGTTGGGTCGTGACATGCTTATTGGCGTCACTATCTCGTCTGTCTCCAATCCAAAGATGGGCGACTTAGGCTTTAAGAACTCCAATTTAGTGCATGTACGCTTCATTGAGAAAGATAGTTCTGTGGTGATGCAGGTCGTCAACACTGATTTGTATGTGCCTAAGGACCAACCTTCAGCAAAGCTTGCTGCAAGATTGAACTACGACAATCTCGATTTCTTTTCATTCCCTATAAAGGCGCATAACGACTCCACTGGGGCCGTACTCTTCGATGCTTCGTCGTTTGTCCTCAAGGAGAACCGCTTCTTCCCAGTAATTGCTAAGAACGTGGGGTCGTACTCTGTGAACGCTTCGCTTAAAGAGAACCTCACGAGAGTGACGAAGCTAAAGGTGTTCGACACGAATGCCTGTGTAGGAATGGACAGACATTACATCATTAGCCTGTCTGGTAAAAAGGGCTCACCTATCACTAACTATCCTGTAACCATAGGCGTAAACTTCACGTTAGCACTGTTGCCTAACGACTTGATGACACCTCGTTTGAGTGATACACGTGTGGGGATGTTCCTTATGAACAAGGATGTCCTTAAGAAAGATGGGTCTGTTGACAAGGCAACATTCGTCAAGCGTTGGCGTCTTATACCGAAGGACACGACTGCTTACTTTGCTGGTGAACTATGCGAACCGACTAAGCCTATCGTCTATTATGTAGAGAACACGTTCCCTCCCCTTTGGAAACAAGCTATTAAAGCAGGTGTTCTATGGTGGAATAAGGCCTTCGAGAGGATTGGATTTAAGAATGTTATGCAGGTGGCAGACTTCCCTACAAACGATCCTAACTTCGACCCAGATGACTTTAAGTATTCATGTATCAGATACCTACCTACAGATGTTGAGAATGCTATGGGACCTTCTTGGACCGACCCACGGACCGGAGAAGTGATCAACGCTACCGTACTTGTCTATAATGACGTTGTTAATACGATTAATAACTGGCGGTTTGTACAAACGGCACAGATTGACCCTCGTGCTCGAGGAGCACAAATGCCTGATAGTATAATAGAGGAGACATTGGAATACATCATTGCGCACGAGGTGGGTCATACGCTTGGTTTCATGCACAATATGGCGGCATCGGCAGCACTTCCTACCGACTCCTTGCGTTCTCCGGCCTTCACACAGCAGTATGGTACAACGGCTTCTATCATGGATTATGCTCGTTTCAATTACGTAGCACAACCTACTGACTATGGTGTTAAACTTACTCCTCCCCGCCTTGGGGTCTATGACTACTATGCTGTTGAGTGGGCTTATAAACTTTTTCCAGGCTCAAAGGGCTTCGAGGATGACGCTAAGCAGCTGCGCTTGTTGGCTGATAAGCATGAAGGCGACCCCTTCTATCGTTATGGCCTACAGCAGACGGGTACGAAGTATGACCCCTCTGCTATCGAGGAAGACCTTGGTGACGACCCTGTGAAATCGTCTACTTATGGTATACAGAACCTTAGGATGATTCTCAAGAACCTCGACCACTGGATTGGCGATGAGGATGGCGATAGCAGAAAAGCTGAGTTATACAACGAGATCTTGTCTCAAGCCATGCATTATGTGCGTAATGTCAGTGTCAACGTACCTGGTATCTATCTCTATCAGACAAGTGAGAAGTCAGGCTTACCTCGCTATAAGGTTGTACCAAAGGCTAAACAAAAGGAGTCTGTACAATGGCTTCTGAAGCAGGCCCGTACGTTTGCGACATTAGGTAACGATACGATTGAGAAGAAATTACCATTCGGAGCTAACAAGCCTTTTAAGATTTTAGCTCGTGATGTGCAGTCGCTTGCTATGATGGCAACGTCAAAGCTCGCTATTTCTTATTATCTTGACTCTACCTCTTATTCGCCAATTGAATATATGGAGGATGTTTATCAAGATGTCTTTGGTAAGACGATTGCAGGGAAGGAAGACCTCTCTGTGGCCGACCTCTCCATGCAGCGTCTCTATGTCGACCTATTACAAGAGGGCGTCTCTGACATGAAGCAAGCACCTAATGTGCATAATCTTCAGTCGGGCGTGGTGTCGATTAATAATATTATTACCAATCTGTTACAGCAGAAAAAGGGCGACGAGGAACAGACGGCATGTTGTTATCTGACCGACAAGCAGCGAGGTTTAAGCGAGGACACCCATTTCCTCAATTTCGGTAATGGCTATGGTGAACCAGAACCGCTGTGGGGAACAACGGTTAACCGCACTTCTGAGTTCCAATTAGAGTATGCGCAAAAGCTGCTGTCTCTGTTAGAAACGACCATTCCACATGTGTCTACACCCGACCTTAAAGCGCATTATATGCTTCTCGAAAAGCGTTTGAAAAAGTATTTGAAATAGTTAGTTCGTCGAACAAGAACCGTTCGCTCCCTATAAGTCTTCGGATTTGTAGGGAGTTTTTTATTTGTGACAATCCAATAAAATTAGTACTGTAAAGGTTTAGAAATATCTTTACAATAATGCTTTGTAGCATGTGTAAGATTGTTAAGACGTAAGGTCTTTATTTGTCTTCATAACTAATAGAGAGTCAAAAGGTTATGAAGAGCATTTGAGAACATGCTTGGTAAGCTTCAAGAAGGGCGTTGTCAAGAGCGTTGATAAGGCCCTTCTTCAATGCTGTTAGGCGTCTTCTTGAATGGAGAAGGGCGTAGACTATAAACGAGAATACGAAAAAAAAGGACATTGTCCCTTTAATCTTTCTGTCTTCTGAACCGATGTGTCGTTCGATAACTCTCCATAGAAGCTACCATCAGAAGCAGACTTAGAGGATGAACTAACGCAGCCTCTAATCATAATTAAAGCGATAATGTCTATCAGAAAACGTTTGTCGACCTCCCAACTCGGCAAGTCGTCAACTCATCTATTTATTCTTCTTCTTTTTGAAAAAGCTAAATCTCTTGTTAAGAAGACCAGTAGGATACTTACCACCAAACATGCGATAGAGCTTCCAACTAAGGATAAGACCATCCAAGACCCCAGCTCCTGTGTTAAGAGCACCAGAGAATCTCTGGGTAGGAGAGTTCTTGTCTTTAGGCTTGTGCATAAGCTCGTTCCACAGTCCAGCTATCCTATTGCTATCCTTTGTGATGTCGGTAAGGAGCTGCGCCTTACGCAGTCTTATGTCGTCCAACGTCCTATAACGAGGTCCAAAGTGCGTAGTCTGTTCAGTCATAAGCTTATTTTGACATTAAAAGACTTCCCAAGAATCTTACCAATGGGCGTTCAATCAGTCTGTGACGCAGTAAGATGAAGACGAAGAGTAGTAGCAAATAGCCACCAGCAACAATGAGGAAAGCCCAAATAAGTGACCCTACCAATGCCTGCAAAGCAAAGGCTGCAGCAAAGGAGAGGTAAATTAGGGAAATTAAGAGGATAGTACAGAACACTACCACGATAGTAATTACCGTCAGTAGTCGCACTACCTTCTCTATTACATCGAGCTTCACGTACTCTGACTGAAGCCCGATATAATGTTTTAGCACCTCTATTAAGTGTGCTATTGTTTCTACGTTCTTATCGTTCGAGAACATTCTCTATGATTTAGATAACGTCAGAAGCTGCGTCTTTGATGTCTTCAACGAACTCGTCAGTCTCCTTGCGACTGAGCTTAAGGTCGTGTTTCTTGCAGAAATCATCAACTGCTTCAGAAATCTTAGAACGTGTGTCTGTACCCTTCTCTGGAGCCAAAAGCAAACCGAGAGTAGCGCCTGCGAGACCGCCGCAGAGGAATGCGCCAATGTAACCTAATGTCTTCATAATCTCTTATTTTTAGTGAATACTTATATTCTTAATCATTGGCAAATATAGTCAAAGTTTCGCATACCACCAATAGATACGGCGTCTTTTTGTGTTAAAAATCTTTCAAATGCTTTATTTAACAAACTTTATTGGCCTTATTTTCTTGCTTCTTCGTATTATTTTGTAACTTCGCACGATAAAGAACAGTGTAGATTAAAAGTATAATAAATAAAAACTAAGGGATTATGAAGAAATTTATGGTGTTGAGTGCAGCGCTCTGTGTAGCAGTTGCGTTCACTGGCTGTAAGTCAAGCGAGAGTGCATACAAGAAAGCCTATGAGAAGGCTAAGTCTCAGGAGCAGGCTCCTTCAACTACAGATGAGACTACTACAACTCAAGAAGCAGCTGTTGTCGCTCCTGTAGAGTCTCAGCCTGTGACACAGGCGCCTGTTGTTGACAATTACGACAACGAACCTGTTCGCCGTGAGACAGTCTCTGTTGTGAATGGCGCAGGCTTGAAGGCTTATAGTGTTGTCGTTGGTTCTTTCGGCGTAAAGGCTAATGCTGAGGGCTTACAGCAGCGTTTGAAGAATGCTGGTTACGATGCACAAGTAGCTTACAATGCTGGTAATAATATGTATCGCGTTGTCGCTTCTACATACGATAGTAAGGCTTCTGCTGTCCAGAGTCGCAATCAGCTGCGCGCTACATACGCTGATGCTTGGTTGCTTTCTCGATAGATGGGAAGAATCTTAGCTATAGATTACGGAAAGAAACGAACCGGACTTGCAGTCACCGACCCATTGTGTATCATCGCCAATGGGTTGGCGACTGTTGCTACGTCTGAACTTTTCGACTTCTTAACACAGTATGTTGTGAAGGAATCGGTCAGTCAGCTGGTCATTGGAAAGCCTATGCAGCCCAATGGACAACCGAGTGAGAACCTCGCACGTGTCGAACAGTTTGTTAATCGTTGGCGTAAGGTGCATCCTGAACTGCCGATTGATTACTACGACGAGAGGTTTACTTCTGTCATTGCTCATCAAGCTATTCTTGCCGGAGGAGTGAAGAAGAAGACACGAAGGGAGGACAAAGGACTTGTTGACGAGATATCTGCAACGATTATACTTCAGGATTATATGCGGTCCAAAGGGCTTTGATACTATTCAATCATGCTCGTTGGACCAATGTGTTTAATGGTCACTATTTCCGTTGGTGGAAATCTTAACCAATGCGTTTGATGGTCATTATTTCCGTTGGTGATAATCTTAACCCATGTGTTTGATGGTCATTACTCCCGTTGGTGATAATCTTAACCAATGTGTTTGATGGTCATTACTCTCGTTGGTGGAAATCTTAACCAATGTGTTTAATGGTCACTATTTCCGTTGGTGATAATCTTAACCAATGTGTTTGATAGTCATTACTCCCGTTGATGATAGATATATAATAAGGAGAAGACCATTAAGACCAATACGTTTAATTAAATATTAGATTATGGTATTACCTATTTACACATACGGTCAGCCGGTGTTGCGTAAGGTAGCCGAGGATATTCCTCTTGACTATCCAGACCTCCAAGAGCTGATACAGAATATGTTTGAGACCAATACTGCCAGTGATGGCGTTGGATTGGCGGCCCCACAGATAGGCAAGTCTATCCGTGTCGTGGTCATTGACTTGGATGTTCTCTCTGACACCTTCCCAGAGTATAAGGGCTTCCGACATGCTTTCATCAATGGACATATCCTCGAATACGATGACTCTGAGACAGAGACTTTGGAAGAGGGATGCCTTTCTTTGCCTGGTGTTCACGAGAGTGTGACACGTGCAAAGCGCATTTATGTGAAGTATCTCGACGAGAACCTTGTTGAGCATGAGGAGTGGATTGATGGCTATCTGGCCCGTGTCATCCAGCATGAGTTCGACCATCTTGAGGGCAGAGTATTTACCGATCGTCTCTCACCCTTCCGTAAACAGATGATTAATAGTAAGTTGAAAGCCCTCTTGCAGGGTAAGGTTCGCTGTCATTATCGTGTGAAGGCTCCACGTAAGTAAGTATGTTGCGTGGTGTCGTAGTATCCTTGCTATGCCTATTGGCATTACCGTCTGCAGCCCAGTATAACATCAAGAAGATGATGGAGGAGGGTAGGCGGACGCTCGACCAGGGGTACTACGTTACCTCCATGCAGATTTTCTCCCGTATTGTTGGGCTCAAACCAAACCTCTATGAGGCTTGGTATCTGATGGCATTATCGAAGTATCGACTCGAAGACTACAAGGGTGCGGATGATGATTGTCGTCGTGCTTTGAACTTGCAACCCTATATTGCTGACATCTACGAACTTTACGGCATGACAAACATTCGTCTTGAGCGTTATGACAGTGCGGTAACTGCCTACACCCATGCCATTGACATCATGCCTGATAACCGTGACTATTGGTTTAATCGGGCCTATTGTCTCTATCAGATAGGCGATAGTAAGACTGCTCTCCAACAGTTGGCATATATCTTGAAGCGCTGGAAATCGTTCGATGCAGCTGCCCAACTGCGTTCTGACATATTAGCAGGCAGAAAACCAAAGCAGCAGCCTGTGAAGTCGAACACCCCACCTATTTATCAGTTGCCATCCCTGCGCATTGATAATAATCAGAACCCCATGAAAAACAAGCCGATACTACGTTTGTCACAATAATCCGCTTTGTAGATTATTGTTAGCAACCCCCATTCTTCCTTTCATTAGTTCTTATTCATCTATAAAACTTTGATAAATCGACACCAAAAGTTCTGGATAGATGATAGATTGTGAATTAAAAGTGTTACCTTTGCCGCAATATTTGATTTATAAAACTAATTTGTAGTATGGTTAAAATCACTTTCCCAGACGGTTCCGTTCGTGAATACGAGCAGGGCGTGACTGGTTTTCAAATCGCCGAGAGCATTTCGCCGGCTCTCGCCCGTGACGTTGTATCTTGCGGAGTAAATGGCGTAACAACTGAATTAAACCGTCCCATCAACGAAGACGCTACTATTGCGCTGTACAAGTTTGAGGATGAAGAAGGCAAGCACACCTTCTGGCACACCTCTGCCCACCTCCTTGCTGAGGCTTTACAGGAGCTTTATCCAGGCATACAGTTCGGTTTCGGACCTGCTATTGAGAATGGTTTCTTCTATGATGTGATGCCTGCAGAGGGGCAGTCAATCTCTGAGAACGACTTTCCAAAGATTGAAGAGAAGATGCGCGAACTGGCTAAGAAGAACGAACCAGTCGTTCGTCATGATGTCTCAAAGGCTGATGCTGTAAAGGAGTTCACTGCTGACGGACAGGAATACAAGGTGGAGCACATCGTAGAAGACCTCGAAGATGGCACCATCTCAACATATACACAGGGACATTTCACCGACCTTTGTCGTGGTCCTCACCTCGTTTCTACGGGTGCTATTAAGGCTGTTAAGATTACGAGTGTAGCTGGTGCTTTCTGGCGTGGTGACGCTAAGCGCGAGCAGATGACACGTATCTACGGTATCACCTTCCCTAAGAAGAAGATGCTCGACGAGTACCTTGAGATGCTTGAAGAGGCTAAGAAGCGTGACCACAGAAAGATTGGTAAGGAGATGGAGTTGTTTATGTTCTCTGATAGAGTGGGTAAGGGACTACCTATCTGGCTACCTAAGGGAACCCAGCTGCGCCTCCGCTTGCAGGATCTACTGCGTCGTCTTCTTCGTCCTTACAACTATCAAGAGGTCATCACACCAGGTATTGGTGGTAAGAACCTATACGTAACTTCTGGCCACTATGCCCACTATGGCAAGGATGCCTTCCAACCTATCCACACGCCAGAAGAGGATGAAGAGTACATGCTCAAGCCTATGAACTGTCCTCATCACTGTGAGGTGTATGCTTATAAGCCACGTTCTTATAAAGACCTCCCACTGCGTATCGCAGAGTTCGGTACTGTCTTCCGCTATGAGAAGAGTGGTGAGTTGCATGGACTGACCCGTGTTCGTACGTTTACACAGGACGATGCACATATCTTCGTACGCCCTGATCAGGTAAAGGCTGAGTTCGAGAACAATATCGACATTATCCTTAAGGTGTTCAAGACCTTTGGTTTTGATAACTACGAGGCACAGATTTCACTCCGTGACCCTAACGATAAAGAGAAGTATATAGGCTCTGATGAGGTATGGGAAGAGAGTGAAGCTGCTATTAAGGCTGCTTGTGAGGAGAAGGGACTCAAGGCTCGTGTAGAGTTAGGAGAGGCTGCCTTCTATGGTCCTAAGCTCGACTTCATGGTGAAGGATGCTATCGGTCGTCGCTGGCAGTTGGGTACTATTCAGGTTGACTATAACCTTCCTAACCGCTTTAAGCTTGAGTACACGGCAGAGGACAACTCTAAGAAGACTCCAGTAATGATACACCGAGCACCATTCGGTTCGCTCGAACGCTTCACAGCCGTACTCATCGAGCACACAGCAGGACACTTCCCTCTCTGGTTGACACCTGACCAAGTGGCCATCCTACCTATCTCTGAGAAGTATAACGACTATGCTCGTAAGGTGAAAGCCTACTTCGATGCACACGACGTACGTTCTATCATGGATGATCGCAACGAGAAGATTGGTCGTAAGATACGTGACAATGAGCTCAAGCGTGTACCTTACATGGTTATCGTGGGTGAGAAGGAAGCTGCCGAAGGACTTGTCTCAATGCGCCAGCAGGGTGGTGGCGAGCAGGCTACTATGACTATGGAAGCCTTCGCAGACCGCATCAATGCTGAGGTTGCTGACCAACTTAAGGAGTTAGCTTAATCCTTTATTTTCTCTATACAAAGAGGGTGTGTCAAAATGTACACATCCTCTTTTTTATGCACAAAGCCCCGACTTTCTCAAGCCAGGGCTTTGCTATTTCCTAAAGTTTTTGTACCTT
>QWCL01000335.1_pt1 | contig 21372 bp, 13 predicted proteins | sample 1972551 | NCBI WGS metagenome assembly QWCL01 (sample SAMN09866709, study PRJNA288562) | Human oral metagenome isolate term2_saliva, whole genome shotgun sequencing... | isolation source: mouth | host: Homo sapiens | place: USA: California
CCAACATAGAGTAGTTTTTTGCGTTCAGACTTGTCGCTTCCCATTGTGCCTACGTGCTGCTGTGGAAAATGGGCTTGTATGCGTTCGCGTTCGGTGCGTGCTTCTTCGTCAAAATAATGGCGGATGGGCTCTCGGTGGCCAGAGCAGAAAGCACCCAGCAATAATTTTCTCTTGCGCGAATAACTCAATGTAGTTACATCGTAGCGATTGTTTTCATAGAGCACTTCTATTTCTTCTCCTGTGCGTGGGTCTAGCAGTACCAAAGCAGCTTTGTCGCGGTGCAGGTTACTAATGGCCCATACATGGTGATTGTCAGGAGTGAAGAGACAAAGACTAACTTCTTCTTTGAAATTTGTGGTGAGGATAGGGCGGAATTGCTCATTCTCATGGTCGCGGTAGAGTAGTTGCGTGTTTACCCCATCAACAATGGCAGTTGCCATACGGAGTTTTCCCTCGTGGTCAGTCATCCATCCCATATAATTTCCTGGATTTTCCGCCAAAAGAGTGAGTTCTCCGGTAGAGAGATTCAGCCGATAGGGGTCAAAAACTTCAGGATTGCGTTGATTGAGTCCAATGATAACCTCGTTGGGAATATCTTCTAGTTCATCAATGATGGAAGTTCGCACATTGGGGAAATTGGTATAGGCGCGTTCATCAGTGCCATCTACACAAACACCAAAGAGTTGGTAGTTTTCGTCTCCTCCAGTGTCTTTGACAAACAAGATGCGCTGGTTGTCTGCCCAGAGATATCCCCCGACACTGCGTTCCGTTTCGTAAGTGAGCTGTTGCATTTTTCCCAAATTTCCAGCGGCATCAATGGGGCGTACGAAGATGTTCATACGATCTTGATAGGGAGCCATAAAGGAAATGTGTAGCCCATCAGGAGAAATCTGATAACCATTGGTGTCGGAGTTGCGGAAAAAGTCTTCTATTGGAATCATTGCGTTGATAAGAAAAAAATAATGGGAAGATGATGCGCAGATGCGGATAGTTTGAAGTGTCAAATCGCAACTACAGCTAACGTTAGGAGAGGAACGAAACGTAGGAAAAGAGAAGTAAGATTCTGTTTCGCCATAAATCCAGCGCAAAAATACGTGATTTTTCTTGTTTCTCGGGAGCAAGTCGGGATAAATTTGTATTTTTGCTCATTCAAGACGGCAAAGAAAGCCATATTTATAGTTCAACACGGCGCGTAAGTGCCATCTACTTCTCAAAACGACACTCATTTATTGCATTCCTTATGAATTGGCATTGGATAAAATCGCTTTTTCTTGCAGAATCTAAAGCATCTCTTTCGGGTATCGAACCGCTAAGAGTGCATAACTTGGTAAAGCAGTTGCTGAAACGTTTGCAAGTAGAGTGGGATGTTACGGAGAGTGGTGAAGAAGAAGGCGCTGCTAGTTACGTGTTTTCTTTTCAGAAAGGAAACTTTCGACTAGTAGCCAATTCCCGTCACACTTTTGTGCGTGTCATTTTCCCCAATTTTTATGAGGTAGGCCTGTCGCAGTTAGACAATTTGCGATTTGCGTGCAATGATTTCAATTTGAGACAAAGCGATTTCAAAGTTTATTACACGCTCAAAGAAGAAGAGTTTGCCGTTAGCTCACATTTAGAGTTTAACTTTCGGTTGGCAGCAAATGACAAACGTCAAGCACACGAATTGGGAACTATGCTTCAGCACACTTTTGAGATGGCTAGATGGTTTGCTCATATCTATCAGGCAATAAGTGATTCGGGGCATACCGATTTAGAGGAACACAATGCGCTCAGAGCGCAAGAACGTCAAATTTCGAGTGAATTGGAGATTTGGCACCAGCATCCTCAATTGACCTGGCGCGACAATGAAACGCATAAACACACGATTGGTCAACTTTTCCGTACGTTTTATGAAGATGCCACGCCAATTACTTTTTACGGCTTAAAGGTTTTGTCTTCGAATTGGGATAAGTCTTTGTCAGAAGAGGGTGTTGCCACTGATGACTCAGAAGTAACCTTGCCTGCCGCTGCGCCTGTGTGTACATACGCTCTCAATGATTCCGCAGAAATATCGCGTTTTGTGGTGCTTGATGCACTAGGAAATCAAGAAGAGAAAACCGATAATTGCCCTAGTACTCCAACCACCATTCAAGTATTGGCCACCGTTGGTGAACTTCAAAAGAAAACTTTTGTGATTCAGCTAGATGTGGAACATCGCACAGCCACTAATGACTATGTGAGTGTTCTTTTCATAGAACCTACTTCACCTTTGTCACCAGTTAATTCGGAAACGAGTATGGCAGAGATGCGCAGTAATCTTACACATCGCTTCTTGATGGTGAGAGATGGTGCGAGCAATGAACAGAAAGAGGCCGAGTTTCGCTATCAGTGGGAAGAAACGCAAGATGCGATGCGGCGTGGCGCGGTGCTCAGTGATGAGCAACGTTTTATGGGTATGAGCGCTGTGCCTAATGTGGGCTATAACCTCTATTGGGGACGTCGTTATTTTTCAGATAAGCGTTACTATGACGCGTTGCAACATTTAGAAAATGCCTATCGCAGTCTTAGTCCAAACTTCGAAAAGTTGAAAAAGACGGCTCGTGAGCATTTCTTCGAAATATGCTACTTTATTGGCTTCTGTTATGCAGAACTCAAACTTTACGATCGTGCTTATTTCTATCTAGACATCGTTTATCCGCAAAATTCTGTGCGTTACACCACGGAATATGTGAATGTATTGGTGAACACGAAAGACTTTCGCGCGTTGAGCATCATTGAACGATTGCTGAAAAGCATCGAACAGGAATTGTCCAACGCAGAAGGAGAAGAGACAGACAACGACGGCTTGCAGACGTTTATTTCCAGTGATGCAAGCAATGGCCAAACACGCCACAAAGCCACTCGATGTGCATCTGATGATTGTGCAGCCCGAAAAGTTTATCAAAGAGGTAAAAGCCCTCGGTGCTCGCGTGATGAATGTGCATTATGAGGCTTGCATACATTTGCACCGCGTCATTCAGGCCATTAAAGCGGAAGGAATGATGGCGGGAGTGACACTTAATCCCCACACACCGGTGAGTGTGCTCGAAGAAATTGCTCCCGAACTTGATTTGGTGATGTTGATGAGTGTCAATCCTGGTTTTGGTGGTCAAAAGTTTATCCCCTCAATGGTGGAAAAAACGCGCAAACTTCGTGAGTTGCTCAATCGTACAGGTTCAAAAGCTTTGATAGAAATTGATGGCGGAGTGAATCGCGAGACTGGAAAGTTGCTGGTTGAGGCAGGGGCTGATGTGCTTGTGGCAGGAAGTGCTGTGTTTGGGGCACCCGATCCTGTGGCTGAAGTGGCTGCCCTCAAAGCCCTCTAATAAGTTTTCTCTGTTGCGGCACTAAATAGAAATCTTGATGTGGTAGCCGCCTTTTCGAGTTGTTTCCTTTGTGCGCATTCTCAAAATGCAGTGGCCAACGGAACGAACGTAACTCTCTTCTAACTTGTCTGTTGTAAGGCAAGATAACTATTACTCCTTTATGGAAATCTCTCCTCTTCTTTCGCCTGCCGAACTATTGCAATTGATGAGTATCATCAAAGACGCGCGCAACGTGGTTGTCACAGCGCATCGTGGACCTGATGGTGATGCTATGGGCTCAACCTTGGCGTGGGCAGACTATTTGATGCAATTGGGCAAGCACGTCACTGTTGTATTGCCCAATCCTTGTCCAGACTTTTTGCGTTGGTTGCCTGGTGCAAAACGCGTGCTCTATTATTCCAAAGATGATATGCGCGGAGCAGCTACGCAAGCGGTGCAAAATGCAGACTTGATTTGTCTATTAGACTTCAATGCGCTTCATCGTCTACAAGAGTTTGCGCCTGTCATAGAACGAAGCAAAGCAAAGCGTCTTATGATAGACCATCACGAAAATCCAGACACTTCTTGTGCGCAATTCATCCTTTCTCGACCAAAAGCGAGTAGCACCTGCGAATTAGTGTTCAAACTTATTTATCAGTTGGGCGGATTTGACAAGATGAGCCGAAATACGGCGGCCTGCATCTATTGTGGAATGATGACAGATACCGGAGGTTTCTCTTATGCGTCCAACGATCCAGAGATTTTCATCATCATTGCTCATCTTCTGACCAAAGGTATTGATAAAGATAAAATCAATCGTAACGTCAATAACACTTGGTCAGAGAATCGCTTGCGGTTCTTCTCTTACATACTCACGGAGAAATTGAAGTTCTACGAGAGTAGTCGTGCGAGTCTTTTCACTATAACTCGCGGAGAAATGAAACGCTTCCATTACATTCGCGGCGATGCTGAAGGTTTGGTGAACGAACCATTGAAAGTAAAGGGAATGCGCTTAAGTATCAGTTTGCGTGAAGACACGGAAAAGGACGTCATTCGTATTTCTGTGCGTAGTGTGGATGATTTCCCTGCCAATGAACTAGCTGCAGAGTTCTTTAATGGTGGTGGCCACTTTAATGCTGCTGGTGGTGAATTGCCTTTCCCTTTGGAGGAAGCGATTGCTACGGCAGAGCGTGCGATTGCGGCTTATGCTGACAAATTGTAAATGTAAACTATACGCGTGGGGAGGGAAAGAGGCTGTTTTTGCAGCAACAAGTTCACATTTGGGGTTTAAACACCAAAAGGAGGTGCTGCAAAAATGAGTTTTGCAGCACCTCCTTGCGTTTATACGATAGCACTTTTATAGAGCGTAAAAGTACTCAGCCGTTAGCCCAGGAAATCTAGTGAAGATGTCGGTGTGACTCAGCAGTCGATTGGACACTTATCTGTCTATAATAGAAGGAGTCTGTTTCTTAATCGAGAAAAGGCTGTACCATTAGCGAACGAGGACACGATCGCCGAGAACTTTGGCAAATTCTTTCTCGATTTCGTTGATTTCCATCAATTGTTCAAACAATTCCTTCATTCGTTCCGGTTGCTGCATCAGTTCTGGTTGACGAAGTGCTTGGAGTACTTCTTCTTTTTGCACCCCAAGAATAGCGTGCTTGTAGTCGTTGATGATGCGAGGTACCAAATCTATAAGCCTTTTTTCTTCGGGAATGTAAGCCTTCTGCTGTTCCGTGGAAAGTGGATAGCGATCATCAGCCAAGTCTGCCGCTAAGCGATTGATGTCTGGGTCGGGATGAATGATAAAGTAGTTTCGAGAATTGAAGGTGTCGGGATGCTCAAGGGTTTCTTGTGCTGCTTCGTCCAAAATCTGTTGGTGTTTCGCGAATTGTAACTGAATGTTTTCAGTTTTTAGTTCGTTCGAGATGTAAGGGGCAACTAAGGGACTTTCTTCTTCTGGTTCGTTGTTTTGTGGATTCTTCTTTATCCCCCAACATCCTTCCTCTTCTTTTTCTTTTACTATGATGGGATATTGTGCATATCTTATGACGAGTTGAACGAGTTGACGTTCGCAAGCCGCTAGATGTTGCTGTGCTTTGCTGCCCCCAAGGGCTAAATTGGAGAGAGCACCACTAGGAATTCCGTAGAGCGTTGACCCATTTCCTAAACGTGCAGAACCTTCTGTAGGAGGAGTCGTTGTGTCTGCATTAGTTGAAGGAGGGAAGGTGGAACCTCCTCCATAGGCTTCTGGAGGGAGGTCGTACTCGGAGGGCGGAATAGTTGGTGGAACTATGGGGTCTGCCGAACTAGTTGGAGAAGAGGACGGTTTTGTTGTTGTGTTGTGTACGCGTGAGCGAGATTCTTCCTTGCGTTTGCGAATTTCTTTGGCAACTTCATTGATGATGGCGGCTTCATCAATGTTGAGGCGGACGGCCAAATCGTGAATATAGACTTGGCGTACAATATCGCTGGGGATGACAGAGATACTGCGCGTGAGATCGGTGATGACGGCTGCACGCTTCATTGGGTCGTTGCCCGCATCTTTTAGAAGCAAATTGGCCTTAAACTGAATGAAGTCTTCTTCGTGCTGTTCCAGATATTCGCGGAATTGTTCAGGCGTTCTGGCTTGCGCAAAACTGTCGGGGTCTTCTCCTTCGGGAAGAAGCATGACTTTGATGCTAAGCCCCTCGGAGAGTAGGATGTCGATACCTCGCAGTGAAGCGTGTATTCCGGCAGCATCTCCGTCATAGAGCACCGTAACATTGTCTGTAAAACGGTGGATAAGTCGCACTTGTTCAGGAGTGAGTGCCGTACCGCTAGAAGCGACAACATTTTCCACGCCACTTTGGTGCATAGAGATGACGTCGAGATATCCCTCAACAAGATAGCAACGATCTTGTTTGACTATGGCTTGTTTGGCTAGATACAAACCATAAAGTTCTTTTTTCTTGGAATAAATCTCGGATTCGGGAGAGTTGACATACTTCCCGACGTTCTTTTGTTCAGTGCTTAGGATGCGTCCGCCAAACGCAACGATGCGTCCTGACACGGAATGCACTGGGAAAATGACGCGTCCATGATAGCGGTCGAGAAGGCGGCCGTCGTCAGTGCGATAACAAAGGCCAGTGCTCTCGATGTATTTGTCTTCAAATCCTTTGCTATGTGCTTTTTGTGCCAAAGCATCGCGTTGCTCTAAGGAATAACCAAGTTGGAATTTGCGAATGATGTCGTCGCGCAAACCACGACGTCGAAAATAGCTCATACCAATGGCTAGTCCATCAACATTGTTGTGGAGAGTTTCTACGAAATAGTCACGCGCCCACTCATTGACAACAAACATAGCTTCTCGAGCCGTGGCTGCGGCTTTTTCTTCTTCACTCTGTTCCCGCTCTTTTACTTCGATGCCATAACGACGTCCCAGCCATTTGAGTGCTTCGGGATAGGTCATCTGTTCGTGTTGCATCACGAACTTCACCACGTTTCCACCATTGCCACAGCTGAAACATTTGCAGAGTTGTTTAGAAGGCGACACCATAAATGATGGAGTCTTCTCATCATGGAATGGACAAAGACCTTTGTAGTTAGCACCAGAACGGCGGAGCGTGACAAACTCGCCCACAACATCTACGATGTCGGCGGCAGCCATTATTCTATCTATGGTACTTCTGTCAATCATTGTATTGGGCTAATGGTTTGTCCCTATGTCGTGTGTTTGTTTAGATAACTCCGATGATTTCGTGGATGTCTTTTACTCCGTGGTTGTCGCACCATTCGTTGATGCCATCAATTACCTTAACGGTCACAGCAGGATCAATGAAATTAGCTGTACCTATCTGTATGGCAGTTGCTCCACACATTATAAACTCAATGGCGTCTTTGGCATTCATAATACCCCCTAGGCCAATGACTGGAATTTTTACGGCTCTGGCGACTTGGTGCACCATACGCAGTGCTACTGGTTTGACACAAGGTCCTGATAAGCCACCCGTGCCGATGCTCAAATTGCTGCGACGTCGTTCTATATCTACGCTCATTCCCATCAAGGTGTTGATGAGCGATACAGAATCTGCCCCTTCCGCCTCGACAGCTCGCGCAATTTCTGCGATGTCTGTGACGTTGGGAGATAGTTTTACAATCAATGTTTTGGGATAGGCAGCTCGAACGGCCTTCACCACAGAGGCAGCACCGGAGCAGGTGACGCCAAAGGCCATACCTCCGTCGTGTACATTGGGGCAAGAGATATTGAGTTCAATGGCGGGAATGTTGTCGAGCGCAGCCACGCGAGCAGCACATTCTGCATAATCTTCCGGAGAAGAGCCGCTGACATTGACTATTGCCGCTGAATCATAGTCTTTGATTTGTGGATAGATGTTTTCGGCAAAATAATCTACGCCTTTATTTTGAAGTCCAACGCAATTAAGCATCCCTTGCGCAGTTTCTGCCATCCTAGGATAGTCGTTGCCTTGACGTGGAAGTAGGGTAGTGCCTTTTACGATATAGCCACCAAGACGATTGAGGTCAATGAAGTCGGCAAACTCGATTCCGTAGCCGAATGTGCCAGAAGCAGTGAGGACTGGATTTTTTAGGGCAAGGTTGCCAATGTTTACGTTGAGTTGAGCCATAACAGGTCGAAAGAATAAAGAGGAAGGACGTTAGGAAGCTATCTAAATAGACTAATTCCAACAAGGAAATGAAGGAAAAGAAAAGAGGGATAAGGCTGTTAGGAGAGAGAGTTATGTGAATTTACTGGTCGTTTATCGACAAACACTAAACGCAATCTCTAAGGTTGTGCTGTTAGTCCCAAGTGAGTTGGTCTATATTAAAGACTGGGCCTTCTGTGCAAACGCAGATGTTTCCTTTTACAGTCTTTTCAACGCAGCAAAGACAAGCCCCCACACCACACGCCATCAAGTTTTCAAGAGATACAAAACAAGGCGTATTATATTGGCGTGCCATCTTGGCAACAGCTTGCATCATCGGTTTGGGACCACAGGCAGCAACACTGTCAAATTGTTCGTTTTTCCAAATAGAATGGTGCGTCACGAAGCCTTTCTCTCCCAAAGACGCATCTTCTGTGGTGGTGAAGACTCGTCCGAAATCAGCAAATCGTTCAAGTTCGAGAATGTCTCTCTGAGAACGACCACCAAGCAGAAATACTGGTTCGTGACCTTCTTCAAAAAGTTGTCGACCATAAAGGAGCATCGGGGCTGTGCCCACGCCACCACCAACAAGAAGAAATTTCTTTTTTCCTTCGGCAATGGGAGGAACGCCAAAACCATTGCCCAAGGGGTAGATGCAATTGAGGTTTTGCCCCTTGGTGAGTTTGCTTAGTGCACGTGTGCCGTCTCCAACTAAATGAATCAAGAGTTCAAAACTATTGTTCTTGACATCAACATCATTGATTGATATTGGTCGACGTAGGAAGGTTGTAGGGGAGTTTTCAACTGCAACTTGGACAAATTGCCCAGGAAGCATGGGAGGAAGACTTTGGTTTGTATCCTTTAATCGGAGCAAAATGTAGTCTTCTCGTAAGAAGTCAATGCTATCTATGCGTAGGTCTTTGACAAATTTCTTCATTCGAAAGTAGGAAAATTGTTTGCTTGCTGACAAAGATACGATTTTTTTAGGTAATAAGCACCGCGTGTGGTGGCTTTTCAGTATCTTTGTAGTAGAATTGCCCTTGCAGAACTAAAGGACGATGCAAATTGTACTTTGTTTGAGGGCTGAAATATGATATTAAGTCAATTGGTCAATCATGAAGATACGCGTAGAAGATGCTGCCCTCCGTGTGGCTGCCGAAGCTGGAATGGATGAATTTCTCCTTGTTGTGGTGAATGCTTTTCGTAAAGAAGTCGGTGAAGAACTCACAGCTGAAGCTATGGAGAAACTGTCGGGTGAACAAATAACGCTTTGGGCTTATATTTTGCTCCGAGACGAGTTGTGCGATGGTGGTTTCATTCAACTCATCCATAATGGTTATGGTGACTTCTTCTTTCTCAATCCTTTTGCAAAGGCTATGCGTTTGTGGGGATTGAAAGATTTGTCGAAACTGATTTATAAAGGAAGAGAACTTTTCGAATTGTATGGCGCAGAAGTAAAGAAGCCTTGTTCGGACGAAGCCTTTATGGCGCTTTACGAGAGCTTCCCTGAATTTGATGATTTAGACGATGAATTTATGGAACACGAGGAGGAATATACGACGCGTGTGGCGCAATATATGGACGAACATCTTCTTGACTTCATTGAAATTATATAGTATATGAGTAAACAAAAAGGAGGAAAATCCAAAGTTCAACGTGTGCGCATCAAGAACAAGCGAGCCACCTTTGACTATGAGATAATAGATAAGTACACAGCGGGAATTGTGCTCACGGGAACTGAGATTAAGAGTATTCGTGAAGGCAAGGCTTCGCTGGTAGATACGTTTTGCTTTATCCACAATGGGGAATTGTGGGTGAAGAATATGTATGTGGCTGAATATAGTTATGGCAGTTACAACAACCACTCCACTCGTAGAGATCGTAAGTTGCTCCTCAACAAGAAGGAAATAAGTAATCTTCGCAATGATACGTTGTCGCCTGGTTATACTATTGTTCCTTTAGTCTTGTTCATCAATGATAAAGGATTAGCAAAACTAGATGTTGCTCTATGTCGAGGAAAGAAAGAGTTTGATAAGCGTGCTTCTATCCGTGAGCGTGATGATAAACGCGAATTAGATCGCTTTGTAAAGCGGTTTTAACCCAAATCGGTCATTAGACCGTTATAGTGAAGTTTGTTATGGAGAAGACAACTTCCTGTCATCTTTCATTTTCTTGTTGGCATCTTGTTGCTCGTTTGTTCTCGCCGTAGCCCGCTACGCCTTCGAACAAACGGTAAACAATCTGCTCAACAATCAAATGAAATATGTTCAGAATCTAATGACTGATTTGGGTTTAAATCCACTTTTCGCAAAGAATATCCTACTTTAGGTGAAGGAAAACGTTCGGAGGACGTGTCAAAAAGCAATTGACACGTCCTCCGAAATCTATTTAGGCTGAGAAGTTAGAATTCGCTGGTAAAGTGGAAGCGTATGTTTTTGAAGTCTTGTTGCGCCATTTGCAACACATAGCCCGAATCGGCAAGAAAGACATCACGTCCATCGCGGTCTTTAGCCATATATTGATATTTTCGTTTTTTGAATTGCTCTAACTCAGCTGGATCATCGCTTTCAATCCAACAAGCCTTGAAGAGATGCACGGGTTCCCAACGACATTTTGCACCGTATTCGTTTTCTAAGCGATACTGAATGACTTCAAACTGCAATTGTCCCACAGTACCGATGATTTTTCTGCCGTTGAATTCGTTGACAAATAACTGCGCAACGCCTTCGTCCATAAGTTGGTCGATACCTTTTTGCAGTTGCTTTGTCTTCATTGGATCAGCGTTCTCAATGTATTTGAACATTTCAGGAGAGAACGATGGCAGTCCTTTGAAGTGAATGAGTTCGCCTTCGGTTAAAGTGTCTCCAATTTTGAAGATACCGTTGTCGGGAAGACCAACGATGTCGCCAGGATAAGCCTCGTCAATAGTTTCTTTACGTTGCGCCATAAACTGTGTTGGACTAGAGAATCTCACAGTTTTGCCATTGCGCACGTGAGTATAAGGAGCGTTTCTGACGAACTTGCCAGAGCATACCTTACAAAATGCAATACAAGAGCGGTGGTTCGGGTCGATGTTGGCCGTAATCTTGAAGATAAATCCTGTAAATTTCTTTTCTTCTGGGTCTACAACGCGCTCTTCTGCTTGAGTAGGACGTGGGGCAGGAGCTATTTTGACGAAACAATCGAGCAATTCTTTGACACCAAAATTATTAAGTGCCGAGCCAAAGAAGACGGGAGCGATATCAGCAGATAGATATTGCTCTACATCAAACTCAGGATATACACCGTCAATCAATTCTAAGTCTTCTCGCAATTTTGCTGCGTCAGCTTCTCCCACATTGGCTTCAAGTTCGCCAGGAGCGTTGATGTCTACAGCAATCTTTTCTGTCACCTTTTGTTTGTCGGCTTGGAAGAGATCGAGTTGTTGTTCAAATATGTTGTACACACCTTTGAATCGCTGACCTTGGTTGATAGGCCAAGAAAGTGGACGTACGCCAATCTGTAATTCTTCTTCAAGTTCATCAAGAAGGTCAAAAGCGTCACGGCCTTCGCGGTCCATCTTGTTCACAAAAACAATAACGGGAGTTTTGCGCATTCGGCACACAGTCATCAACTTTCGGGTTTGCGCTTCTACACCTTTTGCACCATCCACAACAATAATGGCAGAGTCTACAGCTGTAAGTGTGCGGAATGTATCTTCTGCAAAGTCTTGGTGACCAGGAGTGTCGAGGATATTCACCTTATAACCTTCGTAGTCAAACTCCATAACAGAGGTTGTCACAGATATACCACGTTGTTTTTCAATCTCCATCCAGTCAGAGGTGGCTGTTTTCTTAATCTTATTGTTCTTTACTGCACCGGCCACTTGAATTTGTCCACCAAAAAGCAAGAGCTTTTCTGTGAGAGTAGTCTTACCTGCGTCAGGGTGTGAAATGATGGCGAAGGTTCGTCTGCGTTGAATTTCAGGATTCATATTGTTCTTTATTTCTTTTCGTTCGAATTGGAAGTTTTAGTTTTGCGTTTGCGAGAGAACAAATCAAATAGCGAATTGAAGTCACGCTTGATTTGTAGTCCTAAGCCTTGCGTTGTGAGTGTTGATTTTGAAAAATAGCGGTTGTTGGTTTCGCTATAGGCTTTGAGGTTGAACGTTCCAGTAGGAGTGAGGAGGTAGTGAGCGTTAAAGTCACCAACAAAATTCGTAGTTGCAGCTTCTCGTTCGTGATAGCCCACCTTCCCTGTGAAGTGTAAGCGGTTGTCTAAGAGCTTTCCCGATAAGAGTCCGTCTACTTCCATATCGCTCCAGCCTAATTGACCGGTACTAACGTTGGCACCAAAAGTCCAGTTTGTGTTTCCAACAGCGTTAGCAATGATGTTGTTGAGTTGTGACGAAAGTGTGCTTGAAAGCAATGACTTCATCATAATCTCAGATTGGCTACTGTTGGTGGCTCCCGCAATGTTTGCATAGTTATATGTGAAGAATCTCCCCACTCCTAAGAGATAAAGCACTTGCGTAGTGCGTTCTTCATCAGAGGCAATGAGATTGCGTACCATCATCTTTTCGTCTTCGCTTACATTGGGAAGGTCAAAATCAAGTGCTAAGTTCATATTGCTCACTTTTCCTGTGAACTTTATCAAACAGTTGACTGGAATTGTGTTGTTGGCAAAGGCATTACCAATGTTGAGGTCCGCCAATGAAGCTGAGTTGACAACATACGAAGCCAATATATTTACGTCTGCATTGAGAGGATTTCCAGAGAAATTAACTGTACCTCCTGGACTAAGCGTAAAAGGCTTCTTGATAAGGTTTTGAATACTCAAGTCGTACGCACCACTCGCTATTTTGTAGGTACCAAACATTTGGAACTCTCCTTTATTATAGAAGGAGGCTTGAATAGGACCACTCCCTTGCACGGTGATAACATCGCCGCTTTTGGCATCGGTCACCATTCGAAGCGTTGCCTCGGGGCTAACGTCGACTTGAAAATTCAGACGAATATCAGTCTTACTTGCATTGGTAACGGGAGATGTTTTGGTGATTTGCTCGACACTGTCTTTTTTCTGAATGGTTTCTTCTCCCGTCTTTTGGCGAAAGGTGAGGAGTTGGTGGTCTGCATCGTTCGGGTGGTCGAGCATATATGTCAAAGTCGTGTTGTTGTCCGTTCTAACGCGAATGTTGGCATTCAACTGATGCGGAGCCCCCCAGACGTGCACATCCCCCGTTCCAAAGGCTGTGGCATAGAAAGGCAAATCAATGGATTGCGCTTGGTCATACATCAGAAGCTTTTTGCCTTGTGCTGTAAAATCGAAGTGCATATCCTTAAGATGGCGATGGCTTAATGCACCAGAGATAGAGCCTGTGCCTTGAAGACTATCACTTATCATCGCATTTTCAACAGAAAAGACTCCTGGAGCGATGTTTACGTCTGCATCTTTTACTTGGTATCTAACTCCCGTTACTGGAATAGTCAGCGCAGCCGAAGCGTGCTGTTGACCTTCAAAGTCAATAGCTTTGAAAGAACCAAAGATGCGCGTTGTCCCAGTGGTGCGACCTTGGATGTTATGAAAGATATCTCCAACGTAATAATTCAAGAAACCAATCGGAGTCTGGTTCGCTTTGATGTGAAGATCGAGGTCTTTGTTTCCAATGCTCACATAACCCGCCACTTGGGTACTACTGACGTTGGGTTCTTCTATGTTGGCTTTGAGAAGTATCGTTTGGTCTCCTCCACGAAATCCGCCTTCAATCTTCGCGTGTCCGAGAGGCGAGTGGTTGAAGGTGAAATGAGGAATGTCGAGATTCGCAAAGACTTGCAACTCGTTTTGTGCAGAAGGACGAATGGTGGCTTGTCCTGTGGCACGTCCACCGAAGATGAGGTCTTCTAAACCAATCATAGACAAGGCATAACCTACATCAAACTGACGGAGGTTTACCAAAAGCCCATCACGATGTTGCGCATACTCACCCGAAACAGACAATCTTTGCTGTGCGTGTGTTAGAGAGAGGTTCTGAATGTTCAATTGTCCATCATTAAACATTATATTCCCTGGTTCTATGTTCCATATCGTGTCATTGATGGTCAATGACGTAGGAAGCAGATTTACTTTCAGACGACTCTCTTTGATGCGCTGCAAGTTGAGTGTTTCAATAAGCGTTTCACTCGACAAACTTCCATAAAACTTATGATGTTGTTGTTCTGACCACAAGATGTCTGAGCGTAGTTTTCCGTTCTCTGTGTGCGCTTGAAGTTCTAATAGAAAATCAGCTTTGCGCATTGGACGTAAGACTTTGGCAATAAGTCTGAAATCAGACTTTTCACTGCGCGCAGTCATCGCGATATTATTTAGTTCCGTGTTGCCTAAACGCAAATGTGGAGCTTTGGCTTGGAGGTATAATTGACTGCCATCTGCTGCCAAACGTCCTTCGGCTTCTACCTCTTGATTGGCTACTACATCTATTTTGAACAAGCGTTGCAAGAAGTCCGTGCGTTTGAGGTGCAGTCCAAAGGATAGTATGCTCTTGTGGGACTGAGCCACAGATGGTCGCTCCTTATGGTCTGTTGAAGACGGAGAAAGAGTCGCAGCGGTCTGTGTTTCCGCAGATTCCATTTCCTTTCTCATCACATTCTTCCACCATAGGTCGGCAGCTTTGCGTAGAGAAGGGATATCTGTCGTTCCAAAAACTGTTGCGTCTGCAAAATCACTTTGCAAAGTCAAGTGAGTTCCTTCATTTTGTTGTCTAGCAGTGAGTAGAAGATGCTCAAAAGCGTAAGGAGCGTCAGTGTTCTTCAATGAAAACTGGCGTATTTCGAGTTCTCCTTGTGGATGTTTGAAATCTAATTGAGGAGCTTTCAAGTCAAACTCAAAGGCAAACAGGCCATTGCCCCATTGCTTCCCTAAACCTAAGTCGGAAGGAGAGAAACGATGAACTTGTCCCTTAGCAAAAAGTAATGACGGCTTCCATTGTTGGTCTAATGATGCTTTTGCTTCAAGGCTTAAATCCAAAGAAGGATCATTGGCTTGTAAGGATACGTCTGCTTTTCCATTAAAAAGAGAAGCGGTGGTTGCCAAGTTTTTATAGGGATGTTGCCTCCATTCTACCTCAGGAATTTTGAGTTCAATTCTACCATTGGGCTGTGTTGTTCCGTTGAGTTGCAAATGGCCTTTCGCTTCAAGGCTAATCATTGTGGGTAAATTAGGAATTTGTTTCAACAGAGCAGGGCGCAAGTTGCGTGAAGAAAGCTGCCCAGTCAGATTTCCTTTCCAATAATTCGCGTTGAGTTCAATCTTCCCTATTGGCGAAATGATTTGTCCATCGAAATAGCTACTGTGTGTTGTCGCATAGCGCAATTTTCCTTTCAATTCAATCGTTTCTAAAGGACGCAACCACTCTGGCAACTCTTTGAGGTGAAGCGCATTCATTGCAGAGCGCACAAAGTGTTGCTGTAGAGAGAGTTTCTGAAGTTGCGCACTTATTGCACTAAACTTGCCTTGTGGTAATGATAGAGTAGCATCAGTAGAAAGATAGAAACGGTCGGTTGCATTGCTCAACTGCAGATTTTTGAGTCTTACCTCACCTTTACGCACCGCAAACTGCGTGCTCATAAACAAAATCTCATTGAGGGGATGCAATTGTGGTAGCAATGGGGCAATGTCATTGGTCGCAATGCGCGCATCTTCGATAGCTCCTTCGACAATTAGTGAATTGAAAATCTTTTCTACTGATGAAGCATCATAATAAGCCACTAGACGTTCTTGACTAATGCGAGATTGAGGAGTTTGCAGAGAAAAATCGCGAACTTCTGCCTTGTGTCGGTTGGCACTAAGACGAAGTTGTAAATGAGAAAGTTTCCACCCACAAGCTTCTTCTGCCGAGAATTGTCGCACTCTCAAATTGATACTATCCTTGGTCAAACATTTTAGCGATAGAATAGCGTCTAAATTCTTTAGATTAACGTGATGCGGACTAAATTTTCCAACTTGCGCTTGTGGTTGATACCATTCATCGTAAGACAGGGCGCATCTTCTCATAATTAGAGAGTTTATACTCAGATTAAGCGCCGTAGAACTATCCTTGCTTTTACTACTAAAAGCATCGATAATGTATTGAAAGTTGGTGTTACCATCCTTTCTGTTCTTGTATAGTGCTATTTGCGCATCAAGCAAAGCGATGTTGCGCAGTGATATTTGTTTATGCAGAAGCGGTATGAGTTCTATTTTTCCAAATAATAACTTACTCTCTAATAGCTTTTTGCCAGATTTATCCTTGAGCAATACGTTATGCAACTGTACACTATTGAGCAATCCAATCTCCACAGAGCCTATTTCTACTTCTGATTGGAGTTTCTCTTCTAGTTGTTGTTCGATAGCATTGGCCAGATAAGTCTGAACTCCCGAGTTGTTTAATGCAAAGACCAAAAGGCCATAGGACACCAATAAGATGCCCAACGACCATTGAATAAAGAGGCGAATGTTTATTTTTCGCATATATCTTTGCTGTTATTCGAAAGCAGAAAGTGTCAATGTATGAGACTGTTATGTCTACAAAAAAAGCGCAAATAGCGCCACGCTAATTTAGCGACGCTTGTCGCGTGGGAAGTCCATCAAATAGGTGAACTTAAACATTAGCGCATTGTTGGCCGATCTAGCAAAAGGATCTTTTTTGGCGTTGTGGAAAATGTCTGACAGTCCGTAGTAATAGCGCGCGTCAATAATGAAGTGACCTATTTTAGAGGAAACTTCAGCCCCAAGTCCACCGACAATACCATAGTCTAAATGGTTTTCTATGGATTTTCCATATTGCGCTATCACCCCGTTGGCACGGTTGGGTAGGGTGACTCCCTTAGAAGTATAAGTCGTCCATTGTGTTGAGCGCGCTTCGCGGTCACCGAATGCGTAACTAACTTGTGGTCCTGCCAAGAGGAAGCCTTTAAATCCTCGATTTTCTTCACCTAAACCAAGATTGGCCATCATCGGAAGTTGGATATAATCGATGTTGCGTTGGTAGGTGTCAGGTAATGGATGCGAGGTAGACGACAGAATTTCTTCACGCCATCCAGCGCGCCAGTAATTGGCTTCTAGTTGAATAGCGCAAATCAGTCCATAATACTTTTCGCTGGTGTAACGCGCTGTAAACCCGAGCACGGGAGCTGTCTGATAAAATTGGCGGATATTGGGAGTAAACAAGATTTTATTCATACTCACACCGCCATTGAAGCCTAGTGCCCATTGATTGCGTTGTTCACCAACTTGAGAATATGCAGAGGTTGCAGCACAAACAAGGCCACAACAGAGGAAAATTATCTTTTTCAGCATAGGATTATGCCCTATTAGTCTTTTAATTACCTGCGAAGTTACAGAAAAATCCCCATTTACTCCCTTTTCTTTATATGAAAATCGCGTTTTCGTGTCTTTCATCTTTCCTTTTCTCAAAAGAAATGAGTAAATTTGCGGAGATTTTTTGCAGCCTTCTCCTATTTAATTCGTCAAACTCTAGGAGTGACGATAGGGGATATAAGCGAATCTGTTGATTTCTTGGCTTTGTTTTAAGCATAGACGCAACGTTGGCTTACTCAATTCTCATAGTATAGGCTGCTTCTACACTGCAAACGATATTGCTATATGAATATTTCCTACAAATGGCTGAAAGAGTACGTTGATTGCGAAATGACAGCCGAAGAAATAGCCGTAGCCCTCACTTCCATTGGACTAGAAGTGGGAGCTGTGGAAGAAGTTCAGACCATCCGTGGTGGATTAAAGGGACTTGTTGTTGGACACGTCCTCACGTGCGAGGCTCATCCCAACTCTGACCACATGCACGTCACTACCGTAGATTTGGGTAATGGCGAAGCACCCACGCAGATTGTTTGTGGTGCACACAATGTCGCTGCGGGACAAAAAGTTATTGTTGCCACACTTGGCACCAAATTGTATGATGGCGACAGCGAGTTTGTCATCAAAAAATCAAAACTCCGTGGCGTTGAAAGTCTTGGTATGATTTGTGCCGAAGATGAAATCGGTGTCGGCAAAGGTCACGATGGTATTATGGTACTCCCCGAAGATACTGTCGTAGGTACGCCTGCTGCTGAGTATTTCGGCTTGGAAAGCGATTATCTCATAGAAGTAGATATTACCCCCAACCGCGCTGACGCTTGCTCGCATTGGGGAGTTGCACGCGATTTATATGCTTATCTCCTGCGCAACGGCAAAAAGACTGCGCTACATCGTCCAAGTGTAGAGGATTTCAAAGTAGACAACAACGATTTGCCCATCAAAGTTTCTGTCTTACAAACTGAGGCTTGCCCTCGCTACACAGCAGTTTCGCTCAAAGGCTGTAAGATTCAAGAAAGTCCAAAGTGGTTGCAAGATAAACTCACCACGATTGGTCTCCGCCCCATCAACAATATCGTAGACATCACCAATTATGTTATGATGGCCTACGGACAACCTCTGCATTGCTTTGATGCCGATATGATTGAAGGGGGAGAGATTGTAGTGAAAACATTGGAAAATGGCACTAAGTTTGTCACTCTTGATGGAGAAGAACACGAACTTTCTGACCGCGATTTGGCTATCTGCAACGCTAAAGAAGCTATGTGCATTGCTGGTGTCTTCGGGGGAAAGGGTAGTGGAACGTATGAAACAACGACCAATGTCGTGTTTGAAAGTGCTTACTTCCATCCCACTTGGGTGAGAAAGAGTGCACGTCGCCATGGTCTTAACACTGACGCTTCTTTCCGTTTTGAACGCGGTATTGATCCCGACGGACAAATCTATGCGCTTAAAGCTGCGGCTTTGTTGGCAAAAGAATTGGCTGGTGGAGAAATCGCTATGGAGATAGTTGATGTTGAGCAACCCTCCTTGGTGAAAACTTTTGAGGTAAATCTTGAATACGCTTATGTCGATGGAGTGATTGGTAAGCACATTGAACCAGAATTGGTGAAATCCATTGTCACTTCTCTCGATATGAAAATCATCTCTGAAACCTCAGAGGGACTTTCTTTGCAAATTCCAGCTTATCGCGTTGATGTTCAACGTCCTTGCGATGTTGTTGAGGATATTCTCCGCATTTATGGTTACAACAACGTCGAGATTCCTACGAGTCTGAAGTCTTCGCTCACTGTCAAAGGAGCTAACGACATTAGTCAGAAACTACAAAACCTGATTAGTGAGCAGCTTGTGGGAGAAGGATTCCACGAAATTCTTAATAACTCTCTCACGCGCGAAGCTTATTATAAGGACTTGAAGACTTATGCACCTGAGCATCTTGTGCGTCTTATCAATCCGCTTTCTAGCGATCTCAATGTGATGCGCCAAAGCCTTCTCTTTGGAGGACTAGAAAGTATTGCTCACAATGTGAACCGTAAGGAAGCCAATCTCCGTTTCTTTGAATTGGGCAACTGCTATCATTATGATGCTGACAAGCGCAACGCAGAGAAAGTGCTTGCTCCTTATAGTGAAGCCTTGCATCTTGGGCTTTGGCTTACTGGACGACGTGTAGAAAACTCGTGGGCGCACGCTAATGAAGATGCTAGTGTCTACGAACTCAAAGGTTACGCACTCAATGTATTGCGCCGCCTTGGCATTGCATTAGGTCAATTCTTGGTTGAAGAGGGCAAAAACGATATTTTCTCCAAGAGCATCGCCGTCGTTGACCGAAATGGCAAGGTATATCTCGAATTGGGACTTGTGAAGAAAGCGCTCCTCGTGGCTTGCGACATTGAAACAGAAGTTTATTACGCAGATTTCAATTGGACGCTTTTGATGAAGAAATTACCCAAGAAGGAAGTTTCTTACACCGAACTCTCCAAGTTCCCAGCCGTTCGTCGTGACCTCGCTTTGTTGTTGGACACTAATGTCACTTTTGGAGAAATTGAGCGTATCGCCTTTGCGTGCGAGAAAAAACTCCTTAAGCGCGTGGAACTCTTTGACGTTTACGAAGGCAAAAATCTTGAAGCCGGTAAAAAGAGTTATGCAGTTTCATTCGTGTTGCAAGATGAAAGCAAAACGATGAATGATAAACAGACTGAGGCCATTATGGCTAAAATCTTGAAACAACTCGAACAGCAGCTTGGTGCTGTGCTTAGAGGCTAAGTTTTAAGCAACAATTCTATTCCTTTCTCTGCAAAGCAGAAGTGCGCTATGTAATTCTGCTTTAGCAGAGAGAAGGGACTATTGATAGATACAACAATTACAATCCTATAATTATATTCCTATGGGAAGAGCTTTTGAATATCGCAAAGCCGCTAAGATGAAGCGTTGGGGGCATATGGCTCGCACGTTCACAAAGATTGGTAAACAAATCGCCGTTGCCGTCAAAGGTGGTGGCCCAGATCCCGACACAAACCCCACGCTCCGTGCCATCATTGCTACGGCTAAGCGTGAGAATATGCCGAAGGATAACATTGACCGCGCCATCAAGAACGCGATGGGTAAGGATCAAAGTGACTACAAAACGATGACATACGAGGGATATGGCCCTCACGGTGTCGCTATCTTCGTAGACACTCTTACTGACAACCCAACGCGCACAGTAGGTGACGTCCGTTCTGTCTTCAATAAGTTTAGCGGAAACCTTGGTACAATGGGGTCGTTGGCTTTCCTCTTCGATCATAAATGCGTATTTGCATTCAAGATGAAAAAAGGACTTGATATGGAAGAACTCATTCTCGACCTCATTGACTATGGTGTTGAAGACGAATTTGACGAAGATGAAGAAGAAGGCAGCATAACGATTTATGGTGATCCTAAGTCGTTCAGCGAAATTCAAAAGCATCTTGAAGCAGAAGGTTTTGAGATTGTCAGTGCGGAATTCACTTATATCCCCAACGATCTCAAAGACGTTGATGCTGAACAGCGTGAAACCATCGATAAGATGGTTGAGCGACTTGAAGACTTTGATGATGTGCAAAATGTTTACACCAACATGAAGCCTGAAGCTTAATTCTTGCACAATTCACACTAATATCTGGATAAATAGAAGCTACTCCAAAGCAATTTGTTTTGAGTAGCTTCTATTGTTTTCTGGCATATACTGACTAATCTTGAGAGATAACAGTTGTGAGAAAGATGGTTCTTTTAAATCATTTTTGAGGCTACTTAATATTACCACCAAATCGGTCATTAGACCGTAAAAGCGCTACTTGAAATTGAACCTAAACCGGTCATTAGACCGCCATAATGCTACTTGTAATTGAAAGATGAGTTCAAATCCTCCTTTATCTTTATGTTGGCATCTTGGTCTTCGTTCGTTCTCGGGCAGCCCGCTACGTTTTCGGTCTAACGACCAACCAACTGCTCAATCATCAAATGAAATCTATTCAGATCTAACGACTTTTGGGACTTTAAAAACTGAGGATGCATACAATCTTCAAAATGAGCAGTAGTTTGTACAGCCATCACTTTGGGATGCT
>QWCL01000441.1_pt1 | contig 21328 bp, 15 predicted proteins | sample 1972551 | NCBI WGS metagenome assembly QWCL01 (sample SAMN09866709, study PRJNA288562) | Human oral metagenome isolate term2_saliva, whole genome shotgun sequencing... | isolation source: mouth | host: Homo sapiens | place: USA: California
CAAATCCTTCACCATATCTTGCGACATTCTGCCATATTCGATGTCCGTCTTCGTCAAAGTCTTGGGGTAAGGTTCTTCCCACTTTGCAGAGTGATACAAGTCCGACTTTGCCCCATACATATAGGTGTTCATCTTCAAGCGCATCATAAAGCGCATCAGCGACTTCTTTACCGCTAGACTGTAGGGATAACCATAATAACCTTCCACCAATCCGCGACTCTGTTGGTCGGCATAGTCGAAGAGCGTCACCGCTGGCAACTGTTGCGTGCCACGTTCGAGGATTTGTTCCAAAGACGCTAGCCCATAGAACGTAGCATCAGAGTGTTCGCCCAAAATCACCACTTCCGCCTGTCCTCCTTGGTTGTGGAGATAGACAACGTGTCGGTCGTATTTTCCTTTGCGTTGCAGCACCTCGCGTTTGAGCGACAAAGACTGCGCATATCGGTCGGTAACTCCATTGCTGCCTGCCACGCCTAAATAGAGGGTGGAATGTCCTGGTCGTGGTGCATCGGCAAAGATAACTTCTAATTTCGCTTCTTGGAGAATTTGTTGCGCACGCGCTTTTGTAGCAGCATCAATCGCGGCATCGCACACCACTGTCACCGAAGGTGTAAAATTCACCACCCCTTGTCCGGCTTGTTCTTGTTGAGGTTGGGGGTAAATGTCATAGACTTTTGCCCAGAGCGAGGTAGGCACCATCAGCTGTGCCCCTCCCAACAAACAACTCATCAATGTTTCCTTGTAAGTTTTCATATATCCTTATTTACACATCCCCTTCCACATAAATAATAAGGCATAAGTCGCATCGAACGCAACACGCGCAGACACGGCTTATGCCTTATCCTGTTATCTAGAGAAGGTGAAAACCATCTGTTGGTTATTTCACCACCTTTTTCCCTGCCATCACGAGGACCCCATGAGCAGCCTCATCTGCACGACGACCAGAGAGATCGTAGGTTTCTGTAGATTGCTTTTCTGCTCTAGGGAGCGCAATAGCAGTGACGGGAGAAGTGGTGATTTCGAGCGGACGAATCTGAAAAGTCGAACCTTTGTCTGCACCACCCGACCAGAAAGCTAACTTGCCATTGCGGTTGTTCGCTTTGTTGGAGATATATTTGTCTTCATACATATAGACAACTTGCGCGTCATCAGCATTGAGATCCTTGGAGTCCTCAAAACGCCATACTGCCGTGTAGCCGCTAGGCACTTTATCGGCAGGCACAAGACGCACAAAAGAGGTTTCACCAGCCTTGGCACTCATCGTGGTGGGTGCAGCCAACACATATCCTGTGCCGAAATGACGATTGTAGAGTTTGAAACCCTCATCGTTGTTGCCCAAGAAGCACCATTGGTGTTTCTCATTTTGACGATCAACAATAGCGTTATTAAGCGATATTTGCGCATTTTCAGTACCTTCAATCACGTAGCCTTCTGCACCCAGTTGGAGGGAATACCACTGCGTGCCTGCAGCAAAGAACTTGCCATCAATGCTCGTCACATTGAAGCGCGAAAACCATGCAGGCACAGGTTCGGGAGTATAGTGACCTTCTTGCACAAAGCGACCTTCTATGCGCACACTGCCGTTCATCCACTTACCAGGGATGGTGAATGTGCCATCAGCCTTAAACATAGAACGAGGAATCGTGACAGTTTCCCACTGCACATTCTCCTTCACTTGCCAGTGAGGTTCACACCGTGTTTCAACACAAAACCATTGTGTTCGAAACCATCGGCTGGGTGCATCTTGATGGTGAAATCTTCACCATAAGGCACTTCCAAACTGGTCAATTCCTTGCCGTCGAGGGTCTTCACCGCACCATTGAGGTTGTGGTCGTTCACAACGGCTTTACCTTCGTGGATGTTGAGGAGAATGTCTACAAAACCACCACCATCTTGTACCAAACTTTGGCTACCCATGGGGTCGAGATTGTTGTAGTCCACTTTGACACGCATACGATAGACACCTGGTTTCATATCATTGCGCAAGGTGAACTTTGGAGACTGCAAAGATTGACCACCATTAGCAAAGCTCTGTCCAGCACTGTTCTTGCCCGATTCTGCACCATTTCCGTCACCCTTGAATGAATAGCTCACCACTTCATCTTCTGTGAACTTACCATCTTGGTTGTAGTCGACATAGTAGAAGGAGTGCATCCACGCACCGGTATAGAGCAACTTTGGTGTGATTTCATCGCCTGCCTTCGCCAAGACGCGGTGATCACCATCTGCCAAGTTATACACCTTGCGAGGGGTTGGAGTGGTATAAGCAAATGTCTTCTTACCCACCGTGAATTCTACACCATCGATATGACGATCTTTACGCGTAGCTGCGGTTTCTTTCTCAATTCCAATGGGATAGAATCCGCTAAAGAGTGTAGGTGTACGTTGCGCATTCACCTCAACATTGTCAATGTAAACAGCAAAGTCGCTCGTCAAATCGTGCGGACTCTCGCAGTCAGGTGCAATGAGCAGACTGTGCAATTCCACTCCCTTGTTGGCAGCAGCAGGCACCACAATTTCTTTCCATTGATTGGGTTCTAGCGTAACCGAGGTGATGTGCGCCACTTGCACCACATCGTCCATTTGCGCAGCGCGATCTTTGCGCTTGCCCAATCCTGCGATGAGCACACGGCTCGCCTTAGGACTATGCACCCAAGCGTGGATGTAGAGCGGAGTGGGAGAAAGTGCAATGGGTTCATTCAGCACGATGCGTGCTCCAAAGGTATTAGAACCGAAGCGTGAGCGCTGCACAGCCAACACCTTTTTAGAAGGATTGACCGGTTTTCCCGTGAGAGGGTTCAATTCAGCCGTTGTGGGGTTAGCCACCACAGCCACATTTCCAGCCAATTTACCCGTGCGGAAAGGAGATGCCTCCCAAGTGTCGAAAACACCGAGTGCTTTCCAGTTTTGAGCGCCCTCAAAGTCGAACGACACACCCACAGCAGGAGTGGCAGGAGTAGTATTATTTTGTGCGGCTACCGCCAAAGGCAAGGCAAAAGCAGCCAAAGGGAGAATATGTTTCAAAGTCATATTGTGAAGCTTTGCAGATTAGTAGATGGCAACACTCTTGAGCAATGGGCAAGCCTTAGCGTCTTCGATAGTGACGCGGAGGGCTTTTGCTTGAATGCCTTGTCCTGAATAACTATTTTGTGTCGAACCATTGAGCGGAATGATGCGCTTATAGCCAATGGTAGTTTGCTTAATGTTTTCAGCCACTGGTCTGAAGTTGGTGCCATCTTGCGACACTTCCAACTTAAATTTCTTCACACGCTGACCCTTCGCCACGAGTTCCATCAATGAAACATAGCGCAAAGTCTGTGCAGAGTCCCACGTAAAGGTGAGCGTAGCGTGTTTGGTGCCATCGTTTGTAGCCCAATAAGTGGTGGTGCTACCATCTGTGAGATTGTTCACCCCATAAGTGCGCTTCGCACCAGGTGCGCGCGTTTCGCTCGCTTCGACTTTAGCGGTTTTAGCCAAGTCTGTGCCCAAACGCTTCTCAATCATTTTACCCAAATCTTCGAGTACTTTCACGTCGGCAGCAGGGAGCACACCGGCCTTGTTGGGGGGCACGTTGAGAATGAGGGTAGCATTGCGACCCACGGTTTCGAGATACATTTGGAACAAGCGTTCTGCCGATAGAGGTGACTCTCCATCGTGGTAGAACCATCCGCTGTTGGTGGCTTTTGCATCACTTTCGCCTGGGTGCCAATACCATCCATTGATATCGCCGTCTGTGCCGTCACCCATACACCAGTTGGTTTCGCCAGCCCATCCTTGTTCGTTACCAATCCAGCGAGCTTCGCCACCCACGCCCCAAAGCACGCAGTTAGGTTGCACCTTGTGCACGGTGTCGCGAAGGTTAGGCACGTCGTAATAGATATTAGCATCGCCCACATTCACAGAGCCACGGCGACCGCCATAATAACCGTCACCGCCGTTGGCACCGTCAAACCACATTTCAAATTGGTCGTTGCCATATTGTGCCAATTCAGCACATTGACGCAAGAACACTTCGGGCACATAGCGGTCTGTACCATAGTGCACAGAGTTTCTGTCCCAAGGTGAGATGTAGAAACCATATTTCAATCCCAAATCCTTGGCCGCGGCTGCGAAGTCTTTGGGGATATTCAACTCAGCAGTAAAAGGGTTACCAGCTTTCGTAGCATTATGCTCCGTAGTTTGAGTAGGCCACAAGCAGAAACCATCGTGGTGTTTCACCACAGCAATACCACCTTTCATACCGGCCTTCTTCACCGCTTCGAGCCACTGTTGGGGATTGGGCTTCGCAGTAGGCTTGAAAATCTTCACATTTTCGTCACCATTACCCCACTCCCTGCCAGTGTAGGTGTTCATTCCATAGTGGAAGAAGGCATAAAATTCAGTTTCTTGCCAAGCCACTTGACGTGGGTGAGGCACAGGATGCACAGGCGCAGGTTCATTGTCGGAATTATCCAACGATTGCTGCACAAGATTAAACGTCTGTCCCAACACTGTGGTGGGGAAAGCCAAGACGCAAGCAGCTGCAAAGTAGTTGAGTAGTCTCATTGGCATTATATGGATTATATATTTTCACCGCAAAAATAGACATTTTCCTTTAGTCCACCAACATTTTACCCACTTTTTGCTATATGTATTTTTCAAATTCCTAGTTTTCAAACTTTTTTTTCGCAATTTCTCCTCCCCTTTCAGCCATTATGCTGTGCGTTACCCCTGCGATGCCCTTGCAGTTTTCCTGCAATTATCTCTTGCACCATTTACTCAAAACTCTCTGCCCTACCGAAATACCTCTCCTCGAACAACACGTTGTTTATCATAAAACGACACGTTGTTTACTACAAAACAAGCCGTTGTTTACTACAAAATGAGCCGTCGTTTTGATAAAATCTATCCACCACGGTCACCACCACACCTGCAATTAACAATTGAAAACAACCACTGGTTTTATCAAGGTTTTCTCTCGCGCGCACGCACACATAACAAGAGTTTTTGCTTTTTCTCTGTCACAAGCGTCACAACACACAACATAACCCGCTCTGTTTCAGGCAACAAAACCATAATCAAAAACAAGGTTTAACAAACACATTTATATCCAGTTGTTTTTCATCGTTTTTCCATTCCGCTCTGCTCTCATTTCGTACAATTTTGCGCCAATGATTTCCATCCATTTTCCCCATCGCGTGACACTTGTGACAGCAAAAAAGTAAAACTTATGTAGAATGCGCGCTATGCGTACGCGCGAGGAGGTATGAAGAGTATGAGGGAAAGCACTACCCAGTCTAACCACCTCATCAAAAAAATAGTACCGACAAGGTTATTTAACACGATTTTTTCCTCATCGCGGACATATCTCCCCATATATTATAGGGGGGGAGGTAATCACTTACCCTCAAACAAGACTGAAATTCTGCCACAAAATTCATAGATAAACAGCAAAAAAACAAGACAAAAAAAACGAATTAGGTATGGAGAACCCTCACAGTTGGCGCAGATTTCGTATTTTTGCACTATTCCAATTTACAACGAAAATAATGATGACAGAACAGAATAAAGAACTAGACGACCAAATCCGCGAGATAAAACGCCGACTCCGCGCTGCCATGAATGGCGTGCTGAGCGGTTCGATGCGCCAAAGCGGCATAGACTATCGCGTGAATTTTGGTGTAGACCAACCGCGCTTGGCGGAGATAGCCGCCGAAATACCACACACCTACGCATTGGCAGCCACACTCTGGAAAGACAACATCAGAGAAATGCGCCTTTTGGCAGCAATGACTATGCCCCAAGAGGACTTTGACGAAGAATTGGCCATGCTCTGGGTGGAACAATTGCGCTATGCCGAAGAAGCTCAAGTGCTGGTGCTCCATTTGCTACAACATCGCCCTTATGCCTCCTCGATGGCCTTCCGCCTGGTAGCTGCCGACGCTGTGATGCCGCGTTTGGTGGGTTGGTTGCTCCTGGGACGCTTATTTATGGCAAATTTTCGCCCCACTCAGCGCGATGCAGACGAACTTCTCGACCACGTCTGCACGGAACTCTCTGCCCCCGATGGCGACCTCGGCACGAAACGCGCTGCGCTCAATATGCTCTACAAATTTATGGATCTGGGCGAAGCGGAAGCCGCCCGTGGCGAACGCTTGCTGAAACAGTTAGGACTGTAAAGTGCTGTCTTCTCGCTTATATCTAGCACGACAGAAGCGCATAAATTTGTGATTTCCTTTTGTGTATTGGTAGATTTCTGCTAATTTTGCACTAGATATGTCTTGTCCTCATTTATGGGGATGACTGAAAAACGGCAAAAAATGGCCGTAACCTCCATAAAATCAACACAATAAACGGAACGAAGCACGCTTTCAGTGACCATTTCGACAGAAAGAATTGGTTCATGATTAGTGTGGTTTGTGCCGTATTCCGCTTGCAACAATAACAATTCATCAACAATTTAATTTCTTCAAAACTATTATGTGGTTAACTACTTCATCTATCGGAAGAAAGGTGCTCATGTCGGTCACTGGACTCGCCTTGATTCTCTTCCTCACCTTCCACGGATGCATGAATGTGGTGGCGCTCTTCTCTGCTGAGGGCTACAACATGGTTTGCGAAATGCTCGGTGCCAACTGGTATGCCGTAGCTGCAACCGCTGGATTGGGTGCGCTGATGCTCGTCCACTTCGTCTATGCATTCATTTTGACAGCACAAAACCGTCGTGCTCGTGGCAATAGCCGTTATGCAGTTGTAGACCGTCCCGAAAAAGTGGAATGGGCTTCTCAAAATATGCTTGCTATCGGTGTTATCGTGCTGCTTGGCATCGCGCTTCACCTCTACAACTTCTGGGCTAAAATGATGTTCGTGGAGTTGGCACACGTTGGCAACGAAATGTTGGCCGCCGACGGCTACCACTGGATTGAATACACCTTCTCAAATCCTATTTATTCGGTGCTTTATCTTGTATGGCTTTTCGCCATCTGGTTCCACCTCACTCACGGTATGTGGAGTGCAATGCACACTTTGGGTGCTAGCGGAAAAACTTGGTTGCCTCGCATCAAGTGCATCAGCTACATTTACTCTACTATCATTATGCTTATGTTCGCAGCAGTCGTTGTGAAGTTTGCCGTTGCGGCAGTTCTCAATGGCACCACGCACTTTGGTTGCTAATCTGCCGTAAGCATTTTTCTCCATTTATCTCAAAATTCAAGCATTTCTCAAATGGCTATTTTGAATTCTCGCATCCCCGAAGGCCCCGTGGCCGAGAAGTGGACCAACTATAAAGCTCACCAAAAGTTGGTGAACCCCAAGAATAAACGTAAGCTCGATGTCATCGTGGTAGGTACTGGACTTGCTGGTGCAAGTGCGGCTGCATCGCTCGGTGAAATGGGCTTCAAAGTGAAGAACTTCTGCATCCAAGACTCTCCTCGCCGCGCTCACTCCATCGCTGCACAAGGTGGTATCAACGCTGCGAAGAACTACCAAAATGACGGCGACTCTGTCTATCGTCTTTTCTATGACACTGTGAAAGGTGGTGACTATCGCGCTCGTGAAGCTAACGTGTATCGTTTGGCTGAGGTGAGCAACGCGATTATCGACCAATGCGTGGCGCAAGGTGTGCCTTTCGCTCGCGAATATGGCGGTATGCTCGCTAACCGTTCTTTCGGTGGTGCTCAGGTGAGCCGTACTTTCTACGCTAAGGGTCAGACGGGTCAGCAGCTCCTCCTCGGTGCTTACTCTTCACTCATGTGCCAAGTGCACGCTGGTACTGTGCAACTCTACACTCGCTATGAGATGCTCGACCTCGTCATCATCGATGGTCGCGCTCGCGGTATCATCGCTCGCAACCTCGTGACTGGTGCTATCGAACGCTTTGCTGCACACGCTGTGGTGATTGGCACAGGTGGTTATGGTAACACCTACTTCCTCTCTACCAACGCAATGGGCTGTAACGCATCGGCTGCTATCGCTTGCTACCGCAAAGGTGCTGTCTTTGCCAACCCTGCTTACGTGCAGATTCACCCCACTTGCATCCCCGTGCACGGCGACAAGCAGTCTAAGCTCACGCTGATGTCTGAGTCGCTCCGTAACGACGGACGTATCTGGGTGCCCAAGAAACTCGAAGATGCTAAGGCTTGTCAAGAAGGTCGTCTCCAAGGTAAGGACATTCCCGAAGAAGATCGCGACTACTATCTCGAACGCCGTTACCCTGCATTCGGTAACCTCGTGCCTCGTGACGTGGCTTCTCGTGCCGCTAAGGAACGTTGCGACAAGGGCTTCGGTGTGAACAACACTGGTCTTGCCGTTTATCTCGATTTCTCACAAGCTATCAAAGACTTCGGTCGCAAGGAAATCGAAGCTCGCTATGGTAACCTCTTCGATATGTACGAAGAAATCACCGACGAGTCTCCTTACGAAACTCCAATGCAAATCTTCCCTGCTATCCACTACACCATGGGTGGTATCTGGGTGGACTACGAATTGATGACCACCATCAATGGTCTCTTTGCCATCGGTGAATGTAACTTCTCTGACCACGGTGCAAACCGCCTCGGTGCTTCTGCACTCATGCAAGGTTTGGCCGATGGTTACTTCGTACTTCCTTACACGATTCAGAATTACCTCGCCGACCAAATCACCGTTCCTCGCTTCTCTACTGACCTCCCCGAATTTGAGGCTGCAGAAAAGCACGTGCGTCAACGCATCGACCGTCTTTTCGCGATCGGCGGCAAGCGCAGTGTAGACAGCATCCACAAAGAACTCGGTCACATCATGTGGGAATACGTGGGTATGGGACGCACGAAAGAGGGTCTCATCAAGGGTCTTGGCTTGCTCAAGGAACTCCGCAAGACTTTCTACCAAGAACTTCGCATCCCTGGCACAAAAGACGGTGTGAATGTGGAACTCGAGAAGGCACTTCGTCTCGAAGACTTCATCCTCATGGGTGAACTTATGGCTAACGACGCTCTTCATCGTGAAGAGTCTTGCGGTGGTCACTTCCGCGAAGAGCACCAAACAGAAGAAGGCGAAGCAAAACGCGACGACGAAAACTTCTTCTACGTGGGCTGCTGGGAATACCAAGGCAGCGACGACGTTGCTCCCGTGCTCTCAAAAGAGCCTCTCGAATACGAAATCATCAAGGTGCAAACACGTAACTACAAGGCGTAAGCTCGCACCAAGATTTCACAAACTTCCAAACAAGACATAGTCATGGCTAAGAATATATCATTCACCGTAAAATACTGGAAACAGAATGGTCCGAAGGACGCTGGACATTTTGAACAGCGCGAGATGAAGAACATCCCCGACGACACTTCTTTCCTCGAAATGCTCGACATCCTCAACGAGGAACTCATCAACGATGGTAAAGAGCCCTTCGTTTTTGACCACGATTGCCGCGAAGGTATCTGCGGTATGTGCTCTCTCTACGTCAACGGTACTCCTCACGGAAAGACCGCCACTGGAGCTACTACCTGCCAACTCTATATGCGCCGCTTCAATGACGGAGATGTCATCACCGTTGAACCTTGGCGCTCAGCTGCTTTCCCCGTGATCAAGGACTGCATGGTAGACCGCACTGCTTTCGACCAAATCCAAGCTGCTGGTGGTTACACCACTATCCGCACTGGTCAAGCACAAGATGCTAACGCTATCCTCATTCCTAAGCCCGATGCTGACGAATCTATGGACTGCGCTTCTTGCATCGGTTGTGGTGCTTGCGTGGCAGCCTGCAAAAACGGTTCTGCAATGCTCTTCGTGGCTTCTAAGGTTTCTCAACTCGCGCTCCTTCCCCAAGGTCGCGTAGAAGGTGCGAAGCGTGCCAAGATGATGGTGGCGAAAATGGATGAACTCGGTTTTGGTAACTGCACCAACACTCGCGCCTGCGAAGCTGTTTGTCCCAAAAACGAAAGCATCGCGAACATCGCTCGTCTCAACCGCGAATTTATTGTCGCTAAGTTCAAGGACTAAATCCTAAACTTACCCCCATTTCACAAAGATGCGTCAGAACAATCGTTTTGACGCATCTTTATTTTTGCGTTAGATGACCATACTCTCTAAATTTCTCGGCACATTCCTATATCCATTGCCACAAAAATGCGTAACTTTGTAGCAAATATCCATACAATGAATAACAAGACATTCAATAGAACGCTCGTCACCGCTGCACTACCCTATGCCAACGGTGGCGTGCACATCGGACACTTGGCCGGTGTTTACGTACCCTCCGATATCTACGTGCGCTATCTCCGTTTGCGCAAACAAGAAGTGCTCTTCGTCTGTGGTTCTGACGAGCACGGTGTGCCTGTGACCATCCGCGCACGCAAAGAAGGTTGCACCGTGCAAGAAGTGGTAGACCGCTATCACCAACTCATCAAAAAGTCGTTTGAAGATTTTGGTATCTCCTTCGACATCTACTCGCGCACCACAAGCGACACCCACAAGAAAGTGGCTTCCGACTTTTTCCGTACCCTCTACGACAAAGGGGAGTTTCTGGAACGCGAATCGGAACAATACTACGACGAAGAAGCCAAAACCTTCCTCGCCGACCGCTACATCACCGGTGAGTGTCCGCACTGCCACAACCCAAATGCCTATGGCGACCAATGCGAAAAATGCGGGAAAGACCTCTCTCCCACCGAACTCATCAACCCCGAGTCTAAGGTTTCTGGTTCTAAACCCGTTTTGCGCAAGACAAAACACTGGTATCTCCCTCTCGACAAGCACCAAGAGTGGCTCGGACCTTGGATTGCTAGTCACCCCGAATGGCGTCCCAACGTGAGCGGACAATGCAAAAGTTGGCTCGACATGGGTTTGCAACCTCGTGCTGTGAGTCGCGACCTCGATTGGGGTATTCCCGTTCCTGTGGAAGGCGCAGAGGGAAAGGTGCTCTATGTGTGGTTTGATGCTCCCATCGGCTACATTTCCAACACGAAAGAACTACTTCCCGACACTTGGGAGAAATGGTGGAAATCGGAAGACACTCGCCTGCTCCACTTCATCGGCAAGGACAACATCGTGTTCCACTGCATCGTCTTTCCAGCTATGCTCAAGGCGGAAGGCTCCTACATCCTTCCCGACAACGTGCCTTCTAACGAATTCCTCAACTTGGAAGACGACAAAATCTCCACCTCTCGCAACTGGGCGGTGTGGTTGCACGAATATCTCCAAGATTTCCCTGGCAAACAAGACGTGTTGCGCTATGTGCTCACAGCAAATGCGCCTGAAACCAAGGACAACAATTTCACGTGGGCGGATTTCCAAGCGCGCAACAATAACGAGCTCGTGGCCGTTTATGGCAACTTTGTGAATCGTGCGCTCCAACTCACGCAGAAGTACTACGAAGGCGAAGTGCCTGCTTGTGGAGAACTCACAGAGAGCGACCGTGCCACCATCGAAGAATTCCGCGGTGTGAAAGCCGAAGTGGAGCGTTTGCTCGACACTTTCCGCTTCCGCGATGCACAAAAGGAGGCTATGAATTTGGCACGCATTGGCAACAAGTATCTCGCTGACGCAGAACCTTGGAAGGTCATCAAAACTGACCCCGAACGCGTGAAGACAATTCTCTACGTGTCGTTGCAACTTGTGGCAAATCTCGCCATTGCTTTCGAACCTTTCCTCCCCAATAGTTCTGCGAAACTCCGCAAGATGCTTGCTAATCCCGAACTCACGTGGGAACAACTCGGACAAACCGACTTGCTCCCTGCGGGCACTGTGCTCCCCAAACCGGAACTTCTCTTTGAAAAAATCGAAGACGAAACCATCCAAGCGCAACTCGACAAACTGGCGGCCATCAAAAAGCAAAACGAGCAAGATAATTACCGCGCTAACGACATCAAACCCACCATTCCCTTCGAGGATTTCGAAAAATTGGACATCCGCGTGGGCACAGTGACGGCTTGCGAACGTGTGCCTAAGATGAAAAAGCTCCTCCGCTTCGACATCGCAGACGGACTCGAAAACCGCGTCATCGTTTCTGGTATCGCGCAACACTACGAACCTGAACAATTGGTGGGCAAACAAGTGTGCTTCATTGCAAACTTAGCACCTCGCACCTTCAAAAATGGTCTCACCAGCGAGGGAATGATTCTCTCAGCACTCAACGCTGACGGTACTCTGGCGGTGATTTGTCCCGAGAAGAACGTGCTTCCTGGCTCTGAAGTGGGATAAAACGTACAGCACAGAAGACGACCGGAAACAACTATAAAACAAATACTTACCGCTGGTATATAGTTTTTCTCTATCTGTCGATACATCATATCTGTTTGTTGGCTCAAAGATAGTAACTACCTTTGCATTGTCAAAGAAGAACGAACCTTTGAGTTAAATCTTCACACCACGGCCATTAGCCAACACAGACATAACAAACTATTTCAAATGCTAAGTCTTCGAACAACTTAGCCTCGGAAACACTCACAGGCGGTGAGCAACATCGCAATCACACAACGCGATGCGCTCCCCCCTGGGAAATTCCCAAACAAACGAATAAAAACATCTCAATATGCAACCAATCATCAACGCTAAAGCCCCCGAATTTAAGGTAGAAGCCTACCACAACGGCGAGTTCAAAACCATCAGCAGCGAAGACATTGCTGGAAAATGGAGCATCTTCTTCTTCTATCCCGCTGACTTCACTTTCGTTTGCCCCACTGAATTGGTAGACCTCGCAGAACAATACAGCAAACTCCAAGAAATGGGTGTTGAAGTATTCTCAGTGAGCACCGACACTCACTTCACTCACAAGGCTTGGCACGATGCTTCCGACAGCATCAAGAAGATCAACTATCCTATGCTTGCTGACCACACTGGCGCAATCTCTCGCGGTTTTGGTGTGCTCAACGAAGAGGATGGTTTGGCATATCGTGGCACCTTCTTGGTTTGCCCCCAAGGCTTCATCAAGGTAGCTGAAATCCAAGACAATAGCATCGGCCGTAACGCTGAAGAACTCGTTCGTAAAGTCGAAGCTGCTCTCTATGTAGCTAGCCACGATGGTGAAGTTTGTCCTGCTAAATGGAAGAAAGATGCTGAAACTCTCAAACCCAGCATTGATCTCGTAGGCAAAATCTAAATTAGAGAGATAAATACGTTAATAGGTTTTCATTGATGGGTGCGGCATTGTTCAAGGCGTGAACTTAAAGATGCCGCACCTTTTCTTATACCTCTATCACAAATCCCTTTTTTCTGAATAGATTATGATTGAACCAAGCCTTCTCCAGCAAGTAAAAGGTATTTATACTGCTTTGGAATCTCAATATGTTTTGCGTCTTGAAGCCGATCCCGCTCACGAGAGTTTTGCAGAATTCAAAGAATTTCTCAATGACTTTGCTTCTACCTCCGACCACATAGCTGTCGAAGTGGTAGAAACTCCCGGAACACTCCGTATGGTGTTGGTGAAAGACGGCAAAGACACGGGCATCATCTTCCGTTGCATCCCTGGCGGACACGAATTTACTTCACTCATCGTTGCCGTTTACAACGCTGACGGAAAGGGTAAAGCCCTCCCTGACGAAGCTGTGACACGTCGCATCAAGGCTCTCAAAGGTCCCATCCACCTCACCAGCTATATTTCTCTCACCTGCACAAACTGCCCCGATGTGGTGCAAGCACTCAACGTTATGGCGTTGTTGCACGAAGATTTCACCCACGAAATCGTAGATGGCGCACTCTTCCAAGCGGAAGCCGATGCGCTTCACCTCCAAGGTGTTCCTGCTGTGATGCACGAAGGCAAATTGGTGCACGGTGGACGCGGAGAAATGGCTGGTCTTTTGGAAGAATTAGAAGAAAAATTCGGTTCTAACACGGCTAGTCTCGAAGCTATTCGCCGCAACTACGATGTAGTGGTGGTCGGTGGCGGCCCTGCCGGCAGTGCAGCAGCCATCTATTCAGCACGTAAAGGTCTCAACGTGGCCATTGTGGCAGAACGCATCGGCGGACAAGTAAAAGACACAGTGGGCATCGAAAACTTGATTTCTGTGCCACAAACCACAGGTGCAGAACTTGCTGCCAATCTCGGCAAGCATATCGGTGCTTATCCCATCGACGTGTTTGAAAACCGCAAAATCGAAAGCGCAGCGCTCCAAGGATGCCCCAAAGAGATCAGTGTGAAAGGTGGAGAAACCTTTGTGGCTGGTGCTGTCATCATCGCTACTGGCGCAAGTTGGCGCAAACTCGGTGTAGAAGGCGAAGCCGACTATCTCGGTCGCGGTGTGCACTTCTGCCCTCACTGCGATGGTCCTTTCTACAAAGGCAAGCGCGTTGCTGTCATTGGTGGTGGTAACTCTGGTATCGAAGCTGCCCTCGATTTGGCAGGCATTTGCAGCCACGTCACTGTATTGGAATTTGCTGACAAACTCCTTGCTGACAATGTGCTTCAAGAAAAGGCTCGCGCCACTGAAAACATTGAGATTTTCACGATGTCGCAAACCACAGCTGTGCTTGGCGATGGTCAAAAAGTCACTGGTCTCCGCGTGAAAGACCGCAACACGGAACAAGAACGCGAGATTTCTCTCGATGGGGTCTTCGTGCAAATTGGTCTTGCTCCCAACACGCAAGTCTTTGCCGATCAACTCGAACTTTCTCCCCGTCGTGAAATCCAAGTGGACCGCACCTGCCGCACTTCTGTTTCTGGCGTATATGCTGCTGGTGACTGCACCGATGTTCCCTACAAACAAATCGTTGTGGCCATTGGCGAAGGTGCCAAGGCTTCTCTCTCTGCCTTCGACGACCGCGTGCGCGGTTTGATTGGATAAGCTGATTCCTACAAGCTCAAAGATGTGACAAGCATAAAGTCACATCACTCTAACACAAAAGGAGGTGTTGCAAAACTTGTTTTTGCAGCATCTCCTTTTGGTGTTGGATAAACCCCAATCGCCCATTCCCATATATTATCAACTGTGAAAACCACCACTCTCACTCACGCGCGCGTACGCGTAACAGGGATTTTGCACTTTTTGCTGTCACAAGTGTCACACATTCGTCATAAATCACTAAATCACAACCACTTGCCCCCAAACACAACATTCGTTTAGACTTTTCAGTCACTTCCACGCGATTCCATTCCCTTTTTCTAAAAAAACAACGTGTCGTTTTATGTAAAACAACGGCTCGTTTTGTGTAAAACAACGTATCGTTTTATGCTAAACAACGGCTCATTTTCTTTCAACCGATAAATCATTCTTCAGAAAACGCTCCAAAGTCGTTATGGTATTGACGCAAATCCCTCCCCACTTGTGACACTTGTGACAGCAAAAAACACAAACTCCTGTAGTATGCACGCGCGCGTACGTTAGGGAAACTATCCACAAATCATTAGGATACAATTCTCCCATTGAATAGATAATGTAAAATATGAACTCAAAAGTAGTTCAGCCAATACAAGAAAACGCAACTACTAAAAACGCCATCTAGACTCATATGAATCCAGATGGCGCTATAAGCTGGTAGAGAAAATGGTATACAGATCTCTATAAAAATATTAGGGAACGAGCACTTTTGCTGTGCTTCCATCAGAGTAACGCACCACATTGATGCCTTGTACAGGAGCAGATAAACGACGACCTTGGAGATCGTAGCGAGCTACTTCCTTCACACCATTAGCAACCTTAATCGTTTTCACGCTTGTAATGGTAGCTGCTTCGGGCTTCTTACCTTGCAAAGCTGCTGTGTATGCCTCTAAAGCCTCAGCAGGAACTACTATTTTAGTAAGCTTGGGGCATTTATTAAACAATTCAGCAGGGATATTCGCAGGAACAGTGGTGCCAGTGAATACAACAGTGGTGAGATTAGCGCAGTTGTCAAACACCTTATTCTCAAGTTCTGACAAAGATGCAGGGAGAATTACTTCTTTAAGGTTTGTACTGGCAAACGCATATTGGCGGATAGTCTTCACCGTGTTGGGAATCACCACTTCGGTGAGTCCTGAATTCTGGAAAGCATAACCAGAAACCATGGTGGTGTTCTCAGGGAGAATCACCTTCTTGAGAGGCTTGCAACGATAGAAGAGCTTCGCACCTATTTCGTTGTCCTCACTAGGAGCATAATATTTTTTGGACAATCCCTGTTTTTCTACGAAGTAATTCTTACCAGCCTCTTGTTTGATAAGTGCTTTAGAGAGATCGAGGGTAGAAGTCACGCCTTCTGATTCATAGCCCTCGTAGTCGCGGCCACACATCTCACGCACGAGCTTGAGGTCTTCACCATTGATTGGACCTGCCACGGTGAGTTCTTTGGTCTTATAGCGATCAGCACCACGAATGAGCGAAGCGAGCTCACCCACCTTAGTGGTGGTCACCGACTTCTGAGCGAAGCTAGCAGTAGCCACCAAAGCAACAGCTGCTAAAGCACAGCCACGAAAAAGAGTAGAAATTTGCATGTAGTTGATAGTTTAGTGATAAATAAAAGTTGGATTGCATCCTTCGTTTTCTCGCCATGGCATAACTCGAGCAAGCTCGGTTCTGCTCATTTGGCTTAACGAAAACGTTGATATATAGGAAATTCTCAAGTGGTTGTTGCGCTCATTAGCATCTATGAGGGAACAACCAGCGATGAAAACTCTAACGAGTTTCAAAAGGAAGGACGAGTTTGTGTCCTTTTCCACGGAGCACCACATAACGTTGGCGCACTTCTTCCACAATGAGTGTGTGCTGACCTTCGGTGAGTCCGCTATTGCGAAACTCATCGGGATAACGCATAGTGTAGTTGAGGGAAAGATGTTGTCCCACTTGGGGATTGACGATAGCAGGAGTCACTAGAAGTGAGCGCAGAGCACTATAAGGTTGTCCATTGTTGTTGAGCCACACCCCCACTCCTTTGCGATGCACCACTGAAAGGGTGTTCATTTGGCGGAAGATACTGCGAGAGGTTGTGCCGTAAATGCCTGGACGATTCACCTCTCCCTCACAGCGCACCACGACTTTCAGCAGAGTTGGTTTTCCCTCGGGAGGAACGATTTTCACTTGTGCCTCACCTTCATAGCGAGCATCCACCTCTAATATATTAGTTTTGGCATTCCATTTCGTGGAAATCGCTCCTTCGGGGTCTAAGACTTCGAGGTCAGCATATTTTCCACCACCGTTCACGCTGATAAATCGGCTTTCATCACGTGGAAAGAGTCTTACCTCTTGGTGGCTCACCGTCACTTCTCTGTCTTCTACGTGGAGAGTGATGCGACGTGTTTCATCGCCCGAATGAATGGTGGCGACTGTCTTTCCTGTGAGTTGACCTGTGATGCGGAGGGTGTCCTCGTTGATGGCGACTTTTGCCAAAGTTCCATCGGCTACATAGGCTGCATATTTGCCTGTGCCGCCACTGAGCAACACGATTCTTGTGGCTTCGGGAGAAATAGTTAAAGTGTCGGAGTCTGTGGCACCCACACAAATGGGAGTTTGCGGCACTTCCTTGTCGTCGCATGCCACAACAGACAACAGACAACAGAGCACTACTCCACACAACATGGGGAAGCGAGAGAAGAGATGACGAAGAGGGGAAGGGAGATATTGCATTTTCAAAAAAGAAAGCTAGTTGGATGAATAAGAAAAAAGCTAAGTAACTTAATCCACTTGTAAAACATATTCCAGCGTCCACTCACGTTCTGGGGCTTGGTCGTCAATCTCATAAGTGATTTGAGCCGATGTCTCTGCCAAATCTCGCCAATAAAGTGGCAGACGACGTGGGCAAGTGCCGTTCTCGCGAATCATGTAAAGATGAGGAATGCGAGTTTTATCATTGACTCCGCGGTCGAGTTGCTCGGTTTTCACCGCGAGTTGCGCAGTTTTTTCAGAACGTTCCTCACCAAGGCGAGTGGCAATGGTAATGGTATAGTTGGTATTGGGTTCCAAATGTGTCAGCAAGCATTTCGTCTCACTAGTGGTGGTCTTTACTTCACCGTTTACACGCACTTCATATTGCGCTTTTGCTTGTTCCACAGGCGACCACGACAAAAGGATTTCGCGTTGCTGGGCTTTTGCTTTGAAATCGGTGGGAGGCAACAGCTTAATTATTTCAGCAGGTTCGGCTATCATCACAAGACTGATATCGTCCATTTGGATATAACCACCGGCTGTTTGAGCTTCATCGTCAAGCTCTAAGTTGAATCCCACCCCCGCATGGTCTGCTTGGCGAGGAGCTTCAAAAATGATTTCTTTTTTCTGCCACGTTTCAGAGATGTTCGTAGCGAGGTCTGCAGCCGCCTTACGCTCATCTTTCTTCAATTTTGTGCCACCACGAAACCAATCGATAGTGGTCACCACATTGTTTTTCATCTTTTGCCCCTTATACCAGTAGGTCAGACGATAGGTGGCTCCTCCTTTTACAGGAAGATGAGAGGGATTGAAATCTGCATCACGCGAAAAGAAAGACCCACCATTCGGATAAAACCTAATAGCATACTTACCGCCATGCGCATCTTTCGTGCGTTGGGGATAAAGCGTACCATTAATAAACCAGAACTGTAGTTTCAGAGAAGTACCTAAAAATTCAAGACGATTGTCCTCTGCTGAGCCGTCATCGGAATCATCGGAATCGTTGGAATCATCGTCAGCAGACTCTTCAGCACGAGTGGAAGCTACTTTAGGGGGTGTAGTTCCATAGTCCTCAAAACCACCATTAGGCAGAATGTTTTGTCCTAATTGCGCAAAGGAAGACAAGGAAAATCCACAAAGGAAGAATAATAAGAGGGAATATAATCGTTTCGTCATATCGATAAGATGTGAGACTTTAGAAAAAATATGTGGGCTGCAATGCCGTTGTGCCAAGTAGTCGTTCGCGTTCCCACAATCCTCCTTCAGCTGTGAGGGAGGTGATGAGTGCATTGACCTCATCATAGGAGAAATAGGGCTTACCATCAGCCGTGCGCGTGAACTGCAGGGCATAGATTGCTCCGAGAGCTTGTCCCAAGAAGGGAAGAGCATGAGCGGGTTCTTCTTTGAGATTGCTCAAAGTGCGGTTGCCCGTGAGCAAATAGAGCGCGTTTGCAGCAGCCACTTTAGAGAGTTCTGTGCGGACAATGCGCATCTGTTCTAGCGCATCGGTATATCGATATTCAGTCAAAGCTTGACGACCTAAAGAAAAGGCACGATACAGAGTGATGCGACTCTTTTTTAGAGCTGGAATTTCGGAGTTTTCCACCAGCGGTTGCCAATACTGATAGTATCCCCAAGCTAAATCCCAATGATGCTCGAGTGCTGTGTAGTTGCGACCAGGGAGGAGTTTGCCATTTTCGTGATCATTGCGAAGTTGTTCATTGAGTAGCACCGCCTCATCCAGGTGCACATTGAGGATTTGGTCAAGAAAAGCTGCACCGCGCACGAGTTCTTGAAACTTTTCTGCCACCACAACACCGTGCTCATCGGCAAAGCTCAAATTGACATCACCAATATGATAACCTACAAAACCGGCTTTTCCCTGTTCTGCACGTTGGTTGCGCGTGGTGCTCGGACTTGTTGTGCCTAATCCACTGAGTTTTCCTGTTGTAGTGAAGATGTGCTCCACATCATTTAAAACTCGCACGCTATCTGCTGCGTGAAGTGCCGAACGACAAACAATATTTCTAGGCGACCATCCGAACTCTCCTTCGTTAAAATAGCCCTTCATCCGCGTCATGTTGGCAGGATACATGAGATTGGCTTCGACCAAAAAACTAGAATAAACGTAGTCGAGTGGTTGTTTGATCAACTGGCACTCGAGAATATCCACGCTGCTCGTCCCATTTCGCTTAAAACTATAAGTGGGATCGGGTACTGGTGGATAGATATAGGACGTCTCTACCACTTCGTCGGGGGTGGCATCACAACTTTGCAATGAAAAGAGACCGAACAATAAGAGGGGAAGAAGAGAATAGACGTTAGACATTAGAGAATAGACGTTAGAGGGTCGCGGACCCGTTATCGCTCGCCACGGATTGGCTCGGGCGTTCTAGACGTTAGAGAGTAGACAGTAGTGTTCAAGGCAAAATGATGTAGCCACAGAAGGGATGTTTGATTTTGCCAATACCTTCCTCGTTCTGGTGTTCCTGCACCTCCAAAGGTCGAACAATCGTGAAGCCATCAGCTGAAACAGCGGTGATGCTGGCTTTGACGGAAGAACCGAACGGACCAACTCCATTGACCAAGAGATACATAGGATGTCCTGATTTAGCCTCGAAGGTGACGCTATGTTCATTACCATTCGTAAGATGACTCTCAGCCGTAGTGTCACGTACAGAGGTGGCAATGGTGTGCAACTGCTGGTCAGCCCCAACATAGCGCACCACATAGCGACTGTCCACTGCATCTTTTGTCACAAGTTTGCCACTCAAATCTGCTTCCTTAAAGCTACAAGTTAAAGTGACACGATAAGTACGCACATCTTCCGTTATTTTCACTCCTGGATAAACAAAAGCACTGACAGGAGCATCGGGGTCTCCCAAACGGATGTTTTGATCTTCATAAGAAATCCGAGGCTTCTCGGCTCCTTTGAAAGGAAAAAGTTGATCGTAGTCTTCCAGAGGCGCATCAACCTCAGATTTCTGACAACTTCCGAGGAATAGCGCGCTAAGGAGCAACAGGGGATATAGGATGTTAGACATTAGACATTAGAGGGTCGCAGACCCTTTTTTGCTCGCCACGACAAGCGTGGCCGATGTTAGAATATAGAGATGGGCACAGACCCTTTTTCGCTCGCCACAATAAGCGTGGCTCGATTTAGAGAATATAGATTCTAGATGCAAGACGAGGGGAAGTGAAACGCAACCTTGTGTTATTTCGCATCCCAAATCTCTGCTTTCAATCCAGTGACTCGACCTTCAGGGTGCAAATGTCGGCTCACATAGCGTGTGGTTCGAAGCAGCGTGTCATAGACTTCCACGAGCTCGGCTTCAAACTTATCGCCGTTTCGCACAAAATCATAGAACTGTATCTTGTTGTCATAGCGCAAACCTGCACGGAAAGTCAAACCTTGTTCGGTGCCTACGTAGCCTGAGCCCAAACCTATGATGGATTTTGGAGGATAGTCGGGGATGGGATTGCGCTGTTTGACAAAGACAAAGAGATAAAATCGCTTATCTTTGATTTCGCGCAACAGAGATGCGTTGGTTTCCACTGGACGTTTCACGAAGTAATCACTCTGAAAATAGATGCGTCCTCCTTGATGAATGCGCAGCTGAGGGTTGAGCATCCCTTCAAACCACTGACGATTCTCCACCGACTTCTGCACCACCTCTGCCATTCCATCTGGAGATTTGAGTGGAACCATGCGAATGTATTCGCGCGCTGGGCGCAAATGCTGTGCCGTACGGAACATCAGTGCACCATCAGGGTCGGTGCCCATGAAGAGCCAATCAGAACTGCCTTCAAAACGCTCATTGACCAGTTGG